>Ga0316198_10000669_pt1 | contig 18637 bp, 19 predicted proteins | sample OudBieAanoxic_MG_FD_204935 | JGI IMG/M metagenome (GOLD analysis project Ga0316198, IMG submission 204935) | Coastal sediment microbial communities from Oude Bieten Haven, Netherlands - site A anoxic | ecosystem: Environmental > Aquatic > Marine > Coastal > Sediment | place: Netherlands...
GCCTGACGAAGATCTCCTTTGCCGAGCTTACGCGCGCGATGGGGCCGCACAGGTGCTGGGCCATGTCGATGACGTGGGGCATCACGTCGTTGAGCACGCCGTAGCCGCCCTCGTCGAGCAGGAAGCGCCAGTTCAGCAGCCCCAGGCGGTCGCGCCCGTACATGGTGAAGAACCGTCCGCGGTAGTGCGTCAGCTCCCCCAGCCGCCCCTCGGCGATGAGCCCGCGCAGGTACTGGACCAGCGGCACCCAGCGGTAGTTGTAGCCCGCGCCGGTGATGACGCCGGCCCGGCGCGCCGCGGCCTCGATGCGAGCCGTTGCGAACGGGTCCACGCCCACCGGCTTCTCGCAGAACACGTGCTTGCCGGCGGCAGCGGCGGCCGTGGCCAGCTCCTCGTGCATGCCGTTGGGGGCAGTGACGTCGATGACCTCGATGTCGTCGCGCTCGAGCAGTCTCCGGTAGTCGTCGGTGCCGGACTCGAAGCCGTGGTTCGCGACGGCGTCCTCGATCCGAGCCGGGTCGGTATCGGCTATCGCGACCAGGCGCGGCCGGATGCCCGACTCGGGGAAGTACGCCGGGATGCTGCGATAGGAGCGCGCGTGGGCATGGCCCATCCAGCCGAAGCCGATGACCCCGATGCCGATCTCTCTGGGCATCCGTCCCTCCTTGGAGCGCCAGGGCGTCGCACGCAGCCGCGCGAGCCCGCTTGACACCGATTTCGGGGTGAGTATACGGTGGCGGTGTTGGAACGTTCCAACGGTATCGCTACGGAGGGGCTGCAGCATGACGGACCTAGGCGCCAGGATCGCGGGTGCGCCTATCACCTGGGGCGTGGATGGTTCACCGGGCTGGGGCTTCCTGATGGACCGCGACCGCGTCATGGCGGAGATGCGAGAGGTAGGCCTGTCGGCCACGGAGATCGGTCCGGACGGCTACCTGCCGACCGACCCCGGTGAGCTGCGCGAATACGTGGCCGGCTTCGACCTCGAAGTGGTCGGTGGCTTCGTGCCGGCCGTGCTGCACATGGACGATCGTTTCGAGGCCGGCCTGCCCTACGTGGAGCGCGCCTCGAAGGCCCTGTCCGCGGCCGGTGCCAAGGTGTTGGTCCTGGGCCCGACTTCGCATCTCGACGGCTACGACACCTCCATCCAGCTCGATGACGCGGAGTGGGCCACGTTCTTCGTGAACCTGCGTCGTCTGCAGGACATCGCCAAGCAGAACGGCCTCAGCACCGGCCTCCATCCCCACTGGGGCATGGCCGTGGAGCGACGCGAGCACGTAGAACGCGTGCTGGCTTCGTCAGACGTCGACATCTGCCTCGACACCGGGCACCTCTACATCGGTGGCGCCGACCCCGTCGAGATCGCGCGCGCGGCCGCTGGTCGCGTGAACCACGTCCACGTCAAGGACGTCGTGGGCGAGCTGGCCGAGCAGGTGCGCTCGGGCGAGACGACCTTCAAGCAGGCCACGCTCGACGGCATGTTCCCGCCGGCCGGCGACGGTGATGTCGACCTCAAGGGCGTGATCGAGGTGCTCGAAGCTGACGGCTTCGACGGCTGGTACGTGCTCGAGCAGGACGTCTCGCTCGACGCCGACCCGGCCCCGGGCGAAGGTCCCGCCATCGACGCCGAACAGAGCGTCCGCTTCCTGCGCTCCCTGGCCGAGGGCTAGCGAACCGACACGTCGGGCGTGCTCGGCGCCGGCACAAGGAAGAAGATGGTTCGTGCACCGCAGCGGGGGCGAACCGGAACCGATGGCCAGGACCAGGGAACTCGTGGAACAGGCGCTGGCCGGCGGCTACGCCGTGCCCGCCATCAACGTGGTCAACCAGCTGACGATGGAAGCAGTGCTGGCCGCGGCCGACGAGCTGCGCAGCCCGATGATCGTGCAGACATCGGTCAAGACGGTGCGCTCGATCGGCCTCGAGGTGCTCAAGGCCATGTGGGACACGACATCGGCGAGGGTCAGCGTTCCGGTGGCGCTGCACCTGGACCACTGTCCAGATCGGCTGGTCATCAGCGACTGCCTCGCCGCGGGCTGGGATTCGGTGCTCTTCGATGCCCACGAGTTGTCGGTAGAGGAGAACGAGCGCCAGTGCATCGAAGTCGTGGCCGAGGCGCGCGGCTACGGCGCGAACGTGGAGGGCGAGCTCGAAGGTATTCGCAGCGTGGATGACGACCTCGGATCGAACGACGAGGGGCCGACGCAGTCCCTCGAGACCGCGGTCGGCTTCATCGAGCGCACCGGCGTAGACATCTTCGCCCCAGCCATCGGCAACGCCCACGGCATGTACCGGGCGCGCCCGACGCTCGACCACCAGCGCATCAGCGACCTTGTGGCAGCCACCAGCATCCCCATGGCCCTCCACGGAGGCACCGGCCTCTCGGCCGACCAGTTCAGCGATCTCATCGCGCGCGGTTGCGCCAAGGTCAACGTCTCCACCGCGCTCAAGATCGCCTACATGCAGACCAACCGCGGCTACCTCACGGAGCACCCCGACGCGGCCGACCCACCCAGGCTCTTCGCCCACGTACGCGAGGCCGTGATGGAGATGACGCGCCGGCACATCCGGCTGTTCGGCTCGGAGGGTCGCGCGTGACCGCGCTCGTCTTCGACTGCGATGGCGTGCTCGCCGACACCGAGCGCTTCGGTCACCTGCCGGCCTTCAACCGCACCTTCGAGGAGTTCGGTCTGCCCGTGCGCTGGACCGAGGAGCAGTACGGCGCGGCCCTGCGCATCGGTGGCGGCAAGGAGCGGATGCGCTCGCTGCTCACGCCCGAGCTCGTGGCTGCAGCCGGTCTGCCGGCCGACCCCGACGGCCAGGCCGCCGAGATCGCCAAGTGGCACAGGCGCAAGACCGAGCTCTACGTCGAGCTGGCCAAGGCCGGTCGTCTGCCGGCGCGCCCGGGCATCGCCCGCCTCGTCGAGGAGGCACGCGACGCCGGCTGGCAGCTGGCGGTCTGCTCCACCTCGGCCGAGCCCTCCGTCAGGGCCATCCTCGAGCACGCGGTGGGGCCGGACAGCGCGGCAGCCTCCCTCGTGCTCGCCGGCGACATCGTGCCGGCCAAGAAGCCGGCGCCGGACATCTACCGCCTGGCACTCGAACGGCTGGGCGTCGGGCCACAGGAGGCCGTGGTCATCGAGGACTCGCGCAACGGCCTGCAGGCGGCGACAGCGGCGGGTCTCACGACGGTCATCACCGTCACCGGCTACACCCGCGACGAGGACTTCAGCGAAGCGGCACTCGTCGTCACCTGCCTGGGCGATCCCGGCGGGGAGCCCGCCGAGGTGCTGTCGTCGCCACCGACGCGTCTACCTCGGCCCTGGGTCACGCTGGACGACCTCCGCGCGCTGCTCTAGTCGAGCGGCGGGAGGCTCTTCCACAGCGAGAGGTCGAGCTCGGGCATGATCTCCCGCAGCCGGCGCACGTCGTCGGCGAAGTACTGGCCCAGCCACTGGCGTGCCGAGTCGGGCAGGGTCACGTGCTCCTTGGCCTTCTTGCGTGCTCGCGCGATCTCCTGCACCGACGCGTTCTGCGGACGCAAACCGAGGAAGGCGTAGGTGCGATCCAGCTGCGCCTGGGTCTCGGTCGCGCACTGCTCGTACTGCAGCAGCAGGAACTGCTCGCGCGGGAAGTGCTGCAGCCACCAGTCCAGCTGGGTCGCGTAGCGGCTGCGCTCCATGGCCTCCACCGTGCGGTGCTCGCGGGTGCCCAGCTCCCCGGCTCCGACCTCGCCCTTGAGGGCGCCGGCACGCTTGAGCAGCCCGAGGTTGGAGACGTAGCGCTCGACGGGGTCGCGCATGAGCACGATGAGCTTGGCCTCCGGCGCGGCCTGCTTGAGCATCGGCGGCACCCACGGCTGGTACAGGTAGCCGGGCGTCTTCTCGCCCGCCAGACTGCCCGGCGGGCGCGGGAAGTAGCGCTGGTAGAGCTCGAGCTGCTCGTCGGTCGGCCAGCGATCCCAGAAGTGATCGAAGAAGTGGAGCTCGCGGCGCTGCCGGTGCGGCCGATGGATCTCCAGGTGGCCCTCCATCAGCCCCTGCCACCAGGTGGTGCCCGACTTCTGGGCGCCGATGATGACGAAGTCGGGGGGTCCGATGGGCCAGTCCGGCGGCGCATCCGGCGGCGGCTGCAGCCGGTCGTAGCGAGAACGGACGGCGCCGCCCTTGGGCGCGTCGGAAGCGCCCAGCGGGGTAGCCCGGATGCTCCGAACGACGATCCGCTTCCAGGTCGGCGAACGCTTCTGGCGCTTGCTGCTCATGGCCGGTTCCAGCCTAGCCGACGGAGCGTCGTGGGCGTCTCCGCCAGCACCATCTCCGCCGTGGAGCCGGAGGGTGTCTCCTTCTGGACCATGGAGTGGATGGCCGCGCGGTTGCCCACGTCGTGGCCCGCTTGCTCCGAGAGCAGCCAGCGCACCTCGAGCAGGTCACAGTAGGACTGCACGGGGTCGATGTCGTCGCCCATGACCTCGATGATCTGGCCCACGACCGGCTCGAAGATCTCGAGCGTCCAGCGCGCGCCCTCCTGGCGCGTGAGCTGGCGTCCCGATGCGCCTTCCTTGGTGTCCCAATCACCGGCCCAGCCCATGCCAGCCCAGGCGGTGAGGTCGTTGAGCAGGATGGCCGACTGCCCCTCCCCCGCCTCGATGCCGGTCAGCTGGCGCAGTCGCCGCGAGTGGTAGTCACGCCCCGCCACCGCTACGCGCAGGCGCAGGTCATCGGTGCCGTGATCGCCGGGTTCGAGCATGATCTCGTCCACGACGTAGCCCAGTTGATGCAGGCTGGCCAGCCGCCGGTCCACCCGGTAGCGCTTGTCGGGATGGATGGTGACGTCCTCGTGGAGCACGTCCCACAGGTTCTCGTAGCGATCGCGGATGGAGAGCGCCGCGTCGAAGTCGTCGTCCATCTCCTCCATCGTCTTGCCGTTCATGATGCCCATGTCGGCGAGGTCGCCGGCCACGTTCTCGATGGCGATCTCGATGTCGGCTTCGCGCTGGCCGTCAGAGAGCCGCTCGTGGAGCTCGCTCGTCTCGCCGTCCACCAGGTGCGCCTGCAGCCGCTGGCCGTCTCGCATGAGCAGCGTGTTGGCCAGGGAGCAGTCGCCCCAGAACATGCCCATGCGGTGCAGCTCCACGAGCAGGCCGGTCATCGAGTCGAGGAGCTGGTCGCGGTTCTTGTAGGCGCCCTGGGGCAGGCGCCTGAAGAGCCGGCGGAACTGGAGGGAGCGCATGAGGTATCGCGTCAGGATGATGGAGGCGAAGTCGCCGCTGCGCGTGACCAATCCGTAGGCGCGAACGGCGGGCGCACCGCGCGCCTCCAGCTCGCGCAGGATCTCGTACTCCTTCTGGCCCACGTCGAGGGGCAGCTCCTTGAGCGCGATGATGCTGCCGTCGAGCAGGGCGAAACGGACCGTGTGGCGGCTGGCGCCGACGGGCAGGTCCACGAACTCGATATCGTCGCCGGACCACTGCGACAGCGGCTGCCCCCAGGGCAGCGAGACGAGCGTCTGGTTGGACTCGCGGAAGCGCATCGTGATGCGCCCCGGGTCGAAGGGCTCGACCTCCTCGGGCGGGATGAGGTCGGGGTCGGGCGGCTCCGACCCGGGCATCGGCTCGCCGTCCCACACGAGAGTCGCGTCACTGAAAGGCTCGTGGCGGAGCTGCTCGTCCATCGCGCGCCAGTCTAGGGCCTGGTGCGAGCAAGCGGATACGATGACGCCATGCCATCCGCGGACCTGCCACCCTCTCTCACGCTGCCCGGACCGTGGCAGGCAGTGGTCTTCGATCTCGATGGCCTGCTGGTCCACACCGAGCGCCAATGGCTCCAGGGCAAGCTCGAGCTCTTCGCGCGCCACGGTCGGACCCTCTCGGCCACCGACAGGGCCACCGTCTTCGGCCTGGCCGACCTCGAGACCGTGACCTACTTCGCGGAGCGGTTCGAGCTGCCGAGCGAGCGCATCCCGCAGGTCCGGGATGAGTACATCGAGATCGTCGGCGAGCTCATCGACGGGGGCATCGAGCTGACCGACGGGGCGACCGAGCTCGTGGGCGGGTTGCGCGGACGCGTGCCCATCGCCCTCGCCTCCAACACTCGACGCTCGCTTGTCGACCGCATCCTCGCCCAGACGCCCTTCGGGAGCTGGTTCGACGGCATCGCCACGGGCGACGAGGTCACGCCCAAGCCCGCGCCGGACGTGTATCTGCTGGCCTGCCGGCGCATCGATGCCGCGCCTTCGATGTCGGTCGCGGTGGAGGACTCGCCCACCGGGGTCAGGGCCGCGCAGGCGGCTGGGATGTCGTGCATCGGCGTCCCCAGCGACGCCGATCACCCGCTGCTCGAGGCGGACCACCAGGTGGCCTCGCTCGCCGAGCTGCTCTAGCCAAGGCACATGATCAGCCGGCTCATCCGCTTCGCCGTCATCGCGGTGGCGCTGCTGCTGACGGCGCTGCTGGTGCCCGGCATCGTCATCGACTGGGCCGACGAGGCGGAGGGCATCGCCCTCACGCTGATGGCGCTGGCCCTCGTGTTCGGGCTCATCAACACCTTCATCCGTCCTATCGCCAGGCGAGTGAGCGTCCCCCTCAACATCCTCTCGCTGGGCCTCTTCTCGGTCGTCATCAACGCGGCCCTGCTGCTGCTCATGGCCTACCTCGTCGATCTCGTCTTCGGCCCGCTCATCGTCATCGGCGGCTTCCCGCCGGACCTCGGCCTCGAGGCCATCGGCGCGGCTGCCTTGGGCTCGTTCATCATCAGCGCCATCAGTGCGGGGCTGACCATCCTCATCCCCGATGCATAGGGGCGCCCGTCGCCCGAGGAGAAGCGCATGACCCACCGCCATGAACGCCAGCTCGTCGCTTCTGGCTCGCCCTACGAGGAGCCCATCGGCTTCAGTCGCGCGGTGCGCGTGGGTGATCGCGTGGTCGTGGCCGGCACCGCGCCCAACTGGCCCGATGGACAGGTGGACCCGGACGTGGAGGCTCAGGCCGACCGCTGCATCGAGATCATGCTGGCCGCGCTGGCCGAGGCGGGCGCGGCCGCGGAGGACGTGGTGCGCACGCGGACGTACCTGGTCGAGGCAGCCGACTGGGAAGCTGCGGGACGAGCACACGGACGCTACTTCCGCGCCACCAGGCCGGCCTCGACGATGGTCGTGGTCAGCGGCTTCATCGACCCTCGCTGGAAGGTCGAGATGGAGGCCGAGGCCATCATCGGCTCGGGGTCGCCCCCGATCGCGTGACCAGCTACAGTCCGCACATGCCGCGGCGGATCATCGACTTCGAGACCCCCGACCGCTTCGCCACGGGCACCGTCGGCGAGTCCGACGAGTCCGGCGAGCGCACCTTCTTCCTGCAGGCCGTCCAGGGCCCACGCGTGACCACGGTGCACCTGGAGAAGGAGCAGGTGGCGGTGCTGGCCGACCGCGTCCTGGCCATCATCGACGAGGTCGAGCGCCGAGGCCTGGCCGCCATCGATGCCGGCCCGGCCGGCGAGCTCGACGAGCGCCCACTGGAGCTGCCGCTCCAGGAGGAGTTCCGGGTGGGCACGATGATCATCGCCTGGGACGACGACGTCGACCGCCTGGTGGTCGAAGCGCGCTCGATGACCTTCGATGCCGGCGCCGGCGAGGTCGCCCTCCGCGACGAGGACGAGATCGACGACGAAGACATCCCCGACGACGCACCCATCGGACCGGACGTCCTGCGTGTGCGCCTGACCCCCTACATGGCGCAGCAGTTCGCGCGCCGCGCCAACAGCGTCGTGGCCGGCGGCCGTCCCACCTGCCCCTATTGCGGGCAGGTGCTCGAACGGACCGGTCACTTCTGCAGCCGCGGCTTCGACGAGCTCGTGCACTAGCGCCACGCCGGCAGCGGCCATCCACCCCCACAGGTCAAGGAGTGAGGATGCATCGAACGATCAGGACCATCTCGGCCGTCCTCGGGCTGGCGCTCGTGGCGACCGCCCTCGCGGTCCCGGCCCAAGCGGCCGACAGCGACGTGACGCTCAAGCGCATCCTGCGCGGCTACACGCGCCCACTGCTGGTGACGCATGCGCCCGGAAGCGGCCGCACCGTCTTCATCGTGGAGCAGACGGGCAAGATCAAGCGCGCCACCTACCGCGACGGGGGCTGGGGCAAGCTGGGCACCTTCCTCGACATCCGTGCCCTGGTGAACGACCCTCGCACCGACGGAGGCGAGCGGGGCCTGCTGGGGCTGGCCTTCCATCCGTCCTACCAGAGCAACGGGCGCTTCTACGTGGCCTACACCCGCCGCGGGAGTGGGGCCAGGAACGGCGACACGGTCATCGCCGAGTACCGGCGCAAGTCCTTCAGCAAGGCCCGCCCCGGCTCCCGGCGCATGCTCATGGTCATCAACCAGCCGAACTCGAACCACAACGGCGGCCACCTTGCCTTCGGCCCGGACGGCCTGCTCTACATCGGCACCGGTGACGGCGGCGGCGCCGGCGACCCCGGGGGCAACGGCCAGAAGCTCTCGGCGCGCCTGGGCAAGGTCCTGCGCATCGACCCGCTCGACCCCGACGGCGCCGGACCGAAGCGCTACCGCACCCCCGCCTCCAACCCGCGCGTGGGCAGGACGGGCGTCAACGACATCTGGAGCTGGGGCCTGCGCAACCCCTGGCGCTTCTCCTTCGACCGCAAGACCGGCAACCTCTGGATCGGCGACGTCGGCCAGGGCGCCCGCGAGGAAGTGAACCGATCGCGCGCTTTCGCCAGCGGCAAGGGCGCGGGCAAGGGCAAGAACTACGGCTGGAACCGCTGCGAAGGGAAGCGCCGCTATCCCAACACCGGGGCGACCTGCACGTTCGGCACGTTGCCCGTCCACGACTACGCCCACGGGGCGGGCCGCTGCTCGGTCACCGGCGGCTACGTGTACCGCGGGCCGGCGGCCACCGACTGGCGCGGGCTCTACGTCGGCGGCGACTTCTGCGGCCGCCTGTTCGTACTCAACGACCGCGGGCAGGTCAAGCTCTCCAAGACCACCAATCGGCGAATCGCCTCCTTCGGCGAGGACGCCGCCGGGCGGCTCTTCATGACCGACGTGATCAACGGTTCGATCTACCGCGTCAAGCCCAAAGGTCCGCGACCGTAGAGGCCTAGCGCCAGCCAGCTACGAGCAGGTCATCGTCGATGCTCATCGCCATGCGTCGCTATTGAAAAGCATTGCGATAAGGGAGTGGAGTGGGCCGAAGGGATTATGCTTGCGGCGATGTCCACCGAGACCTACACTCCCGCGCCGCAGGTCAGATGGGACGAGGTCCGCGAACGCCTGCACGAGCACGGGCTGCGCTGGACGCCGCAGCGGCGGCTGCTGGTGGACGTGCTGGCCGGCACCGACGGACACATCACCGGCGCCGAGCTCGTGGAGCGCTGCCGTGAGCAGGACCCGGAGGTGACGCCCTCGACCGTCTACCGCACGCTGGACGTGCTTGAGGACATCGGCCTCATCCGCCATGCCCACGGCCTCGACGGGCGCGAGGAGTTCCACGTGCGGCCGGGGCGGGAGCACGGACACATGCACTGCTCCGTGTGCCATCGCGCGTGGGAGATCTCGGGCGACGACGTGGCCGAGCTGGTCGACGACTTCGAGCGCACGCGCGGCTTCCGCATGGACCTCGGCCACCTCAGCGTCATCGGCATCTGCCACGACTGCCAGGAGGGCTCGGGAAGCTAGTCGCGAGGCGCCCGTCGGTCGACCGGTCGGATCTCGCCGGCCGGGATCATCAGCAGGCCCAGGCTCCTCGGCCGCGCGGTGCCAAAGACCGAGCCGTCCGTCATGGTCACCGTGTCGTGAGGTCCAGGAGCCGGGATGCGCACGAGGCCTGATCCGTCGTAGCGGTAGTCGGCCTTCTTGTCCTGCTCCAACAGGATCACCCCACCCGAGTCGGTCGGATCGAGTCCGTAGAACCGTTTCCGGGTGGCCTCCCACGGCAGGCCCTCGTCCAGCGGGATCGTCTCCCATGCACCGTCCGCGAGGCGCAGCAGACGCTGGACCCTCGCCCGGTCCGCGCCCTTCTCCGCTCCATGCGCCAGCACCCACAGCGTGCCGTGCGCGTCGAGGAGGACGTCCTTGACGAGGACGGGGGCGCCAGAAAGGGTCGCGAGCTTGTCGGGGGCGACCTCCGTCCATGACTGACCGTCGGAGCGGCTCAGGCTACGTTGAGAGGAGACCCAGAGGCCACCGCCGGGTGCGATCGGGGGCACGAGCCGCGGGGAGATCCACATGTCCGGGAACTGCGCTCGAGTGATCGGGAAGACCTCCTCCATCGTGAACGAGGTCCATCGGTCTTCCGACCTTAGGTCCAGCGTATCCGCACCGACCGCCTGTTCGTATTCGATCCATTCGCGCGGGGCCGGCAGGCGCCACACGGACCCGTCGGGCAGCTGCAGGCTCGAGCGCCCCTCGTCCTGGTCGTAGAACCAGCCGTCCGGCGGTGCGGGCTCGAGCAGCGTCCAATCACGGTCGTGGAGCCGCCAGACCCCATCCGCGTAGACCGTCAGGGACCCATCCGCGTTGGCCTCGATGCGTTCGATCTTCCCCTGGGGAGCGCCGGCGGCGATCTTGACCTCACCGGGCCGTCCGAGCGCGAGGATGGCCTTGTGGCGTGCGACCCACAGGGTGCCGTCCGGCGCGAGAGCGACCGACACGACCGGCTCGAGCTTGTTGCCGGCCCCGTCATCGACGATGCGCACGACGCCGTTGTCGAGCAGCTCGCCCGTAAGCGTGAGACCACCGGCTTGCGCGACCACCGTGACACCCATCGGCTCGGGTGTCGCGGGCGCTCGCGTGGGCTGCGGGAGGAGCCCGTCGCGGATCGAGCGCGCCCCGCGTAGCAAGCGGTGCACGACCGCATCCGCTGCGCCCTCGTCCCGCCCGTGGGGTGTCGCCGAGACCCGTAGGCGGTCGATCGAGAGCGCCGCCTCGACGTGGTTGCCGGGAGCGTCGGGCCGGCCTCTCCCTACCAGGTCGATGCGCACGTCACCCTCGAAGACCTCGCCCAGCGGCGTACGCAGGAAGGGCCCGTCGGCGTAGACCCACTCGCCCTCGGCGAACCCGTCGTAGGTACGGACCTCCCTCACCCACCAATCGCGGTCATCAGCGACGAAGTAGAGATACAGACGCTGGCCCACTCCGTGCTCCGGCCATTCGACCTCAAGCGTCCAGGAGGTGGCGTCACCCGGATCGGAACCGATCGCGACCGGCGCGCCGGCGGTCGTGAAGACCTTGCCCTCGACGTCCAGGCGCATGCTTTCCGCCCGCAGGTCCACGACCTCGGTCTGCCAGTGGATCGTGCTCGGGAAGGCGGTGTGCCCGGCCGTGAGCGACGGCTGGCTCTCCCCCGGAACCAGCGCGCCGAGCAGCAGCACCGACCCCAACACGAGCGCGACGGCGGCGGCGGCGGTCCAGCGCCACATCGAGCCTCCATCGGCGCGCCGGTCGACTCGCCAGCCGGACCCGACTTGGCTGCTTGCGCGGGCACCAGCGACCGCACGAGCCCGGCTCGCACCCGGATCCAGCGCTGGGCTGTCGGTGGCCTCGAGCCAGTCGCCGACGGCTTTGGCCAGCAGATCGTCGTTCATGCGTCCGTCTCCGTCGCCTGGCGCAGGGCCGGAGCCGCCCGCTCGTCGGCTTCGATGGCGGCGCGCAGCGCCTCCATCGCGCGGCTCAGGCGCGAGCCGACCGTGCCGGGCGCGATGCCGAGCGCGGCCGCCGTGTCCTCGTGGGACATGTCCAGCAGATAGCGCATGACGATGACCGCCCGGTGCTCGACCGACAGGCGCCGGAAGCCCCGCTCGAGCTGATCGCGGTCGAGGACGGGGCCGTAGTCATCAGGGGCACGCGGCTCGTCGCCGTCGAGCGCTATCTCAGGCAGCCAGCGCGTCCTACGCCTGGCCTCGCGCATGCACGAGCGCACGAGCAGCCGATACGACCAGGCCTCGTAGGCCTGCGGGTCACGCAGGCGCGGCAGGTACCGCCAGACCTCGATGAGCGCCCCCTGGGTGGCGTCCTCGGCCTGATCGGCCTCGCGGAGGATGCCCAGCGCGAGCCGATACAGGCGCGGATACGTCGAGACGGTCAGGGCGTCGAATGCCGCCAGGTCGCCCTTTTGCGCGCGTTCCACCAGATCGCGGTCCATGGCCCCTCGAGTGTGATGCCACCGGCACTGCCGGTGTGAGGACCCGCCCGAGCCCCTGCTCCCTAGGTAGGCCTCCCGGCCCGCATCCTTTCCGATTCCGCGCTAGGTGCCGGTGGCGAGGTCGCGGATGTCATCGAGCAGGATGTCGAGGTCGGCCTCGGTGGCGGTGTGGTTGAGGATGCCGGCACGCAACCAGGTGCGGCCGCGTAGGCGCGTCGTCGTCAGGAACGACCGACCCGAAAGCTGGAGGGCCGCCTGGATCGCGTCCTGCCGGACATCGACCGCATCCCGTGCCGTCGGCTCCTCGGGATCGCCGTCGGGCAGATAGCGGAAGCAGACGACCGACAGGTCGGACTCCTCGGCCAGCTCGAAGTCGGCCCCGGCGCGCACCCTGGCCTTGAGCGCTTCGGCCAGCGCGACCGTCTTGTCCACCAGGCGACCCAGGCCGGGTGTGCCCAGGTGCTTCCAGCTGAGCCACAGCTTGAGGGCGCGCTGGCGGCGCGTGCCCTCGATGCTGAGACGGTAGAAGTCGAGCTCCTCCGAGTGGGCGTCGGGCGCACGCGTGGGGTCGCCACTGCCGCGGTAGTACTCGGGCCGGTAGGAGAACACCCGCTCCAGCAGCGAACCGTCGCGCACGAGTAGGCCGCCGATGTCGTAGGCCTGGAAGAACCACTTCTGCGGGTCGATGGTGATCGAGTCGGCTCGATCGAGCCCATCCAGCGCCGGCGCCAGCCGCGCGGAGAGCCGGGCCGCGCCGCCGTAGGCAGCGTCGACGTGGAACCAGAGCCCTTCGCGCTCGGCCAGATCGGCGAGTTCGGGCAGGGCATCGATGGCGCCGGTGTTGGTAGTGCCCACCGTGGCCGAGATGGCGAAGGGGGTCAGGCCGGCATCCCGGTCGCGGGCGATGGCCGCGGCCACCGGCGCCGCCCGCAGGCGCAGACGCTCGTCGGAGGGCACCTTGACCAGCGTGCCCTCGGGGAAGCCCAGCGTGTCGAGGCTGCGCTTGATGGAGAAGTGCGCCTGGTCACTGCCGTACACGCGCGCCGCGGTGAGGTCGATGCCGCGCGGCGGGGCGCTGAGATGGCGAACGTGTCGGAGGTGCACGTCGCGGGCCACGTTCATGGCCATGATGTTGGCCATCACGCCGCCGGAGGTGAAGAGGCCGAAGGCTGCGTTGGGGTAGCCCACCAGGTCGCACAGCCAGCGCACCACCTCCTCCTCCACGAACGTGGCCGAGGGACTGCAGTGCCACACGTCCACGCCCTGGTGTACGACCTGGCTGAAGACCTCGCCGGTGATGGAGGCCCACAGCGGAATGGGCGTGAAGTAGGCGTACGCGCGCGGGTGCCACGCGTTGGCCTGGTGCGGCGCCAGGCGCGCCCGGAACTCCTCGATCAGCGCCTCCGACGTGACCGGCTCCGTAGGCGCCGGTCCAGGCTTGCCGGCCGGGCCGAAGAAGCGCCGCCGCAACTCGACGTAGTCGCCCGGCTCGCCGATGGCGCGCTCCATGGCGTGGTCGTAGACGTAGTCGAGCGCCGCCGACCAGGCCCCCTTCCCCAGCCGCTCCAGCGCCGGCCGCGAGCTGGCCTCGTCGCGGATATCGAGCAGCTCCGGCTCGGGGTGCCAGCCCTCGCCGGTCCGGGCGTCGAGCTCGGGTCGGTCCTTGGGCCCGGCCATCCTTACTCGGCCAACCCGGCGCGGACGACCATCCAGTCCACGACCGTGTCGAGGAAACCGTCGATGAACTCGGGCTCCAGCCGGCCGTACTCGCTCAGCGCGCCGGTCTCTGCTGCCTGCAGGAGGTGGTTCGCGTCTGGCAGGACGACCGTCTCGACGTCGTCATTGCCGGCATCGGCCAGCGCCGCGAGCAGCGCCGCTTCGTTCGACTCGCTGTCCACCTGCACGTCCTTGCCGCCGAAGACGGCGAGCACCGGCACGGACACCCGGGTCCAGTCCGCGGTCGGATCGTAGGCGAGGAACGAGCGGTACCAGTCCGAGCGGTAGATCGGCATCTGCGGATCGAAGTTCTGAGCGATGTAGGTGTCGCGATCGCCGACCAGGCCCTGCTCTTCTGGCGTCAGCTGGTCCCAGACCTGGCCGTAGAACTCCCGACCCATCCGCTCGACCTCGTCGAACTCGCCGGCGGCGACGAGCGGCATCAGCTCCGCCGCGAAGTCGGCTGCTGCCCGGGCGAACTCCTCGCTGGCGCCGCTGGATCGGCTGAGCGTCTCGTTCTGCTTGACGATGAGGCTGATGCCATCGACGACGCCCGGAGCCATCATGCTGATCCAGGCGACGCGCGGGTCGCTGGCGCCCAGCATGGCCGCGTAGTAGCCCCCTTCGCTATGCCCGAACAGCCCGATCCGCTCGGCGTCGACGTCGTCGCGCGTGGTGAGGTAGTCGATGGCCGCGGCGGCATCCGCGGCGAAGTCCTCGATGGTCGCGGCCGAATGATCGCCGGTGGAGGAGCCCCAGCCGCGGTCGTCGTAGCGCAGCACGCCGACACCGGCAGAGGTGAGCGCGTCGGCCAGGGCAGCGAAGGGCTTGAACGTGCTCACCGGCACGAGCGACTCGTCCCGATCGTGGGGTCCGGTGCCGCTCATGAGCACGACCACCGGGTGTGGGCCGGGTGCGTCGGGCAGCGTCAGCGTGCCCGCCAGCTCCACGTCCTCACCCGCACCGGGGAACACGACCTCCTCGGCGAGGTAGTCGAACGACACGGCCTCGGCCTCGAGCGGCGAGTAGGCGTCGAGCGCCGGCAGGAAGACCTGCTCGCGCAGGCGCTCGAACTCCGCCGGATCGGACTGCAGCAGGACCAGCGCGGTGGTGCCCTCGTTCTCGGAGAGTCCCAGTGCCACACCGACCTCGGTGGCGCCGAAGGCGATATCGACGTCGTACAGCGTCCAGGCGTAGCCCGGCGAGCTGTACGATCCGGTCGGCTCGGGGATATCGCTCAAGGCCAGGCTCGGCAGTAGCGCCGGCCACAGTTCGGCGATCGTGGCCGGGGCGGACTGGATGACGATCATGGCCAGGTCTGCCGGCGGAGTGCCGCGCGCGTAGCTGCCGCTACCGAGCTGCTGCCAGTCGGCGGGCGCGACCGAAGCGATGCCGTAGGCGCCCGGCTCGACAGGCACGAGCTCGATCGGGGACTCGTCCTGTGCCACCGTGGTCGAGGCCAGGCTGCCCAGGAGAAGGCTGAGCAAGAGGATGGTAGTCAGACGGCGCAGCATGGTGGCTGGGGCACTCCTTCGGCTGGGGCTCGCGTGGGTCCGGGACGGCCGCTACTCGGACTCGGTCGGTGAACGGTAGGCGATGACTTCGACGTGCTCGAGCGTGATCACGCCGCCGTCGACCATAGCGTCGATCTCCGGCAGCACGGCACGCAGGCGATCCTCCCGATCGACCGCCTCGATGAGGATGGGCAGATCCTCCGAAAGGCGCAGGATCGACGCGGTGTGCACGCGCGAGGCTCGGCCGTAGCCCTCGATGCCGCGCAGGACCGTGGCGCCGGCCACGCCACTCGCGCGCAGCTTCTCAACGATGGCTTCGAACAGCGGGCGGCCCTCCCAGCGATCCGATTCGCCGATGTAGATGCGCGCCAGCAGCGCCTTGCCCTCGATCCTCACGGCAGCGCCCTCCCGATGGCCAAACCGGCCACGACCGCCACCATGCCCACCGTGACCGACAGGGCCAGGTTGCCGAACATGCGCAGCAGGTCGCCCTCTTCCACCAGCACCCACGACTCGAGCATGAGCGTGGAGAAGGTGGTGTATGAGCCGATGAATCCGATCATCAGCGGCACCCGCACGTCGGGCGAGAGGATGGCCCGGTCCATGGCCAGGGCGAACACGAGCCCGAGCACGAACGAGCCCGAGATGTTGACGGCGAAGGTGCCCCACGGGAACCGACCCTCGGTCAGGTCCTGGACCCAGCCCTGTACGAGGTAGCGCGAGACGGCACCGAACGCTCCGCCGACGGCCAGGAAGAGGAGGGTCATGGCCGTATCGTCGCATCCAAGACCAGGTGCTGCTTGGTCCCGGTTCGCGGTCATCGCAGCGTCACCCTCGGCGCCTACGATGCGACGCATGACTGAGAAGCAGACCCCCATGCCCACCACCCAGGCGGAGTGGCGCGAGCGACTCACGCCCGAGCAGTACCGCATCCTGCGCGAGAAGGGCACCGAGCGTGCCTTCACCGGCGAGTACGTCAACGAGAAGCGGTCCGGTACGTACCGCTGTGCCGGCTGCGGAGCCGAGCTCTTCGCCTCCGACACCAAGTACGACTCCGGCTCCGGCTGGCCCAGCTTCTGGCAGCCGGCCGCCGAGGGCGCCATCGCCTACGAGACCGACCGCTCCTTCGGGATGACCCGGACCGAGGTCATGTGCGCCGAGTGCGGCGGCCACCTGGGCCACGTCTTCGACGACGGTCCCAACCCGAGCGGCCAGCGCTACTGCATCAACTCGGTCTCGATCGACCTTGATGAGGACGATCGCTGAGAGAGGGCTCGACTCAGGGCGGCGCCGATCCTGACGCCTGCGTAGGCAGGATGAGCACGAACCTCCCGTCGCGCCAGGGGTGCCGGCGCCCGGGCCGGTCGTAGGGCAGGAAGTCCTCGGCCAGAGCCGACACCGGCACGGCCGCATCGGGTGGCCGCGACGAACCCCAGATCGTGCTCACCGACGGATACCACGGGTCCTGGATGAAGACCTTCTGGACCTGGAAGTCGTCCGTGTAGGCCGGATCTGCGTTGGCCTTGAACCCGGACATCACCCAGGCGTGTGCGCCGCGCCAGACGACCAGGCCGGCAGGCTTGCCCGTCAGGCGGATGGCGCGTGCCGCCTTGCTGATGGCTTCCCGCCTCGTGTCGGCACGGGCGATGCGATATGGTCCGAACCCTCGCGCGTCGAGCAGCTCGGCCCAGTCGGTCAGGCCGAGGCCATGGTGCCCCTTGCGCCACCGCTCCTCGCCGTGGAGGCGCCGCCAGTAGCCGTCGTCTTCCTGGTCGAGACGGCGAGCCTGGAAGTGCAGGCGTCGCTGGAAGGCTCGGCTGCGATCGGGGCGGCCCGGCTCCATGATGTTGATCATCGTCTGCACCGACGCGGCCACGCACCAGTACTTCGTCTGCTGGTGGACGAAGTCGCCCTGGCGATAGAGGTCCATACGGAATCGTCCCGGGCGAGGAGGCGGGGCAAGACCTTTGTCCGCGTCGGCCGCGGAGTCCATCGACGTTGCAGGCCTTGAGGATCCAGCGTCGGTGTCACGAGCGAGAGCGACGGCCGTTTCCAGGGTCTCGGTCACGACCTCGAGCAGCACGACGACAGACGCGGATGCCGCCGCGTCCGGCGCGGCCTTGACGGGTCGGACGGCCGCGAGCGCCACGCTGGTCGCGAGCAGTGACGCGGCCACGACGAGCGCGAGCAGCCGTAGCAGGCGCATCCTGACCTCTGGGATGCTCACGGTCGTCGCTGGAGCCCCCCATCGATCTGCTCGCACGAGCCGACGATACGGCGGCCACGGCCGTCACGGGTCAGACGTTGGCCATCCTTAACCGAACCCGAGTCCGATGCACGCTTCCTGGCGTGGCCCGTGGACCGCTAATCCTGGTGGTAGATCTCGGTGGCGGTGATGTTGTGGCCGTCGGGTCCGGTGAAGGTGGTGATCACGTCTCCGAGCGCGTCGCCCCAGCGGACAGCCACGTCGGTGGCGTTGATGCGCGCGATGACCGTCCGGAAGTCCGGGTAGTAGCGGCCGACGTAGACCACGTGCGCTCCGCGCCGGAAGCCGGTGTAGTCGCGGTAGCCGGCCTCGGCGACGGCCTCGAGCATCTCGGGCCATGGGCTGGCGTGGAGGTTGTCGTAGTAGAGCGCCGCGCGGGGATCGATGACCAGGCTGAAACATCCCCATTCCCACGGCCCTTCGGGCACGGGCGCGTCGGTGTGGAAGACCTCGTCGTACCAGATGAGCCCGCCACCCGGCGCTTCGACCTCTGCGATGACGTCTCGGAACTGCCTGCCCCAGCGCCGGCCGGCCTCAGCCCTGGCGTACTGCCGGAAGGCGGTCGTGCGGTCAGGCTCGCAGGCGGCATACCACCACACGTCTGTGCCGCGACGGAAGCCGGTCACGTCGCGCATGCCGGCAGCGCGCATCTCGTCGGCCACCTCTGCCGGGACCTCAGCGTGGAGCTGGTCGTAGCGCTCCTCCGTTCCCGGGAAGAGGCGCACGTAGTAGAGACTGCGTTCCATGGAGGGCCCATCGTAGTCGGGTGCCCGTCCGCTCGCGTATTGCCACTTGGTAGCGCCAGACGCTCGGACCGACCTGCGACCGGGGCACCAGGCCCGCGCCCGGGTGCCCTCCTTGGCCGTTCGCTGCGCCGCAGGGAGCGGGCAGCCGATCAGGGAGTGATGGAGGTTCGGATCGGGCGGGTCGCCGGTCCGTTGGCTCGTGGGACGCGATGAGCGGGCCGCGAATGACGACGGGATACCAGG
>Ga0316198_10000670_pt1 | contig 18635 bp, 21 predicted proteins | sample OudBieAanoxic_MG_FD_204935 | JGI IMG/M metagenome (GOLD analysis project Ga0316198, IMG submission 204935) | Coastal sediment microbial communities from Oude Bieten Haven, Netherlands - site A anoxic | ecosystem: Environmental > Aquatic > Marine > Coastal > Sediment | place: Netherlands...
CACTGTTGTGGTGGACGCGAGCCATCCGCTCCCTCTCGCGACGAGCGCGCTCGAGAACGCCCGTGCTCTGGCCAAACATGTGAGGCAGATCCCGGGCGTTCACCTTGCGCTGAAACCCAGAAGCCCGATTCTCGTACTGCTCACGCCGCGCTCGGTTGCGGGCAACGCCTTGCCCGAGACGGTAGACACCCTCGACGATGTGTACCCCGAACTCCCCGGCGGTCTCAGAGTCGAGTTGGCACCGGATACGACCGCGAACGACGTCACCCGATATGCTGCCATCCTCGAACAGATCATCGGCCAGGAGGCGTGAGCGTGCAGGTGTTTGGTGTTGATGTCGGCGGCTCTGGAGTGAAAGGAGCCCCGGTCGATCTCACGACTGGGAAACTCATTGGCGAACGAACGCGCATCCCCACCCCGAAGCCCGCGACACCCGATGCAGTGGCCGATGCGATCGTTGAGATCGTTGAGTCCCACGGATGGTCGGGGCCGATCGGAGTGACGGTTCCCAGCGTCGTGCTCAACGGTGTGGTGCAGACCGCGGCGAACATCGATCCGGGGTGGGTCGATTGTGATGTTGCGGATCTACTCGCCGGGCGGCTCGGAGCACCGGTGACGGTCCTCAACGACGCGGATGCTGCCGGACTCGCCGAGGTGACCTACGGGGCAGCAAAAGGAGCGATGGGCGTCGTGATCTTGCTCACGTTCGGAACCGGTATCGGAAGTGCCTATCTCTACCGAGGGCAACTCATCCCGAACACCGAGCTCGGCCACCTGATCTTCAAGGACCAGCAGGCTGAACACTACGCGGCGGGGCGCCTGGTGAAACGAGGGGATCTCGAAATCGACTGGTGGGCACAACGTGTTGATGAGCTCCTCGACTACATCGAGGACCTGTTCTGGCCAGATCTCTTCGTGTTTGGTGGTGGCATCTCGAAACGATTCGAAACGTATTCACACTTCTTCACAACGCGGGCACCAATCGTGCCGGCCGTACTCAGAAACCAGGCGGGGATCGTCGGAGCCGCTCTCGCCGCATCGAGAGGAGTCGACAATGGATGAAACAACCGGGGCACTCGAGGCGAAGGACGATCTCAAGCTGTTCACGCGGACGTGGACTCCGGAGAGCGATCCCACGCGGGGAATGCTGATTGTTCACGGTCTCGCCGAGCATTCTGGCCGCTGGGAACACGTCGCCCGCTTCTTCGTCGATCAGGGATATGCCGTCACAGCGTTCGATCTCAGGGGGCACGGCCAATCAGGCGGCACCAAGGGGCATGTCGGATCGTTCGACGACTACCTCGACGACATCCAGAGCCTGGTGGAGTCCGGACAGGTCAGAACCGACCTCCCGTGGGTCATCTACGGCCACTCCCTTGGCGGGTTCATCTCGGCCTCCTACCTCGGCGACGATCGGCCGCATCCTGACGCCGCGGTCCTTTCTGCCCCGGCGCTCGCCGCCGAAGTACCCGGAGCGCTCCGCGCCGCGGCACAGGTCCTCGGGCGCGTCGCACCGAAGGTCGCGTTGGCCAATCCGATCGATGGGGAGCAGCTCTCGCGTGACGGCTCCGTTGGCGAGGCCTACTTCGATGACCCTCTGGTCTACACGAAGGCGACCACACGTATGGCGCTCGAGACGTTCAGTGCCCAGGATCGGATCCTCGAGGTGATCAAGTCGATCACCACACCGACGCTGGTGATCCACGGTGCCGATGACACACTCGTGCCGCCGTCCGCCTCTGCCCCGCTCGCTTCCGTTGACTCGGTCGAACGCAAGGTGTACCCCGGCCTCCGCCATGAGATGCACAACGAACCCGAGCAGGCTCAGGTGCTGTCCGATGTTGCAGCCTGGTTGGACGAGGCGCTCGCGTAGGCCGGACGCACGACGTCGTCGATGAGCCGGCGTCTCGTCGGCCAATCGCCGAAACCGGCCTCGACAGCGGCAACGGTGATGGCTGACAGATCGTCCGGGCCAAGGGCGAACGTCGAAGCCGCAAGCTCGTATTCGTCGGTGAGGGTGATACCGCTCATCAAGCGGTTGTCGGTGTTGATCGACACGTTGAATCCGCTCCGGTAAAGCGCTCCGAACGGGTGCTCCGAGGCCGAGGGAGCGGCCGACGTATTCAGATTGGAGGTGATCGCAACCTCCAACGCAATGCGGTGGTCGCGGATTCGCTTCGCCAACGGCGCCAGCTCCGTGATCGTTTGCCCGTCGAAATTGGTCTCGTCCGCGATCTGGACTCCGTGGCCGATCCTCGTCGCCCCGCACCGCGCGACCGCCCGCCAGATGGACTCAGCGCTGTCGGCTTCGCCCGCGTGAATCGTCAGACCGAGGCCCGCGTCGCGTGCAAGTCGGCACGCAGCGAGATGATCGTCGGCTGGGAATCCGGCTTCGGGTCCTGCGAGATCGAACGCGACCAGTCCGCGGTCGAGATAGGGGATTGCAGCACGGACGACATCCTCCGAATCCGTCTCGTGGCGGAGAGCGGCGGCAATGCCATAGAGCACGATGCCGGTCTCGCGTTGAGCGGCATCCAAACCATCGAGCACCGCCTCGATCGCGGCTTCTCTGCTCAGGCCGTGGATCATGTGCAGGCTCGGGCCGAATCGGATCTCGGCGTAGACGGCGCCCTGCGCTGCAAGGTCCATGCCCGCTTCGTAGGCCGTTCTCTGGATCGCGGCCTCGGTGCACATCACTGCAACGGTGTGCTCAAACGCCTTGAGGTACCGTTCGAGTGAACCTGAACGCCCTTGATCGAACCAATCGGTGAGGGTATCGACTTCACCGGCCGGAAGATCCGCGTAGCCGCATTCATCCGCGAGTTCGAGAATCGTTGCGACGCGAAGGCCCCCGTCCAGGTGGTCGTGCAACACGGCTTTGGGAAGCGATTGAATGTCCATGAAGCGGAGACTACCCCGCGGCTGAGAGCGCTGGTTCGAGCCACCACTCGCGACGGAAGACGTCGTGCCCATCGATGCGGTCGACGATCACCTCTCCCGGGGCAAATCCGGCCGTTTCGTGGAACCGTTCGTGCGGCGTGTTTCCGAGTGCCACGCTCGAAGAGAGCGCATCGACCCACCCCATCGAACGAAGCTTCTCCACGAGTGGCGCACCGTCGGGATTCTGCGACGGGTGTGCAGGGGCAACAACGGTCGTCAAGACCGTGTGGTCCTGAGCGTCGTCGACCAAGGCAACCAGTTCGATGTGGCCGCTGGGGTTGATGCCGACGAGCATACGATGTGAAAGGAGGTGTTCGGACAAGACGGCCCTCCGGAAACGTTGGCTGATCTCGGTCGCAACCACCGCATCCGGGACCATCTCTCCGATCGCCTCGGCACATGCCCAGTAGGCGACTTCCTCTATCGCTTCGAGATCGTCGTATCGAGCCAACCGAACGTCCATAGGGTCGAACATACACCACGATCCGCCGGGCCGTGCGGCAGGGCGCTAGACCAGGCGTGGATTCAACGTATACGTTGCGGTGAGCGAAGCGGATGCCAGAACATGTCCGGCCATCGCATCTCGCGCATCCTGGCCGGTGAACGCCCGGGGAAGTTCGAGCCTGTCGACTCCCAGGGCGAAGATTGCGAACTCGTAGTGGTGAAGGAGGCTGTCGTTCCACGGCGGACAGGGACCGTCATATCCGAAGTAGTCGCCGCTCATGTCCGGATCGCCGTCGAACCACATCGTGTAGTCGTTGAGGCCCTGCCGGATCTCGCCTGCGGTGCCGGCGACATCCTTTCCGTGCGGCACCACACCACGTGAGTACGACCCGGCTTCGATCTCCGCGACATCGGGCGAAAGGTCGATGAGGAGCCAATGAAAGAAGTCGGCTCTCGGCAGATCGGGTGGCACCTCGCGTCCCTCCTGATTCACATCATCCGGGCGCGTCGGAACATCGCGGTCGTGAACGATGATGGCAAGGCTCCTTGTACCGTCCGGAATCTCCGACCAACCAAGATGAGGATTTCGGTTCGGCCCAAAGACGACGTGACTCGCAGCATCGGGGAGACCGAAGGCGAATTCGCTAGGGATCGGCTCGCCGTCGGAGAAGCTGTTGCTCCAGAGTTTCATGCGCACCTCCTGACTGCGACGATAGCGCGCTCACCCGGACCCGCGCGCCCCGAAGAGAGGAGAAGGACCCTCCCAGATGGGACGTTCGGAGCGTAGGATCGTGCCAGGAGCACACGGAGGTCATACGGCATGAGCGTGCACAAAGGCCAGCGAGTGAAGACCCTCACCAAGACGGTTGGGCGAGAACCCCGCCGGGGTGTGGTCCAGGCAGTGCAGGGATCGACGGTTGAGGTTCGATGGGATGACGGGCATGTATCGATCCTCTCCGGAGGCGCCCTGGTCCCCGACAAGAAACCGTCGCATACCTGATCTCGGAACCCGCAGGCATCGGGCACGTGCCAACCTGGCTCAATGACTGAGCTCCACTCGGGCATGCTCTTGGTAGCGTCTCCCGCTCTTGTCGATCCGAACTTCTACCGAGCCGTTGTCTTGCTGCTCGACTACAACGCGGATGGCGCCGTGGGTGTCGTTCTCGATCGTCCACTCGATCTCGACGTAGACGAGCACCTGCCGGCATGGCGGGACTATCTCGCTCCACCGCATCGGGTGTTCGAGGGTGGACCCGTCCAGCCGGAGACGGCGATCGGGGTTGCCCATCGGCCGACGGTGGAGGCGTCCGAGACGTGGCACCCCGTGCTCGGCGGCGTGGGCCTCATCGATGTCACACGGGAACCGGCGGACATCGGGGAGATCCAGGAAGCTCGGATCTTCGCAGGGTATTCCGGATGGGGCGCCGGCCAGCTCGAGATGGAGCTCGCGGTTGGATCGTGGTTCCCAGTAGACGGCGCTGCAGACGATGCGTTTGATCCCGTTCCAACAACCCTGTGGGACAGAGTGCTGCGTCGGCAGCACCCGAACATCGCTCGGTATGCCGACTATCCGACAGATCTCAGGAGCAACTGACCGAACCCGCGAAGTATTGGGGGTATCCTCGCGCCGTGAATCCTCGACGCACACGCACCGCCACCCGTTCGAAGGCGCCCGGTCTCGAAGTCGAACGCCTCTGCTGGGGTGAGGGAGACGACGTCATCGTCGGTCTTGACGAGGTTGGACGCGGCTCGTGGGCGGGTCCGCTCACCGTTGGCGCCGCGGTCATCCCTCGGGACCGACGCGTGTACCGGATCCGGGATTCGAAGATGCTGACCGAATCGCAGCGCGAAGCTCTTTTCGATCGGATTGCCGAATGGTGTCGTGCCTGGGCTATCGGGCACGCTTCCCCAGCGGAGTGTGACCAGCTTGGGATGTCTGCTGCGCAACGCCTTGCGGCACGACGAGCGCTTGACGGACTCGGCGTCGAACCCGATCGAATCCTGCTCGACGGTAACTGGGATTTCGTTGGATCCTCGAAGGTTCGGACCATTGTGCGCGGCGACGCCACGTCGTTGACGATTGCGGCAGCATCAATCCTCGCGAAAGTGACGCGTGATCGCCTGATGCGAACCGCGGCACAGCACTACCCGGCCTTCGACTTCGATCGGAACAAGGGTTACCCGGGCCCCCGCCATCGCGCGGCGCTCGCAGCATCAGGCCCCACCCCCATTCATCGAACGAGTTGGTCCTTCATGGACGGTCTTGTCTGGAGCGGGGTTTCCCGTACGGTGGTTGGCGGTCAGCGCCAGCTGTTCGCGGAGGCGGTCGCATGAGCGTGTGGAGCCAGGTGCCTTCCGCCGACGATGTTCAGAACCTTGTCGACACCGAGAGCCTGACGGCCTGGGATTTTGTCGCGGCTCTCGGCGTTGTGCTCCTGTCAGTCCTGATTGCCCGCCTGGTCCGCCGCTTCCTCCGCACGGTGCTTCGCAAGGTCCCCGACCTCTCGACCGAGGGGGCGCTGCTGATAGCCCGCGCAGCCGGATGGCTCGTCATCCTGCTTGGTGTGGTGTACGGGCTTGTTCTCCTCAACGTGGACATGGGACCTGCGCTCATGGTGATCCTCATCCTCGCCGTCATTTTCTTCTTCGCCGGGCAGACCGTCATGCAGAACTTTGCCGCTGGTTTGGTGCTGCAGGGGAGCCCGATGTTCGCCGTTGGCGACCAGATCGTGACCTCAGCAGGGGAGGGCATCGTCAAAGAGGTCACCGGCAGGACGGTTCGCATCGAGACGATGGACGGCGAAGGTGTATTCATCCCGAACAGAGAGCTGATCAACGAACCGATCACGAACCTCACCGAACTCGGAGCGCGCCGCACAACGTTCGAGATCGGCGTGCGATACGGGACGGATGTCGACTTGGCTGGGCAGGTTCTCGAGGAGGCAGCCGCGTCCTGCGATACGACGCACCCGGATCCGGGGCCGGAGGCGCTCATCTCCGAGATGGGTGACCACTCGATCGAGTTTCTGCTGCGCTTCTGGCACGATCCGGGCATCCTCGAGGCGGAGCGAGCGAAGGACGCCGTTGGGCGTGCGATCACCCACGCATTCGCGCAACACGGCCTCGTCATTGCCTTCCCGCAGCGCACGTTGTGGTGGGGGGATGGCGCCAAACCCGGCGGATCCGACGGGTAGGCTGCTGGGATGAGTTCCAGCATCCGCCCCGGGGGCGAGACCCCGAACGACTTCCTCCAGATCGACCGTCTTCTGACCGACGAGGAACGCCTCATCCGCGACACCGTCCGCGAGTTCGTCGGTGACAAGGTCCTTCCCGACGTAGCGGAATGGTTTGAGGCCGGCACCTTTCCCAAAGAGCTCGCCAAAGAGATGGGTTCGCTTGGCCTGTTCGGGATGCACCTCGAAGGGTACGGGTGTGCGGGCACGAACGCCGTCAGCTACGGGTTGGCCTGCACCGAGTTGGAGGCCGGAGACTCGGGTGTGCGCAGCTTCGTGTCCGTCCAGGGCTCGTTGGCGATGTATCCAATCTGGGCCTTTGGTTCGGAGGAGCAGAAGGTGCGGTGGCTTCCTCCGATGGCAGCCGGGGACGTGATCGGGTGTTTCGGTCTCACCGAAGCGGACGCAGGGTCGGATCCCGGATCGATGAAGACACGCGCGCGTCGGGATGGCTCAGACTGGGTACTCGACGGAACGAAGATGTGGATCACCAATGGAGGGATCGCCGACGTCGCTGTGGTGTGGGCGAATACCGACGAAGGCGTTCGAGGATTCATCGTTCCGACCGACACACCGGGATTCTCGACGAACGACATTCATCAGAAGCTCTCGCTGCGGGCCTCGGTGACGTCGGAGCTGATCCTCGAGGGCGTTCGATTGCCTGCCGACTCGATGCTCCCACACGTCAAGGGGCTGAAGGGACCACTGTCGTGTCTCAATGAGGCCCGATTTGGCATCCTGTTCGGTGCAACGGGGGCCGGTCGTGCCAGCTACGAGGCGGCGCTTGTCTACGCGAAGGACAGAATCCAGTTCTCGAAGTCGATCGCGTCGTATCAACTCACGCAGCGCAAACTCGTCGAGATGATGGTGAAGGTGAACCAAGCGATGCTGCTTTCGATTCATCTCGGGCGCAAACACGATGACGGGACACTCACGTCTGAGCAGGTCAGCTTCGGGAAGATGCAGAACGTTCGAACGGCACTCGAGGTTGCCCGAGAAGCGCGCAGCGTGCTCGGCGCAAACGGCATCACACTTGAGTACCCCGTCATCCGCCACATGAACAACCTCGAGTCCGTCTACACGTACGAAGGCACGAACGAGGTGCACACGTTGGTGCTGGGCCAAGCGATCACGGGTATTGCGGCATTCGACTGAGTGGCGCGTCTCGGCTTCCAGGGTGTGATCCGGCAGCTCTAGAGGCCTAGCCCGCGTCCAATGATCTCTTTCATGATCTCGGTCGTGCCACCGTAGATCGTCTGGAGGCGGGCGTCGAGGTAGGCCTGCGCGATCGGGTACTCCATCATGTACCCGTAGCCACCATGCATTTGCACACCGGCGTCTACGACACGCAGCAGCATCTCAGTCGTCCACCACTTGGCTTCTGCGGCTTGTTCGATGGTGAGGCGGCCGCCAACGTGCTCCTCGATCAGGCGGTCGACGAACACCCTGCCGATGTCAACTTCGGTTTTGAGTTCGGCGAGGGCGAACCGGTTGTGCTGGAACCGGCCGATGGGCCGCCCGAACGCCGTCCGCTCCTTTGCGTAGGCGATCGTGATTGCGAGTGCCGCCTCGGCGGCGGCCACCGCACCAACGGCGATGCTGAGGCGTTCCTGCGGGAGGTTGGCGACGAGCTGAGCGAACCCGGCCCCTTCAGGCCCGAGGCGATTGTCCACGGGCACGCGAACGTCGGTGAAGAACAGCTCTGCCGTGTCCTGCGCGTGCATCCCCATCTTGTCGAGGTTGCGTCCCCGCTCGAATCCGCCCATGCCGTCTTCGACGACGAGGAGGCTGAGACCGCCGTGCGGATCTGGTCCCGTACGAACGACGATGATGACGAGGTCGGCGTTGATGCCGTTGGTCACGAAGGTCTTGGAACCGTTGACGATGTACGAATCACCGTCGGCGACCGCGGATGTCGCGATACCCGCCAGGTCGGACCCTGTGCCCGGTTCGGTCATCGCTATCGCCGTCATGAGGTCGCCTGACACGAGGCCGGGAAACCAACGTGCCTGCTGCTCGACGGTGCAGTACGAGAGGAAATACGGGATGCAAATGTCGTTGTGGAGTGTGATGCACAGGCCTGAGGCAGAGGCGCCGGAGGCCGTCACGACCTCGTCAATGACAGCGTTGTACCGGAAGTCATCGTTGCCCCCGCCGCCGTACTGCTCCGGGATCGCCATGCCAAGGAGGCCTTGCTCACCCGCCGCGTGGAACATGGCCTTGTCGACCTTGCCGTCGGCGGTCCAGCGAGCATGACTGGGGGCGATTTCAGTAGCGATGAAGTGCTCGACACTTGCTCGGAAGATCTGATGGTCGGGGTCGAAAATCGTGCGGTGCATCGTTCCTCCGGTTGTCCGCTCAACCGTACCGCATCGCGACCCGAGCCTGCGAACATGGGCACATGACAAATCTGATCCTCGCAAGTAGCTCTCCGCGGAGGCATCTTCTTCTCCGAGCGGCCGGATTCGAATTCGATGTGGAGTCGCCCGACGTCGACGAACGAGTGATCGAGAGCGAGGATCCCGATCGCATGGTGGTGCGTCTGGCGCGCGACAAGGCGCTCACATGCGCTCGTGGCGCCGAAACGGTCGTCCTCGGCGCTGATACGACGGTGGTGCTCGATGGAAAGATCCTCGGCAAGCCGGAGGGCGAGACTGAAGCGGTCGAGATGCTTCTGTCGATCGGAGGACGGACCCACGTGGTGATCTCCGGCTGGGCGTTGGCGCAGGGTGCACAGATTGTTGAAGACGGGTTCGAGGCGACCCTCGTATCGATGCGATCCGTCGAGCCGGGGGAGGCCGCGGCGTACGCCGCCTCGGGCGAACCACTCGACAAGGCCGGCGCATACGCGCTGCAAGGTGACGGCGCGCGCTTCGTGAGCGGTATCGCCGGTTCGAGAAGCAACGTCGTCGGCTTGCCGCTCAAGCCCGTTGTGGCAGCGCTGGGGCGTGCAGGTGTGCGCCCAACGGCACCAAGCGCCTAGCCCCGCAGAGCGGCCGCGAGGAGTCGTGGGATTGGTTTGATGGAGCCGGTCGCCGCATACTCGGTGAGGAGCTCGCCGATGACAGCGGCGTTCGTGTTGGTCACAAAATGAGGCGGCAGCGGTTCTGCATGCCAAACACCGGTTCGGATGGTGCGAGGGAATGGAGCGAATGTGCCGTGGACCACGGTGCGCTCGACGCCGTCGAGCATGAGGGCATTGTGGGCGATCCCGTTTCCAGAACGGATATCGTTCCGACGGTTGCCGGGAAAGCTGCCCCAGGTCGCGCGGGTCATCGCGAATGCGACACCGACCCAGGAATTCACAGCGATGGTGCCGTACCGAAGGTCACGAACGGCGTCATCGAAGTCTTGGGAGTGCTTCGACATCGTCGCGGGGTGGACGATCACGTTTGCGCCCAAACTGCCGTCGAGCATCTCGTTGGCGAATCTGACGGCGTTTCGGAGATAGGAACCGGCATCGACCCCGGGGAGCCGAACGACACCGAGCACCGCACCGAAGAACTCTGTGGTGAAGCACACCTCGTTGGGATCATCCGGGTCGAGGTCGGTGATGAACGTCACCGGAGCAGAGCCGTCGGAGAGGACTTCGGCCTCCGGGTGTGCTTCGAGAGCGGCCTGTTGGCGATCGATGGCACCCGGGTAGTAGGCCCACCGTTCGTCGAGATCGGCTACAACCGATCGCATCGCGTTCAGGAGGTCGTCGGCCTGGTTCCATGATTCGGGCAGGACGAGGATCTGGCACGCAATGCAGTTGAAACCGTGGTTGTGGAGCTTCTGGCTGATGATGTGTTCGGCTTGGTGGCGTAGGTCGGCGTCCGACCATTCCCCGCCGACAACGATCGTCGGGCCGACGCCGCCGAGTTCACTCGTGACCGGAGTGTCGATCACGGGATCATCGGCAGCCTTGCGGGCGGCCGCGTCAGGGCCGGTCCCAAAGACGATGGCATCGTGTGTCGACGTGGCACCCGTCACATGGATACGGTCGACGAGGCTATGGCGGGTCAGGTAGGTGCCCTCTTCAGTGCCGCCGTACAGCAACCGAACGAATCCACCCTCGATGAGGGGGGCGAAGATCGTCTCGAAGAACTCGCCGAGGTACGCGTTAACCGGATTGAGCTTCAGCGCAACAACGGAGCCATGGGTGAAGAGCTCGGTCAGGAGGTCGAGTGCCGGGATGGAAGCGATGTTGCCGGCGCCGAGCACGACGGCCACCGAATCGTGGGGTTCCCGCGCCCGATAGAAGGCGGCGGCGCGACGCTCGGCATCATCCTCGGTGATGCCGGGCAGCATCCACACATCAGCCGTGTGGCCGCTGAGGAGGAGTCGATCCTCCGTGTTGGTAGGGAAGACACGAACAGCGACCTGTCCATTCGGGAGTGTGCGGATCAACTGTGGGGGCACGACGGGATCACCACGGTCGATCCTGCGAAGGGTCTCGGCATATGCAGCAGCCGCGCTGGCGGTTGCGTACGGACCGCTCGTCCAGTCCTCGCCGAGCAGGGGGGACCCAGGAGCCAACCGCTTCGCAATTCTCGCCGCCTCCACCCATAACGCGGCAACTCCGCCGACGCGCTGCCGGACGTCATCGAGCAGATAGATCTTCGTGGAGATAGGGAGACGGGTCCAGCGTTCAGAATTCTCAGCGAGCACTCCGAGTGACCGGTCGATGGTGCTCACATCCATGACCAGACGGTAGCGTTGGCTCACCGTCGCTCCGTCCGCCGCCTGCGATTTCGAACCCTGGCTGGTGGCTGATGTGTTCGCAGCGGAATCGTCACCGCAGCCCGACAGGGCGGGTAGCCTCGTGGGTTATGAGCGAAACCAACAAAGATGAGCTTTTCGAGAAGCTGACGCCGCTGCAGTATCACGTCACACAAGAGGCCGGGACCGAACAAGCGTTCACGGGCGAATTCTGGGATACGAAGACGAACGGCACCTACCGATGTGTGGTGTGTGAAGCCGAACTCTTCTCAAGCGATACCAAGTATGACTCGGGGAGTGGATGGCCGAGCTTCTGGGAACCGGCCGAGGACGGTGCCATTGACACGAAGCCGGATCGCAGCCTGTTGCGCGTACGTACTGAAGTGACGTGCTCGAACTGTGGGGCCCACCTGGGCCATGTCTTCGATGACGGCCCCAACCCCACCGGACTGCGGTACTGCATCAACTCAGCCTCGCTGGATTTGCAGTCCGACGGCGACGCCTGAGCACATCGGGAGACCTGAAGACCGCTACCGCAGGATTTCGCGAGCTAGGGTGCATGTGATTCCGCGATGAAGGAGGGAATCACATGGCCGGCAAAGGTGAGCTGTACCAACAGAAGAACGGCAAGTGGGCATTCCGCGTAAAGGCCTCGAACGGCCAGATCGTGGCGGCGAGCCAGGGCTACGCGAAGCGCGCCTCAGCACGTTCGACGCTCGAGAAGCTCCTCAAAGGTGCATACGACGGTCCCATCATCGAGCCGTAGTCGACCGGGAAATACGACCGATGGGCCGCCGCACTACGCGGCGGCCTCTTCGCGTGAACGATTGCGGGCGCGACATGGCGGGTTTCCGGCGCGATCAGTCGTCGACGGCGACGTGTTGGCGAATCCATGTATGCATCGCGATTCCTGAGGCGACGCCGGCATTGATCGATCGCGTCGAGCCGAACTGAGCGATGGAGCAAACGGTGTTGCATGCCTCGCGCACCGCTTCCGACAAACCAGGACCTTCTTGGCCGAACACGAGAACACATTGTTTGGGGAGTGCCGTCGTCTCGATGGGTATCGAGTCGGGCAGGATGTCGATTCCGATCAAAGGGAGTTGCTCACTCCCGGCCCAGGCAACAAACTCCTCGGTCGTCGGGTGGTGCCGCACATGTTGATAGCGATCGGTAACCATGGCGCCTCGGCGATTCCAGCGGCGCTTGCCAATGATGTGGATTTCCGCAGCAAGAAAGGCGTTGGCGTTGCGGACAACGGTTCCGATGTTGAAATCGTGCTGCCAGTTCTCGACGGCGACGTGGAAGCTGTGGCGTCGCTCGTCCAGGTCGGCGACGATCGCTTCCCGGTACCAATAGCGATACGCGTCGACCACGTTTCGGCGGTCACCGTCCGCCAGCAATTCCGGATCCAGACGTGGGTCATCGGGCCACGGTTCCGGGTGGGGACCAACCCCTACCTTCCGTGGTGGGTCATCGGTGTTCACTCGACCAGGCTACCGCCGGGCGAAGGTGGAGCGATGACTCGTCACTAACATCGCCGCAGCAACTGTTTGAACCGCCACTCCGCAGCGGGAGGAACGAATGAGCAAGCTCGAGCTGGGCGACGGGGGTTAGCCAATGTCTCTTCGCATCTTGGCTCTGGTCACCCTGATTGCGCTGATCGGCGTGTCGTGCTCAGACTCGACGATGGATCCGGAAGACCGCGCGGGGTACAACCGGACGCCTGCCCCGGACGTCTCCCGGACTGCGTTCGTCGACTACTCGACAGACCCGAACGGCGAGGCGTTCGCACCGGTTGCGTCTGAAGGAGAGCTCCTCCTCATGTACTTCGGGTACCTGTCGTGCCCCGATGTATGCCCAACAACACTTGCAGAGCTCTCGGACGCCGTTGATGCCATGTCGGAGGCTGACGCCAGCCTGATCTCGGTGGGGATGGTGAGTGTCGATCCTGAGCGAGACGAGGGGCCGGCGATCGCGACGTATCTCGACGTGTTCGTGGACCGGAACCATGGTCTCCTTGCTCCCGATGCAGCCAGCCTGGCGGAGTCGGCCGAGGCTTTCGGCGCAATCTACGAGGTTGAAGAGCATGCACCCGGCGATACGACCTACGACGTTGGGCATTCTGCGACGGTCTACGTTGTGGACGACCGCGGTCTGGTCATCTGGGAGCTCGGGTTCAGCGCCGACAGGGATCCGCAGCTCACCGCCGATACGCTTGAGAGCATCCTGAGCGAACGATACGAATGACCCGTGGTCTTCTTCTCGTCGTTCTGACGTTTGGGATGATCGTGGCCGGTTCTGCAGCTGCTCTCGCGGGTGACGGCTCGGCAACTTTGATCGACGCATCACCGGGTGTTGACGCGGTGGTCATTCGCCCTCCCGAAGCGATCTCGCTGAGCTTCCGAGAACCGGTCGCCGCTGTTGCCGTCCGCCTCTTCAAGAACGACACCCTGATGTCTTCGTCCAATGCAACGGTTGACGAGACGCTGGCCATCGCTCCGGTCGAATCAGCCGGACCGGGGAGCTACCTCGTCGATTGGAAGGGCACGGACGCCGAGGGAGAGCTCATCGCCGGGGCGTATGTGTTTCTTGTGGACCCGCGGGGCAACAACAGCATCGCGGTAGAACGCGAGGTTGCGGGCGCAAGCGGAGCGCTCGGCGGTTTGAGGGTGATCGCCGCAATGGTTGCAGCAGCCGGTGCTGTTGCTTTGTTGGTCGGCGTCGTGGGGTGGGCAGGAGGCACACCGACCGAGCCACCCCTAAGAATGGTCGGGGGTGCGGCCCTTGCTGCTGGGTTCGGCTCCCTGATGGCGGGCGCCACCTACGGCGTACCATCCGACGGTTCCGCCCTCGACATCTTTGGTCTCGCAACGCTGACGTCGGCGGTTGCTTCGAGTCCCGGACGGGCATGGCTGACGGTGACGCTCCTGCTAGGTGTGATGCCGTTTGTCTTGGTACTTGGCCGGTCGGCTAACTCGCGTTGGGCAGCGTCGGCGGGGCTCGTCGTTGCGTTGCTGGCCGGACTCTGGGTCGCGGTAGGTATGGGCTGGCTGGTGCGCCTCCCGTGGCCGCTCCTGTGCGCCGTGCTGGGCGTTTCGGCCGCCCTGTGGCTGTCGATCGAAGCCGGTCGGCCGATCGCCGCCGGGGTATCACTGGCGGTCGCGCTCGCTGTTGCCATTCCCATTGCGGCAGGAATACAAAGCTCCGGAACAAGCAGCTCGGTACAAAGCGGGGACCTTCTGATTGAGGCTTCGCTCGATCCTGGTCGTTCGGGCGTCAACGAACTTCATATCTATGGGTTCGATACATTGGGTCGAGGTTCTGCGCTCGAGGCGACGTCGGTGGCTGCGTATCATCGGGCAATGGACGTCGGCCCGCTGCCCCTTCCTGTACTCAGGGCGGGACCAAACCACTTCCTCTCCTACCGCGCGGTACTGCCGCTCTCCGGTGACTGGACGCTCAACGTCACTGTTGAGACACGAGAGACCGGTGCAGATGTCGCATCGATGGAGATGCACCTGCGATGACCGAGCGCTCCGCTGAACAACCGTCCCCACTGCTCTTCTGGGTGACCGGCCTGGTGGCGCTCCTGAGCCTGACTGCAGTCGTCGCCCTGCAGGTGGCTCCTCGAGCCGCCGCCTCGCAAACCATCGAAATCGTCGTTCCGCAAGGGACGCAGGCCCAAATGGACGCGGGGGAGGAGATCGTGCTGTTCCCACGACGACTGGAAGTTGGTGTCGGCGACAGAATCGTCATTGAGAACGAAGATGACTCCTCACACCAAGTCGGCCCGTATATCGTCGGACCAGGTCAGCGGATCGTGCAGACGTTCTCAACGACGGGGATCATCGAAGGGATCTGCACGCTGCACCCCTCCGGTGAAGTGACCATCGTGGTGCGGTGATGGCGGGAGCGAGACGAATCCTTCTGGTCGGAATGGCGGCAGCCGCCCTGGTTCTGTTTGCGACGGCGCCGGCCTCAGCCGATCCGGCCACTCCGACCAACTATCGGTCGCAGGTCGTCTACGTCGAGGGCCCAGGCGTGGCCGCGGTCGAGATCGTCGGAGGTGATGCATTCGTGCGCCTGGCGGCGGTCTCAGGGGTGAAACTCGAGGTGCTCGGATACGAAGGTGAGGAGTACATCCGCTTCGATCCAGACGGCGCGGTCTACGTGAACCAGCGGTCGCCGGCGAAGTACCTGAACGATGACCGGTACGCGAACGTGGAACTGCCGGCTGAAGCGGACGCCGAAGCCACACCTCATTGGGAGGCGGTGTCGGCCGACGGCACCTACAGCTGGCATGACCATCGAACGCACTGGATGAGCCCAACACCTCCTGCAGTGGTAGGCGAGGCGAACGGCACCCAAACCGTGCGGATCTTCGATTGGACCTTGCCGCTCCGGGTCGACGGAGACGACGGGAAGATCGTGGGCACATTGACTTGGATCCCCTCGACGGCAGGGTTGCCCTGGTTTGCGCTCTCGGTCGTGATGCTTGCCGTCGTCGCCGCAGGATCTATGCGGGTTGACGCCCGTTCACGAGCCGTGCTGCTGCTCGCCCTCTCCGTAGCGGCCCTCGGTGCCGGACTTGCTTCGATGGCCTCCCAACCACCGGAAGGTCGCGTCTTCGGAGTTGATCTTCTTGGCCCGCCCGTGATCATCGGCGTGAGCATTCTGGCGCTCGCCCAGGCGAAAGGGTCCGGCCGAACAGCGACCCGATACGTACTCATCGGCAGCGTCGGCCTCGCGGTGTGGGGTGTGGTGCGCGGCGGGGTGCTCACGCATCCGATCCTTCCCACCGTTTTCCCGTATGCACTTGACCGGCTGATCGTCGCAGTTGTCCTCGGCGGAGCACTTGGACTGGTCGCCGGTATCGCACTGTCGATCACATTGGAGAATCGCTCGCGACGAATCAGTGGAGATGAACATCCCGCGTCGTGATGGCACCGCTAGCCTCCGGCCTGTGACAGCCCGGGAGTGGCACATATGCGGTTCGTGATCGTTGGGGGAGGAGCCGATGGCTCTCATCTCGCGGAACGACTCGTTGCAGAGGGTGAAGATGTCGCGATCGTCGAAGCGGACCCTCACCGTGCCGGCCTCCTTCGCGAGCGTCTCGATGCTCAGGTCATCGTCGGAAACGGTGCAAATCCGAGCGTCCTCAAGCGTGCGGGTGTTGATCGTGCCGACATCCTGTTCGCTGTCTCCGACAATGACGGCGCGAACGTTCTTGCATGCCAGTCGGCTCGATCCCTTGGGTGTGATAGAACCGTGGCTCGCATCGAAAATGTCGAACTCCAGGACGTAGTGCTCGGTTTCGGGATCGAGGCGATCATTGATCCTCGGGCCGCCGTGGCGGAGAAGCTCGTGGCACTCGTCGCCCACCCAGGGCTGAGTGACTACTTTCGGTTCGGGGAAGGGGCCGTTGTTGTGCTTGGCGGCCTCGTGCGCACCGATTCTCCGCTCGTCGGCCGCTCCCTTGCCGACATGCGGCGTTCGCTCGAGGGCTGGGATTGCGTCATCGCATCGATCGTGCGCGACGAGCGGACGCTGATGGGAAGGGGGGCGACGGTCGTCGAGGCATTCGACAAGATCCTCCTCGTTGTGCAGCGCGCCGATGTTGATCGAGCGAGTCTGCTGATCGGTGCATATCCGACAGAGATTGAGCGCGTGATCATCGTGGGTGGTGGCCGTGTCGCGGAGCTGAGCGCGGCAGCGCTGCGCAAAGACGGGAGGCGGGTGCTCCTCCTCCACGACAATCAGACGCGGGCGTACGAGATCGCTGAACGGAATCCGAAGCTCGATGTTGTTGTGGCGGATCCAACCGATCCTCGGGTCCTGCAGGGCCTCGAAATCGCCGCAGGTGACGCACTTCTCGCTCTCACGAGGAGTGATGCCGTCAACATGCTTGCGAGCCTCATGGCCAGTCGACTCGGCGCCTCAACCACGGTGTCTCGATTCAATCGGGTCGAGCTGTTCGACCTGATGCCGGCTGTTGGGGTTGATGCCGGAGTATCCGCCAAAGTCGCTGCGGCGAACGCTGTGCTCCGGTTCGTGCGGCGCGGGGCGATCGTGTCGGCTGCAGACTTCATGACGGGGGGAATCGAAGCGCTCGAGATCGAGATTGTCGATCCAGCACCCGCGATCGGCGTGTCGGTCGGCGAAGTGGGCGTTCCGGCCGGAGCGGTGATCGGGGCAGTGCTCCGCGGCGAGACCGTAATCGTCCCACGAGGGTCGACGCGATTCGAACGGGGTGATCGAGTGGTTGTACTCGCCACGCCCGATGCCGTGGGCGCCGCCGAACGACTCTTCGGGACGTAGAAAGTGGCGATCCGCACGCTGAACTGGGCTGCGGCGCCGACGCCGCGAAGAATCCTCTACATCATCGGCGTGGTGCTTGTCGCCGGCGGACTCTCCACCATCCCCGCGATCGTGGTCTCGTTGATGTACGGAGAAGGGTCGACGGCCCTTCATCTCGGCGCAACGGCGCTGGCAACCGCAGGATCGGGTGGGTTGATCGTTCTCGCGGCGGGCCGTCCGGAGCGGCTCCGGCCCAAAGAATCGTTTGCCGGCGTTGCGCTGGCTTGGGTTTCGGTCATCGCGTTCGGTTCGCTCCCGTATCTGCTCAGCGGAGAGCTCGGTTTCACCGATTCCATGTTCGAGAGCACGGCAGGCTTCACAACCACAGGAGCGACGACGATTTGGGACCTCACCGAGGTCGCGCGAGGCTTGCTGTTCTGGAGAGCCACAACCCAGTGGCTCGGGGGCATGGGAATCATCGTCCTGTCGATAGCTGTCCTCCCGCTCGTGGGAGCCGGCGGACTTCAGTTGGTACGGGCGGAATCCCCGGGGCCTGAACCCGATCGACTGACTCCTCGGTATCGAGGCACAGCCGTTCGGCTGTGGGGCTTCTACGCCATCCTGACCGGCGCCGCTGCCGTTGTACTCGCCTTCGGCGACATGTCGCTATACGAGGCCGTCACGCATGCCTTGACCGTGATCTCTACGGGGGGGTTCGGCACCGAGTCGACGTCGATCGGCGGCTTCTCCGCCTACACCCAATGGGTAATCACCGCGTTCATGGTGATCGGGGCCAGCTCATTCATCCTTCATATTCGGGGTCTCAGGGATCCGGGCGAGTATCGCAAGAAGCCGCAGTTTCGCTACTACCTGATGAGCCTTCTGGCTGGTGTGCTGCTGGTCATGATCGGGCTCTTCCTCGAGGGAACCGGAGTGCCGGTACGTGAATCAGTGTTCACGGCGGTCTCGATGATCACCGGAACGGGCTACTTCGTGACGGACTATGCGGTGTGG
>Ga0316198_10000671_pt1 | contig 18622 bp, 18 predicted proteins | sample OudBieAanoxic_MG_FD_204935 | JGI IMG/M metagenome (GOLD analysis project Ga0316198, IMG submission 204935) | Coastal sediment microbial communities from Oude Bieten Haven, Netherlands - site A anoxic | ecosystem: Environmental > Aquatic > Marine > Coastal > Sediment | place: Netherlands...
CCAACTTCCGGAGGCCGTGTACTCCGTGCTGCGAGAGCTTCCGGCCGTAACCGTGCCGATCTCGGCGCTGCGGACCGCGGTCTCGACTCTGGGCTGTATCGACCCCGACGAGGAGTCGAACGAGCGAGATGCGAATCTGCGCAAGGCGGCGCGACTGGTGGCGCAGATGCCGACCGCGGTCGCGGCGCAACATCGGATCCGCGAGGGACTCGACCCGATCGCGCCGGATCCCGAGCTGTCCCATGCTGCGAATTTTCTCTTCATGCTCTCCGGTGAGCGGCCGGGAGAGACGGCTGAGCGTGCCCTGGATACATCGCTGGTTCTTTACCTGGAGCACGGGCTCAACGCGTCAACGTTTGCCTGCCGGATCGTGGCTTCGACCCTGTCCGACATGCACTCGGCCGTCACCGCGGGGATTGGTGCGCTGAAAGGACCGCTGCACGGCGGTGCCAACCAGCGAGCGATGGAGATGCTGCGCGAGATCGAGGACGAAGCGGCTGCGGAGGCATGGGTAGACCAGGCGCTGGCCGAGGGGCGGAAGGTGATGGGCTTTGGCCACCGGGTGTACCGCACGGAAGACCCGCGCGCGACGCACCTCAGGCGAATGTCCGAGGAGCTGACCAGGGCCGGGGGAGACAGACTCGTGCATGACGTGGCTCACCGGGTAGAGGAGACGATGCTCGACCGCAAAGGGATCCCATGCAACGTCGATTTCTACTGCGCTACCGTGTATGACAGCATCGGCTTGCCGCTCGACCTCTATACGCCGCTGTTCGCGATCGGTAGAGTAGGTGGTTGGGCCGGTCATGTGATGGAGCAACACGAGGACAATCGCCTGATTCGACCGAGGGCGGAGTTCGTCGGAGACGTGGACAGACACTATGTCCGGCTTGAAGATCGTCGCTAGGAAACCAGAACCCAAAGCAAGGAGCGGAGGCGATCATGCCTTCCGAGTACAAATTCGCGGTGGTTCCGCCTGAGGGAGCCCCGACGCGTGTCACAGACGCAGGTCCGCAGGTTCCCGATAACCCAATAATTCCGTTCATCGAAGGCGACGGAATGGGTCCGGATATCTGGGCGGCAGCCGTACGCGTATTCGATGCGGCCGTCGAATCGGCATACGGGAGCGACCGGAAGATCCACTGGATGGAAGTGTACGCCGGAGAGAAGGGCCAGGAGATCGCCGGTGAGTGGCTGCCGGATGAGACGCTGGATGCGATTCAGGAGTTTGGAATCGCGATCAAGGGTCCGCTGACGACTCCTGTCGGCGGCGGGATCCGATCTCTGAATGTGACGCTTCGCCAGCGGCTCGATCTGTATGCCTGTGTTCGTCCGTGCCGCTGGATCAAGGGAGTACCGTCACCGGTCAAGGAGCCCGAGAAGCTGGACGTCGTCCTGTATCGAGAGAACACCGAGGACGTCTACGCCGGCATCGAGTGGGAAGCGGGCTCCGAGGAAGCTGAGAAGGTCCGTGGATTCCTGAACGATGAAATGGGCTGCGGTGTCCGGGAGATGAGCGGGCTGGGTGTGAAGCCGATCTCGGAATTCGGAACCAAGCGCCTGGTGTCGATGTGCATTCGTGATGCAATGAAGGCAGGGGCGCGCTCGGTGACGCTCGTCCACAAGGGTAACATCATGAAGTTCACCGAGGGCGCGTTCCGCGAGTGGGGCTACGAGGTTGCGAGAGATGATTTCGGAGACGTAACGATCACGGAGACGGAGCTGTGGAGCGCCTTCGACGGTAAGCAGCCCGAAGACAAGATCGTGATCAAGGACCGGATCGCGGACGCGATGTTCCAGCAGATCCTGCTGCGTCCGGCCGAATACGATTTCGTCGCGACCCCCAATCTCAACGGTGACTACCTGTCCGACGCGTGCGCGGCGCAGGTGGGAGGGCTCGGCATGGCTCCGGGCGCCAATTTTGGCGATGAGGTTGCACTGTTCGAGGCGACTCACGGCACGGCTCCCAAATATGCCGGGATGAACAAGGTGAACCCGACTTCGCTCATTCTGTCCGGGGTCATGATGTTCGAGTACATGGGCTGGCAGGAGGCGGCGGACGCGGTTCTTCGCGGTATCGAGCGATCGGTCGGAGAGAAGTACGTCACCTACGATCTCGAGCGCCAGATGCGTGGGGCCACGCTCGTGAAGACCTCGGAATTCGGGGATCGGATCATCGGGAACATGCACTCGCCGTGAGGGGGTCGGTCCGGAGGCCCGCGGACGGAGCCTGAGCACGTTCATGCGTCAGACGGGTCGAGGTCCGGGCGGCGCTCGTGGACGCCAGGCTCAGCGGAGCGCCGGGCGCTCGATTCGGAGGTTGGGTGCAGTGCTTGTGGTGCTGGCCGTTCCGGTAGCTCCGGGGCGGCCGGCGCAGGCACAGGAGACTGACCGACCGGCGCCAGCGGATTCGGCCCGGGCCGATTCTCTCGTTGCAGATTCTCTCGTCGCCGACTCCCTCGCCGAACTTGAGGCGGATAGTCTCGTCGGCCCGCTGGACCAGCCCCTGGTGGGTACGCTGCAGGACTCGACACAAGATGAGAGCTACGCCCTCCTGGCCGCGCCGCTGGATCTCCCGCCCGCGGCTGGTTCCACTGTCGTCATGGACCTCGATCGCGACCGTATTCTCCAGAGCAACGCCCTCACACTACTCGAGCTCCTCGAGGAGTATCCTGGTTTTATGCCGTTGCGGGCGACCTGGTTTGGTGGCCCCCACCAGGTGATGGCGGGCGCGCTGGGGCCGGCGTTTCTTACGGTACTGGTGAACGGTCGTGAGGTCACCACGATGGACGGCGCCCAACCGGACCTGACACGCTTCCCGCTAGCCTATCTGCAGCGGGTTCGCCTGGTCCGGGCCAGCGCGGGCTGGGTGGTGGAACTCACAACCCTGGCGCGTGAGAAGAGAGACGCCTACTCGAGAATCGAAGGGGGGACCGGGGACCCGGGACTGAGCAGACTCCGGCTCGTGTTCGATAACGGCCTGGGCCGCTCGTTCCGCGTGGCGGCGAGCGCCGACCTGGTCGACGCAACCGGAGAGCATCCCTCGAACGACTTCGATTTCTTCGGACTGGTCGAATGGGTCCCGGGAGAAGGCCAGTCCGGACTCTCGTTTACCTATGAGTCGGAGTCGGTCGATCGGGACGTCTACTTTCCTGTTTCTCTGCGGCGAACCGAGCTGTTCCTTCGCGGACAGGTCGAACTGGGCGAGTCACTGCGCCTGGACGCTTTCGGTGGCCAGACCGGGTGGAAACAGGAGGACGCCGAGGCGGTTGCTGAGGTGGAGCCGGACGATCGCTCGGTGGTAAGCGGTGGCGTGGCGCTCCGGGGAGACTGGGACCGATTGTGGACACGCGCGGCGCTCGCCGCATGGATCAGCGACTATCATCCTGAAATGCAGGTCGACGGCGATGTCGGGGGGAAGGTGTTCGGCCGCTTGAGCGCCGACGCGGGCGTAAGATTCGCGGCATGGAGTGGATTCGACGCGCTGGAGATGAGGGGCGGCGTAGCGATCGACCTCCCACTGAGTCTGACACTCAGAGCGCTGGGAGCGACGGGAACTCGAGGAGTCTCCTATCCGACCGTGGAGCGGGTGGACTCGCTCGGTTTCGACCAGGTCACCGGACGTCTCGAATTCGAGCGACCGTCACTCTCATTGTATGGCCTGGTGGAACATCAGAACCTCGACCAGCAACTGCCGTTTCGTTCCGTGTTCGACCGGTTCCAGACCGCCACTGAGAACCCGGTGCAGGTCACGGCATTCGAAGTCGGGGGCAACGTCCCGCTGATCCCTCTGAGCTTGTTGTTTCACGATGTTTCGCCGATCAGGCTGGGCGGATTCTGGCGCTACCAGTCAGTGGAAGCGCCGCTGGAAGCGATGTATACGCCCAAGTACCTGGTCCGGGGCGTGCTCGGGTTCGAGGATGAGTTCTTCGACGGCAACCTCGGCGTGAATCTGGGTCTCGGCCTGAAGTACCGGGGTACCATGGGCGCTCCTTCGATCGACGCCGTTACGGAGGAGAGCTCGACCCTGGTGACGATTCCCGACTACATGTACGTGGACTGGAACATGGCAATCCGGGTTCTCTCGGTCATCATCTACTACCGGTATGACAATATCACCGGAATTAATGCCTTCGACTTTCCCGAGTTGCAGTTCCCGGGTCGGCGTACCGTGTTCGGAGTGAAGTGGACCTTCCTGAACTGAAGTATGCCAATCGAGTAGCCGGACACGTAAGCCATTAGCTTTACCATACATAGACATGAATAACTCATGTCAATTCACGCTTCTGGCGCGTTGACGGCGCGTGGTCTCGGGCCCTATGTTGTACAGTCTGATATGATACGAAGCATGACGGGATTCGGATCCGCGGCGGTAACCGCCGGCGATGTGGCTGGGAGCCTCGAGCTTCGGTCCGTGAATTCACGGCACCTGAAGCTCAATTTCCGGCTTCCGTTCGGTGCCGAGGCGTTCGAGGAACCGTTGCGCGCCGTGGTCGGGGATCGGCTCCGGCGAGGACACGTGGACGTGACCCTCCGTCTCACATCTTCGCAGGATGCGACCGGGGCGATCGAGATCGACGAGGCGAGGCTCGCCTCCTACCTCGAGGCCTTTCGTCGCCTCCAGGAGTCGCATGGTCTGGAAGGGATTCCGGACCTCGACCTGGTTAGTCGACTGGACGGTGTCCTCGTGGAGCGGTCTCTCGATCCGGTTGGCTCGATCAACGCGGAAATCGTCACCGGGGCGGCGCAATTGGCGGTGGATGAATTGATCGGAATGCGCAGCCGCGAGGGTGAGCGTCTGGCCAATGAGCTTCACGAGCGGCTGGATGCGTTGTCCGTCCGGTTGGGAGCGGTTGAAGAACTCGCGCCTTTGCGGCTCGAAGCCGAGCGCGAGCGCCTGAGGCGTTCAGTGGCCGAGCTCGCGGGGGGTGTCGACGTGGATGATGACCGCCTGGCGAGGGAAATCGCGGTATTGGCAGATCGGTGGGACATTCGGGAGGAAATCGTCAGGGCGCGAGCGCACGTGGCGGCGTTCGAGGATCTTCTCGACCTTCCCGATGATGAACCTGTTGGCAAGCGCCTGGGCTTTCTCAGCCAGGAACTGCTGCGGGAAGTCAATACGATCGGCTCGAAGAGCAACGACTCGCGAATCGCGCACCACGTGGTAGAGGCAAAGAACGAGCTCGAGACGATGCGCGAGCAGATCGAAAACGTCGAGTGACCTCCGTCAGCTCGAGAATCCTTCTTGTCCTGGCTGGCCCGTCCGGTGGCGGAAAGACGACGGTTTGCCGCCGAATCTTGGCATCCCGTACGGATGTGCGGTTCTCGGTATCCGTGACGACCCGGCCGCCGCGGCCCGGCGAGCGGGATGGCGCTGACTACCGGTTTCTGTCCCGGGACAGCTTCGACGCCCTCATCGAGTCCGACGGGTTTCTCGAGTGGGCCGAAGTGCACGGGGAACTGTATGGTACGCCTCGCGAAGCCCTGGTGAGAGCTTCGGAGGGCGGCCGCCACATGCTGCTCGACATCGACGTTCAGGGGGCGCGGCAGGTTCGTGAGCGCGAGCCCGCTTCAGTACTCGTGTTTCTGCTGCCGCCGACTGCAGAGATCCTCGTCAAGCGATTGCGGCAACGGGGGAGCGAAGACGACGAGAAGGTCCGCCGGCGGCTTCGGACGGCACTGTCCGAGCTCGAAGCGGTAAAGGAGTTTGACTACGTGGTCGTAAACGACGACCTGGACCTGACCGTGAGCGCCGTAGAAGCAATCCTGGATGCCGAGGGGCATCGGACCGAAAGGCACCGGGAGTGGTTGCTGAGGCACGCGACGGAACTCAGCGAGGCCCTCGAATCGGATCTCGCTGGTTCACACATCTGACATCAGGAGACGGAACTGTGCCAAAGGTTTACAGCCCGGAAGATCTGGCGGCCAACTCGCCCGACAAGTACATGGGCGTGCTCGTTGCTGCCAAGTATGCGCGTGAGCTCAATACGCTCCCGCTGGAGCGTTCGCCTTACGGGGCGAATAAGCTCACTACGATGGCTCTCGCGGCTCTCGCCTCGGGAGACCTCGAATTCCGACTGATCCGCCGCCAGCGCCCCGAAGACGACTGACCAAGGGCCCCCGATGCGACCGTTCGACGGGCGCCGGATCCTGCTCGTGGTCTCAGGCGGGATCGCGGCCTATAAGAGCGTGATTCTGCTCCGGGTACTCCGGGCGGCAGGCGCCGAAGTTGAAGTGCTGATGACGAGCGCGGCAGAGCGTTTCGTCGGCCCGGTCACCTTCGAGGCGCTCTCCGGTCGTCCTGTTCATACGGACCTGTGGACGAATCCACTCGCCCACATCGAGCTCGGACGGAACAGCGACCTGGCGATCGTAGCTCCAGCGACGGCAGACCTGTTGTCTGCCATGGCTCATGGCCGAGCGGACGACCTGGCTTCGGCCACGCTACTGGCAGCCGGCTGTCCGGTGCTCGCCTGTCCGGCGATGAACGTACGGATGTGGGAGAACCCAGCGACCTGCAGGAACGTCGCGCTGTTGACCGGGGATGGAATCCGGCTCGTGGGGCCGGCGCACGGCGAGCTTGCCGAGGGAGAGACGGGAATCGGCAGGATGGCCGAGCCTGAGGAGATCATGGTCGAGGCGGGTCGAATCCTCGAGACGGATTCCGTGCTGACCGGCAGAAAAGTCGTCATCACGGCCGGTCCGACGCGCGAAGCGATCGACCCGGTGCGCTTCATCGGCAACCGGTCGTCCGGACGAATGGGATTCGAACTCGCGGCTTCGGCCTGGCGGCGCGGCGCGGAAGTCGTGTGCATTCACGGTCCGGTGTCGGTGCCACTACCGCACGGACCGCGGACCGTCGAAGTCGAGGACGCAGTCTCGATGTTGAACGCGTTGCGCTGCGAGATCGCGGGAACCTCGGTGTTGTGCATGGCTGCGGCCGTATCGGACTTCCAGGTTGAGCAGCCGTCGGATGAGAAGATCAAGAAGGATGAACTGCGAGGTGGCTCGTTTGCTCTCGAGCTGGTGTCAGGTCCCGATCTGCTTCTCGAGACGGCGGAGCACCGGGCGGCGGCCGGGGTGTTCACTCTCGGGTTTGCGCTCGAGACGACGGACGGGGTGTCAAACGCAACGGCGAAGCTCGAACGCAAGAGCATGAATCTCGTTGCGCTCAACCAGGCCGGTGCGCAGGACGCCGGGTTCGAAGTCGAGACGAATCGCATCACGTTGATCGATCCGTCGGGTTCGGTCGAGGAGCTCCCCCTGCTTTCGAAACGTGAAGTAGCCGACCGGCTCCTGGATCGAATCGAGGACCGCCTGCGGGACGGGGACTGAGCGCCGCCTGTGTCGGAGCGTTCCCGGCTGCTCGTCGAACACCTTCGGAATCGCCGCGACCTGGGCGAAACAGAGATGTTCGTCGCACCTGGGGATCGAGATGAGATCCTCGGTCGGGCGGTTCGCCTGGCAGACTCACTCAGTTCGCCGGAGGGATCCCCGGGCCCGGCAGCGGCGACTCCGGACGCTCCCGCCGGCGCAAATGCCGGGGCGGTGGCGGGCGGCACGTCAGGGATTCCGGCCGGGGCGCCTCTTGACGCAGGTCTCGAGCGCCTGGCGCGTGAGGGCAGCCAGGCGGATATCCTGGAGATCGCGGATCTGCAGCGTCTGCGAGCAGTGGCCGACGCCTGCCGGAGGTGCCAGCTGCACGAGACCCGGACACGGCCCGTGTTCGCGGATGGCACACCCGACGCTCGCGTGATGTGTGTCGGCGAAGCTCCGGGCCAGAAGGAGGACGAGACCGGACTGCCATTCGTCGGGAGGGCGGGCCAGCTTCTCGACCGCCTGTTGACGGCCGTCGGCCTGGGCCGGGATCGCGTGTTTATCTGCAACGTCCTGAAGTGCCGGCCGCCTGGGAATCGGAACCCGCTGCCCGAGGAAATCGAGCGGTGCTCGCCATTCCTTCTCAGGCAGCTCGAGCTGGTAGATCCTGCCGTCGTAATCGCGTTCGGCAAGTTCGCGGCGGGTACGCTGCTGGATTCGGCCGAGTCGCTCGGCCGGCTGCGGCAGCGGACGCACCTGTACGAAAGCCGCCCGCTCGTGGTCACGTATCATCCGGCTGCGCTGTTGCGGAATCCAGGCTGGATTCGACCGACATGGGAGGATCTCCAGCGGGTTCGATCGATCCTGGACGGCGACGGGGAAGAGGAATCAATGGAACACCCTGAGGGCTCACGATGAGTCCGGGACGGCAACATGGCTGAAGCAGGAACATCTCTGGTCGCCGAGCGTGGGAATCAGGGCTCGCGGCAGCCTCCGTGGTCAGAAGAGGCCGAGATCTCGGTTCTGTCGGCGATGTTGATCGACGGGGATGCCGTGGCACGCGCCGTCGAGATGGTCGACGATTCGTCCTTCTACCGCGAAGGGAATCGGCGAGTGTTCCGCGCCATGCTGCGCCTCTATTCACGGGGCGAGGTGATCGACGTGGTCACCCTGTCCGACGAGCTCAAGAGCGCCGGTGAGTTGGAGGGCGCGGGTGGCATGTCGTACCTGGCGCGCCTCGTCGACGCCGTCCCGACAGCAGCGAATATCGAGTACCACTGCCGGATCCTGAAGGACAAGTCGGTTCTCCGGAAGCTGATCGATGCGTCCACTGACATCATTCAGGACGCGTACGGTGCGCCTGCCGGTGAAGTCGAGGAAACGCTCGATCGGGCCGAGCAACGGATCTTCCAGATTGCGCAGGCGTCCGATCGCCAGGGCTTCGTGTGGATCAAGGAAATTCTGTGGCCGACGTTCGAGAGGATCGAGGAGCTGCAGCGCAGCCCGGGATCGATCACCGGCGTCGCGGCCGGATTCCCGGATCTCGACAACATGACGGCTGGCTTTCAGCCCGGTGATCTCGTGGTTGTGGCCGGTCGGCCTTCGATGGGGAAGACGGCTCTCGCCCTGAACTTCGCTCAGCATGCGGCGATCGAGCAGGATGTTTCTACCGCCATCTTTTCGCTCGAAATGTCGAAAGAGTCGCTCGTGCAGCGTCTCCTGTGCGCCGAGGGGCGAGTCGACTCCGGCCGGTTGCGTCGGGGCCGGCTGCAGGACGACGAGTACGCCCGGCTGGCGACGGCGGCTGGCCACCTGAATACGGCACCGATCTGGATTGACGATTCACCGGCCATCACGGCGCTCGAGGTACGGGCAAAGGCGCGACGACTGGCGGCCGAGACCAACCTCGGACTGCTGGTGGTCGACTATCTGCAGCTCATGGCCGGTCCGAGGAACGTCGAAAATCGACAGCAGGAAATCAGCGCGATTTCCAGATCTCTGAAGGCAGTCGCCAAGGAGTTGAACATCCCGGTGATCGCGCTGTCCCAGCTGTCCCGTGGACCCGAGCAGCGCACGGACAAGCGGCCGCTGCTGGCCGATCTTCGGGAGTCGGGGGCGATCGAGCAGGACGCGGACGTAGTAATGTTCGTGTACCGCGAGGAGGCGTATCGGAAAGACGGCGACATGCTAGACGAGAAGGGTGAGTCGCTCGAGGGACGGGCGGAACTGATCGTCGGCAAGCAGCGGAACGGTCCGACGGGCACTGTCCAGCTGTACTTCCACAAGGCGTATACGTTGTTCGAATCGCTGGCGCCGCGGGGGTCAGGGAACTGAAATCACGGACTGCCTTCTTCTGTCGCGAGTGTGGCGGCGAGTCACTTCGCTGGGAGGGCCGCTGTCCGGCGTGCGGAGCGTGGAATTCCCTCGTTGAGGCCCCGGCATCCCCGGCTAAGGGCCGCGCTGGATTCCGGGCAGGCTCATTGTCCGCGGCCCCGCCGGAAGTGTCGACTCTCGGAGATGGGGACTCAGCGGACGGCGTTTCCGCTCGAACGGCTCTCAATCTCGGTGAAGTCGATCGAGTCCTCGGCGGCGGACTCGTTGCGGGCTCCATTCTTCTGCTCGGTGGGGCGCCGGGAATCGGGAAGTCCACTCTCCTGCTCCAGGCCGCGGGTCGCGCGCGAACGGCAGGTGCGAAGGTCCTGTATGTATCGGGCGAGGAATCGAGACAGCAGATCGGGCTCCGCGCCGAACGTCTCGGGGCGGAATCCGCTGGGGTCCGTTTCCTGGCGACCGATCGATTGGAGGAAATTCTCGCAGCTGCCGGGGCGGAGAAGCCGGATCTTCTGTGCGTCGACTCCATTCAAACAGTGGTGAGTGAAGACGTAGCGTCTGCACCCGGGACGGTCACGCAGGTGCGGGCCTGCTCCGCCTCATTGCAGTCGTTCGCCAAGACGACTGGTGCGGCGACTGTGCTGGTGGGTCACGTGACGAAGGGTGGTGCGCTGGCCGGCCCTCGCACCCTCGAACACCTGGTGGATGTGGTGCTGCACTTCGAGGGACAACGCTCGGGCGAGTACAGGATCCTGCGTGGGAGCAAGAACAGGTTCGGCAGCGTTGACGAGCTCGCGGTCTTCAGGATGACGGAGAGCGGCCTCGAGCCGGTGGCGGATCCGACCTCCCTGTTCCTCGAGGATCGCCCGGAGAGTGTGAGCGGTTCGGCGATCGCGGTGCCGCTGCATGGAACGCGGCCGCTTCCCGCTGAAATCCAGGCGCTTACGGTGAGGTCGCGCTACGCCTCACCACAGCGGATCGCTACCGGGTTTCCGGCCCGTCGACTGAACATCATCCTGGCGGTCCTGGGACGGCGAGCGGGAATCGACCTCGGCGACACCGACGTGTTCCTCAGTGTCATCGGAGGGCTCCGGCTGACGGATCCGGCAGCCGACCTGGCGGTCGCTGCAGCGCTCGCCTCGGCCCGCCTCGATCGTCCGCTCCCGGCAGGAATGGCATTCGTGGCAGAACTCGGGCTCGGCGGTGAGCTGCGTGCGGTTTCCCATGTAGAGGCTCGAATGAGTGCGGCGGTCAAGGCCGGCTTGAAGACAGTCGTGTTGTCGAGAAGTCTCGAATCCTCAATGGATCGCCTTCCTGGCGCCCGGTTCGCCGACACCGTGTCCGAAGCCCTTCGACTCGTGGAGGAGCCGTGAGCGCAGGCGCCGTTGTCGTCGCAGCAGGGTCCGGTCGTCGCCTGGGCGGAGTGCCCAAGCAGTTCCGGAAGCTGGGTACCGTGCCGCTTCTGGCCTGGAGTTGTCACGCACTCTCGCGACATTCCGATATTTCCGAGCTCGTGGTCGTCGTTCCGGCAGACATCGCGGCGGCGCCGCCTGACTGGCTCGTCGGGCTGTGTGACAGCGTGGTCGAGGGTGGCCCCACGCGCCGGGACTCCGTCGGCCTCGGAATCGCCGACCTGTCCGGCGGTCACGGGACCGTGCTCGTGCATGACGGCGCTCGCCCCTTCCTGTCGGCGAGATTGATCGGCCGTGTATTGGAGACCTGCCGGGACTGTCCGGCGATCCCCGGCCTGCCGCTCACCGATACCGTGAAGCTGGTGGGGGAGGGAGGCAGGGTGCTCTCCACGCTCGACCGGGCCCGGCTGCGTGCGGTTCAGACTCCGCAGGGATTTCCGCTGTCGCTGCTCCGCGAGCTCCACGAGCAAGCTGCCCGTGACGACGCCGAGGCAACGGACGACGCATTTCTTGCAGAGAAGGCCGGCATTCCGGTGCGCGTCGTGGATGGCGATCCGCTGAACCTGAAGGTCACGACCGGAGCGGACCTGGCCCTGGCCGAGTGGCTCGTGGGGAGCGGTGATCTCGAAGCCGCCGGTATCGAACCTCCAGGGATAGAGACGAGCTGAAGGATGGCGCGGTTCATCGAGCTCGATTCTACCGCGGGCACCGAGGACTGGGCGGAACGCGCACTCGCGGGCCTGGCATCGGGAGCGCTGCTGGCTCACCCCACGACATCGGTGTACGGTCTCGGTACGAGCGACCCGGAGTTCGACCGAGTCGTCTCCCGGCTGAAGGGCCGGGCCCCGAGGGTTCCGATCCTCCGCCTCGTATCTGATGCCGCCAGGCTCAAGCGGGTGTGTCCGACCGTCGTGTGGCCGGAAGTCGCCAGTGTCCTGGCAGAGACCTTCTGGCCGGGTCCTCTAACTCTGGTGCTGGATGACGAATCCGCCTCGGGCCTCGCGGTTCGGGCCGAGTCGCATCCGGCCACCCGGACGATTCTGTCACGGTGGGACGGTACGCTTGGCTCGACGAGTCTGAATCCGAGCGGGGCACCACCCGCTCGCACGCTCGACGAAGCACGAGCCACCCTGGGCGCGATGCCTGATCCGGGCAGATCCCTGTTGTTCGTCGCGGCGGGAGACCTGGCGGGTCCGCCACCTTCGACGCTGCTCTCGCTCCGGGGCGGAGAGTTCCGCCTGTTGAGGGAGGGGGGCGTCGAGACTTCGGCGCTGGAGCGGGTTCTCGGGCGGAAGTTGGACTGAGGAGAGGGGGCACTGGTGACTGAACGGAGTGTGCTGTTCGTGTGCACTGGCAACACGTGCCGCAGCCCGATGGCTGAGATACAGGCGAGACAGCGGGCGAAGGAAGGAGGGTTCACCGGCCTCGGCGTGAGTTCGGCGGGCACGGCGGCGGAAGGCGGATCCGCGGCCTCTGAACAGGCGCTCATCGTCGCTGTCGGTCGGGGGCTCGATCTGACCAGTCACCGCGCACGGGTGCTCACCTCGGAGCAGATCGCCAGCTCGGATCTCGTGATCACCATGACCCGACGTCACTCGGATCTCGTGTCCCGCCTCGCTCCTACGGCTCCGGTCATCCTCGCGACGGAGTTTCTGGCGGTGACGCATCCGCTGCACGGTCGCGATGTGCCGGACCCGTTCGGCTCCAGTATCGAAACCTACGAGGCGACCTGGGAGGTCCTGGAGGAGTGCGTGGACGCGCTGTTCCATGAACTGGGGCGTGGGCCTGACGAACCCTCGACTGCCGGGGCGCGGGGCGCGTGAAGATCTTTGGTCTCGTCGGGGATCCGGTACGGCATTCACTGTCGCCGGCGATGCACGAGGCCGCGTTTCGTGAGCTCGGAATGGAAGCGGAGTACAGGCTGGTCCGGGTGCCGACGGATCGACGCGGGGACGTCCGGTCCGCGATGGAAGAGCTGGGGCGCTCCGGGGGTGGAAATGTCACCGTACCTCACAAGCAGACGGCGGCCTCTTTGCTCGACATTGCGTCGGACGACGTCCTCCTCACCGGGGCCTGCAACTGTTTCTGGTCCGACGAAGTCGGCCGGTTGCAGGGAGACAACACTGACGTGGGCGGGATTCAAGCAGTGCTGCAATCAACGCCGGGCTTCCAGCCCGCCGGATCCTCAGTGCTGGTCCTGGGAGCGGGCGGCGCGGCGCGCGCCGCGGTCGTCGCGTCCACTCGTGCCGGAGCTGCCGGTATTTCCGTCTACAACCGGAGCCCGGATCGCGCTGCTGTCGTTGTCGAGCAACTGGATCCAGTCGGTCGGGGATCTATTTCGGTCGCGCAGACTCCGATCGACCCCGGGGAATTCGACCTGGTAATCCAGGCGACCCCGCTCGGCCTCTCCCCGGCCGACCCGCTGCCGCTCGAAATCGCTGCTGCCCCGCCGGCGTACGCGCTCGATCTCGTCTACACGGCGGGCGAGACCCGGTGGACGAGGCATGCGCGCGAGCGTGGCGCGGCGGCCAGTGACGGCCTCGCAGTTCTGCTCGAGCAGGGAATTCTGTCGCTCGAGCGCTGGCTCGCCCGACCAATGCCGCCCGCCGTGCGGGACGCGATGTGGGAATCGCTGCAGAGTGCCGCACGATGATCGGGGCCCATCCGGTAAGGCTGGCCGCCACCGTATTCGATCTCCTGCTGCCCCCGGTGTGCGCCGCGTGTGGAGTGACCGTGGAGGCCGGCGGGGCGCCGGTATGCGGTGCATGCAAGACCCGACTGCCCCTGATTCCGCTCCCCAGGTGTCCAAGGTGTGGATTCACCAGGCTGCCGGACCTCGCTTCTCCCGACAGGTGCAGCGAATGTGAGTCGTGGCCGGAGCAGCTTCACCGGACGGAGTCCGCATTCCTGCACGAGCCACCAGCAGAGTCCCTGGTGCATGGTCTGAAATACCGGGGCTGGACGACGCTCGCGGCGCGAATGGGAGAGCTGATGGCGCCGGTTGCCCGGCGCCTCGCTCCCGGGCCCGCGCTGCTGGTGCCGGTTCCCCTCGCCCCGGCCCGACTGCGTGAGCGTGGATACAACCAGGCCGGGCTCCTCGCCGACGCGCTGGCGGGCGAGCTCGGCTGGCCATGCCTGGCGGTGCTGATCCGGGGGCGGCAGGGCCGGCGGCAGGTCCGGTCGGGGCGTGCGGATCGAACCTTGAACGTACAGGGAGCGTTTCATGTCGCCCCATCGTTCCTCGCCGGGGCCGGCACTACACACGAACAGGCTGAGCTTCCGATCGTAATCGTGGATGATGTGATTACGACTGGCGCCACCGCCGGTGCGTGCGCCGCGGCACTCGGCGCGGCAGGTTTCAGATGTGCCGGCGCCGTGAGCTTCGCGCGGACCCCGCCCAGGATTCCTGGAGTCTGACTCTGAGAGGGGCTTGTCCGCGGCCCGTTTCCCCTGCAAGGTACTGGTTCACCGGTGGCGCATGGGCCCCGGCCGTCCACGTCAGACCCCTCAGAATCGAGGAGAAGGAAATATGTCGGTGAAGATCGCAATCAACGGATTCGGCCGGATCGGCCGGAATATTCTCCGCTCGGCTCTGCAGGGCGGTATGGGCGACCTCGACCTCGTCGCCATCAATGACCTGACGGACGCGAAGACCCTCGGCCACCTGTTTAAATACGACTCGGTACACGGGAAGTTCGATGGCGAGGTGGACGTCGACGGCAACGATCTGGTCATCGATGGCGAACGATTCACTGTGCTGTCTGAGCGGGACCCGTCGAATCTTCCATGGGCGGATCTCAATGTCGACATCGTGTTCGAGGCCACCGGCCTGTTTCGCAAGCGGCCGGATGCCCAGAAGCACCTGGACGCCGGCGCGAAGAAGGTGATCATCACGGCTCCGGCCGTCGATCCGGACATCACCCTGGTGCTGGGGGTGAACGACGACAAATACGACCCGGCCACCCAGAACATCATCTCCAACGCGTCCTGCACAACGAACTGCGTGGCGCCGGTGGTGAAAGTCCTGGTAGATGAGTTCGGGTTCAAGAGTGGATTGATGACGACCATACATAGCTACACCAACGACCAGTCCATCCTGGACCTGCCGCACAAGGACCTGCGACGCGCGCGGGCGGCAGCGGTGTCGATCATCCCCACGTCCACTGGCGCCGCGAAGGCTACCGGGCTGGTGATCCCGGCCGTGAAGGGAAAGATCGACGGAATGGCGATGCGCGTGCCGACTCCGAACGTGTCGATTGTCGACCTGGTGGCGACTGTCGAGCGCTCGACCACCGTGGAGGAAGTGAACGCTGCCATGCGCGCCGCTTCCGAAGGAGCCCTGGCTGGCATTCTCGGATACGAGGAATTACCGCTGGTGTCGATCGACTATGTCGGTGACCCGAGGAGTTCGATCGTCGACGCCCTGAGCACGGCTGTGGTCGAAGGAACGCTGGTCAAAGTGATCTCCTGGTACGACAACGAGTGGGGCTACTCGAGCCGCTGCGTGGATCTCGCGCGACGGATCGGCGAGCACCTCTGATCCCGGAGGGATGATGCGACCGAAGACCTTGCGGGACCTGGATCCGGCCGAGTTCAGTGGCAAGCGGGTACTCGTCCGCGTGGACTACAACGTCCCGATGGATGAGGACGGTACGGTACGCGACGCGAACCGGATCGAGGCGAGTCTGCCGACGCTGCGGTACCTGCTCGAGCACGGAGCGAGGCCCGTGCTCGTATCGCACCTCGGCCGTCCGAAGGGTGAGGTCGTACCTCGGTATTCGCTTGCCCCGGTCGCTCCGGTTCTCGAGCAGCTGCTTGGAGCACCTGTGCAGTTCATGGTGGAGACCGACACGGACGCGGCCGTCGAAGCAACGCGGCAGCTGGAGGAAGGTAGTGTCTTGCTGCTGGAGAACACCCGCTTCCTGCCGGGGGAGACGGCTAACGACCCGGATCTTTCCAGGCGCCTGGCTCGTCTCGGAGATCTGTTCGTGAATGATGCGTTCGGCAGTACGCACCGGGAACACTCGTCGGTCGTCGGAGTCGCGGATCTCCTGGGCCCGGCCGTGGCCGGGTTCCTGGTCGAGTCAGAGCTCACGGCGTTCGCGGAGCTGCGGAATCCGCGGGAGCGACCGTTCGTAGTGGCATTCGGGGGCGCGAAGATCTCCGACAAGATCCCGTTGATCGAGGCATTCCTGGATCGTGCGGACGCCGTGCTCATCGGTGGTGCGATGGCGAACACGTTCATCCGGGCTTCTGGCCTCGGCACCGGCGCCTCCCTGGTAGAGGAAGATGCGCTGGATGTGGCAGCCGGTTTCCTGGCTCGTCCCGAGCATCGACTCAGCCTTCCCACTGATGTCGTGGTGGCGGACGCCGGGGAGCCGGATGCGACGCTCTCGTCGATCGTGGCGATCGACTCCATCCCGGCCGATCGGGCGGCATTCGACATCGGACCCGGGACGCGGGAGACTTTCGCTCACGCGATCGGCGAAAGCCGAACGTTCTTCTGGAACGGACCGATGGGGTTGTTCGAGATTCCCGGATTCGACTCGGGGACGGTGCGGATGGCCCGCGCGGCGGCCGAAGCGACGGCCGAAGGGGCGTTCACCGTCGTCGGTGGAGGAGACTCGGCCAGTGCGATCCGGCAGGCGGGTCTCTCCGGGGCGGTGTCGCATGTTTCGACCGGAGGAGGCGCGGCGCTCGAATATCTGGCGAAGGGCTCGCTACCCGGGCTCGACGCTCTCGACAGGATCGGAATATGACTGCACGGGCGAAGCCGCTGTTCGCGGCGAACTGGAAGATGTTCAAGGGGCCGCTGGAAGCCGAGGAATTCGCCGGCAACTTCTCGTCTCTGTATGCCGCCCACCCGGACAGGAGGGTCGCTTTCTTTCCTCCGGCGATCAGCCTCGAGGCATTCGTCAGGGCCACGGAGCAGCGACCGGACCTGGAAGCCGGAATTCAGGACGTGCACGAAGAAGTCGATGGAGCCCATACGGGAGCCATTTCGGCGCTCATGGCGGCGCAGGTGGGGCTGACCTGGGCACTCGCCGGCCACTCCGAGCGTCGCCGGGAATTCGGTGATGATGACGCCCTCGTGAGTGCCAAGGTCTGCCGGATCCTGGATGCGGGACTGAAGCCGATCGTGTGTATCGGCGAGACGCTGGAGGAGCGGGAAGCAGGAATGCTGTCGGAGGTACTCGAACGACAGATCCGCGCGGTTCTCGCCTCCGTGGACGGCGAGCCGTTGACCTGGGCGTACGAGCCGGTGTGGGCGATCGGTACCGGACTGACGGCGTCTCCGGATGACGCGGGCGAGGCCCACGAGATCGTGAGAGAGGCGATCCGGGGAGGCGGTGGCGGAGAGCTCGCTGATTCAGCGGTGATCCTTTACGGCGGAAGCGTCAAGCCGGGGAACATCGAACAGCTGATGGCCGTACCGGGTGTGGATGGGGTTCTCGTGGGGGGAGCGAGCCTGGACCCCGAGACTTTCGCGTCGATCTGCGCCTGTCCAATCGGAGTGCGTTGACGACCCCGGGCGGAAACACTAGCTTCTGCCGTGCTGCGGGCCGAGAGGCCCGCGGCGTGTTTACACCAGAAACCGAGGACAGATGTTCACCATTCTAGTCGTTCTGATCAGTCTGCTGGCGCTGTTCCTGATTGCGATCATCCTGTTGCAGTCGGGCAAGGGGGGAGGGCTCGCGGCCGAGTTCGGCGGGGCCTCTTCTTCGACCGACTCGATCATGGGTGGCCGCCAGGCGGCCAACGTGCTCACTCGCGCGACCTGGATTGGTGGAGGACTGTTCCTGGCCCTCTCGCTGCTCCTGGCGATCATATCCGCCCGCACCACGGGCCCGGCTGAGTCGATCCTGCGATCTGAGTTCCAGTCGCCGACCGCCGCGCCGACTTCGGTGCTGGACTCGGAGGGCGAAGCGCCGCCGTCCATGCTGCAGGACGATGCGGCGGCTGGTGATGCTCAGCAGCCGGCTCCCGTCGACGCGCCTCCGCCAGAAGAGGGGGAAGGCGGCTCGAACTGAGCCGGGTACCTGGGAACAGTGACAGGCTGGCAGCGGGCCGTCTCCTCGGGGACGGCCCTTCGTTCATCCTGGAGGAGGGTTTGCAGGGCTGAAAGGCTGCTCGTGCGGCAGGTCGAAGAACTCCGGAAACCGTCCGTTGTCCTGCTCGGCCGCGATCCATGACTCGAAGCCTGACGGAACGAGTCCGTCGATTGACTTCCCGCTGCTGGCGGTACTGGTCGCCAGTTCGTTGGCGTACTCGTTTTTCGGGTGCTCGGCGTGTCCCTTGACCCAGCGCCACTCTATCCGGTGTCTTCGAGCCTCGTCGACCAGCCGGCGCCACAGAGCGAGGTTCTCGATCGGACCTCCCTTGCGCTTCCAACCCTTCCGTGCCCATCCGTGCACCCATTCGGTCATGCCGCGCACGAGATACTGGCTGTCCGACGTAAACACGACATCACACGGGCGATTGAGGCTGGAGAGGCCGGCGATCGCCGACAGCAGTGCCATCTGGTTGTTCGTAGTGTCGGGCTCGAACAGAGCGTAGTCGCG
>Ga0316198_10000672_pt1 | contig 18572 bp, 10 predicted proteins | sample OudBieAanoxic_MG_FD_204935 | JGI IMG/M metagenome (GOLD analysis project Ga0316198, IMG submission 204935) | Coastal sediment microbial communities from Oude Bieten Haven, Netherlands - site A anoxic | ecosystem: Environmental > Aquatic > Marine > Coastal > Sediment | place: Netherlands...
CCGGCACAAGCACTCCCTCCTACACTCTAAGAGTCTTCGAGGGCGAGACCGTGGTGAAGACCTACAATGGCACCATGCCGGAAGGAGGCGAGACCCCGCGCTACCTCCACGTGTACTGATCTAGCGGCACCTGACGACCGAGGGTGCACCAATTGGTGCCACCCATCACACGTCGTGCAGCCGTAAGAGGATGAGGTCGAACGAAAGGAAATGCACATTCTCCCGACCGGTGATCGATGGAAACCGCTCGTCGACCGCATCGACCGTCATCTGGAGAACTTCCTACCGAGAATTCTAGAGGACACGGATCTCAATCGATATGCGGGGCCCCCCCGATGGACTCATGACCCTGTGGTCCACACCGAGATGCTGTCGACTCCCACCTGGGATCTGATCTCACGGGGCGGTAAGCGCTGGCGCCCCTTGTTCGGAATCCTATTGCTGGAGAGCCTCGGGAATTCTGCGGATCCGTATGAGGAGATGGTGGTCGCCACGGCCGAGCTATGCCACACCGGCGCCTTGATCATCGACGATATCGAGGACGGCTCTGTGATCCGGCGGGGGGAGCAGGCGATCCACCTGCGATACGGAACCGATGTCGCTATCAACGCTGCCAACACACTCTACTTCCTGCCCCACCTTCTGTATTCGGACCACCCCGACCTCAGTGATAGCCAGCGGCTCGAGACCTACCGGAGCATGGTGCAACAGTTGGTGAAGGCTCATCTCGGCCAGGCGATGGATATCTACTGGTCGCGAAACCTCACGGCGGAGAACTTCGAGCGATGGCTCGCCGACGGTCTCCCCGAAAAGATCCTCCAGATGTACGCATACAAGACCGGGTCCGCATTGGAGGGGCTCGCCGAACTGGCGTGCACGGTCGGATCTACCGACGAACGACTCCGGCAAGCGTGTGTCGGCCTGGGGAGGGACCTCGGGGTGGCATTCCAGATCGCTGACGACGTGCTCGACTTCCAGGGTTCACCCTCATGGCGGAAGAAGGTCGGTCAGGATGTGGCTACAGGGAAGCTGACATATGCAGTGGTCAGGGCACTCGATCGACTGGGATCGGTCCCTCGCCGGCATCTGCTGGATCTTCTGTGCAGGCGCAGCTCTGACCAGGACACGGTCAGCGAGGCCATTTCCCTCGTTCACGAAACCGGGGCCCTCGAAGAATGCCGCGGCCAGGCCCGACGGATAATCGAGAAGGCGTGGTCGTCGTTTACAGGGTTGGTCCCGGAGTCCGGGAAGAAGGCGATGCTCCGCGAGCTATGCGACGCGCTGATCGGAAGCCCGAATGCCGAGTGATGATCCAGCCCTGACGACAAGGGCCGTCCCCGCAACCAGGACATTTGTGGGATCGCCGGATCTCGCGGTTCGAGTCAGGAGAGCTCGGAATCTCGCACTCGACCGCCTGCTGGAAAGGAGACTTGCAGAAGGCTGCTGGCGCCAACGCTTTGACCTGTCCGCCATGGCCGGCGCGGCGCACATCGTCATGTTGCGTACCACCGGACTCATCGACCAGGCGGGCGCGACGACAGACGAGATGATGCTGATCCGCCATGTGCTGCGCCAGAGGAACCGGGATGGCGGCTTTTTCAAGTTTCCTGGATCGCCGTCGAGCCGGGCGGTCACCTCGCTGGTTCTGACTGCCTTTCGGTTGAGCCTCGGTGTGGTTCTCCCGGGACACCGGCCGCAGCGCTGGTTCGCCCCCAACCCTGCACTCGGGAGGGAACTCGAGCAGCGTATCGAACTGGCAATCGGAGAAGCCGAGGCCTTTTTGCGTGGGTCCAAGTCTGCCGGGAGCTGGCGATTCGAAGCTGACGTCGCCCTGCCGTCATCGATTCTCAGAGCCTGTGCGGACCCAACCAGGGAAAGGCCACCAGTATTTCCTATCAGCCCACGCCTGGTCGCCCTGGTGTATCGGTCGCGGTTTCTGGCAACGGTCCTGCTGCAGTTCAGCGCGTTCACTCATACTGTCGTTCCGGCTATTTCCCTTATCCACGCCACTGCTGTGGAAGAACGGCGCTGGATTAATGGCCGACGAATGCCCGAAGCCTCCGCAACGGCAAGTGCGACGCGAGCAGGACGATCAACTCGCGAGTTGGTCGAGCTGATTTCCTCCGGCCAGAATCGAAGGGGTGACTGGTTCTACTGCACGCCGTACACCATGCTCAACCTGATGGCACTTCGCGCAGCCGGGGTCCCGGTGGACGACCCGGTCATTACTCGCGCCCATCGATTTCTTCGGGAGTCCCTGTACGACGACCACCAGGGGGGCTGCGCCCTGAGCCTGATGAACAGCGACATCTGGGATACGTCGGTGGCCACATTCACCTATCTTTCGATCAGCGGGAATGCCGCTGATGATTCTCACATCTTGCCTGCGATCGAGTTCCTGTTGAAGAACCAGGGTTGCGACGGCGGGTACGGGTGGGGCAGCGGGTCCCTGAACAACTGTGACACCGACTCGACCGCCGCCGTGCTGCGGGCGCTTTCCAGCGCGGTGGATTCCGCGACCTGCCAACTTGAATCCAGGATTCGCTCTGCGATGGACCGGTGCCGGGAGTACCTGCTGAGCCGGCAGACCCGACAGGGGGGGTTCTGTGTGTGGGCGCCGACCAGGATCGTCGCCCGGCCCGGACCGGTGGGGTCAGTCAAGGGCGCACTGGTGGACGTCTCGAGCGCGGACCTGACGGCCCGCATCCTGGCTGCTCTCCTCCACTCCGGGAGCACGACCTCGGACGCACCGATCCGGCGCGGACTGGTTTACCTGGTACGGATGGGGTCGCCGAACGGCGGCTGGTGGTGCCGCTGGTGGGCGGGCTACATCTCTGGAACCGCCTTCGTGCTGGACGCGCTGTCCGCGGCCGGCATTCGATGGAATCAACCTCGAGCTGCACGCGATCGACTGACCGAGGAACTGCGGTCTTCAATGACGCGGGGAATCCGATTCCTGCTCGATCACCAGAACACCGACGGTGGCTGGGGAGAGACGATTCGCGCCGACGTAGATGTCGCGTGGGCGGGCCGGGGACGGAGCCGGCCCGTGCAGACCGCCGCGGCGCTCTTCGGCCTACTCTCCTGCGGCTACCCCGCCACCAGCGAAGAACTTCGCCGCGGATTCGAGTGGCTGCTGGCGGCAGCGACCCACGATGGAGAGTGGCAGGACCACCAGGCTACCTTCACGATCCTGCCCGGGTCGCTGTACTTCTCCCATCCCATGTACAGCCTCACGATGTTGCCTGCGGCTCTGTCGGCGTTTCTTCAGGCGGCCGATGGCTGATGCGGTCGCAACGCGGGAAGGCGTATCGTCCGAGAGGGCGCCCTCTCGGACGAATTGGCTGTCACTCGAAGACCGAGCGCGCCTGGCTCACGGCGCGGCAACGGCGCACCTGTTGGAGCAGCGTCACTCATCGGCAGCGTGGAGACAGGACCTCGACCTCTGTGCCCTCAACGGAGCGTTTTACGTTCTGTTCCTCCATCTGACCGGCCTCATCGAGGACCGAGAGGCGGCGGCCGATGAGGAAAAAGTCGTGCGCTACATGATCAACCAGGTCAATCCCGACGGAGGGTTCTACAAGTACCCGGGATCGCCGTCGAGCCGCGGCGTCTCGAATCTCTCGTTGTTGGCCTTACGAATTGCATTGGGCTCCGTTGAAAGCCACACGCAACACAGCGGCTGGTTTACCACCAACGAGTCCATCGATGACAAACTGCGATTGAAAATTGAGCGTTGCATTGACAGGGCCCGGAAGGCAATGCGAATCCGACGCAGCGGCAACACCCGAAGGGCCTTCGAGACCGACTTCAGGCTGACGCGGACCCTGCTTGAGAGTTGCATCGAGCCGGTCTCCTTCGTTCCCCGCCTCCATCTCGAACCCGAGTTCGTGGCGTGGATCTACAGGAACCCGAAAGCGGCGACAATGACGAGGCACACCAGCACCCTGACCCGGCGAATGGTGCCCTCCCACTCGATTCTGTACCGGAGCGCTGTTCGGCGATCTCCGGTAGGGAAGAAATTTCTGGCAACCCTTGGCCGGATACCCGCGTGGCGCCGCCTCGAGGCGCGCTCGCTGCGCGAGCTGACGTCGTTGATTGCGTCCTGGCAGAATGAGAACGGCGGCTGGTTCTACAGCCCGCTCTACACCATGATCAACGCAATCGCGCTTGCCGAGGGCGGGTTCACCGGGAACAACGAAGTCATTCAGCGGGCCCACCGTTACGTGCGAAGCGCCATGTTCCCGACCGCCGACGGAGGGATGGGGATCAGCATCGCCACTCCGGACGTATGGGACACCTCATCCGCAATCATCTCCTACCTGGAGCAGGCAGGCCGTCGCGCCACGGATCCCGAGATCCGGCCGTCGGTTGAATTTTTGCTCGCGTCGGCAGGCCAAAATGGAGGATATGGCTGGGGCTCGCGCTCCTCCAACGACACTGACAACGACTCCACCGGCTACGCGCTTCGGGCCCTTGCCGTGGCCGCGAAGACCGGTGATCGCGAGATCGAGAGGGCACTGTTACCCGCAGTGGGCTCCGCCGTCAGCTACCTCAACGACCGCCAGGACCGGCGCGGCGGCTTCAGCGTTTGGCACCCCTGCGTACTTCCGGCCCGTCCGGGTTCGATGAGTTTCGGGATGCAGAAATTCCTCGACCTGGCTACCGCCGACACCACCGCGCGCGTCCTGACTGGCCTCAGTGCCGCAGGACTTAACTGGCAAAACCTGCCGGTTCGACGAGCCGTCCATGATGTGATGAGGCAGCAACACCGCAACGGAGGCTGGTGGTGCCGATGGTGTGCGGGATACATACCCGGCACGTTCTTTGTGCTCGAGGCCCTGGCGGGTCTCGGCCTGCGCCAGAGCGCCCCGCCGGATGGATCGGACCGTTTCATGGCCGAGGCCTACCACGCCATGGTGCGAGGGATCGGCTTTCTGCTCGTTCATCAAAACAAGGACGGAGGGTGGGGCGAGTCCACACGGGCTGACATCAACGATGAGTTCGCCGGTATCGGCGGCAGCCGCCCGCTCCAGACCGCCTTCTCGTTGGTTGCGCTGATTGGTTGCGGGTTTCCGGCCGGCTCCGAGGAAATCGAGCGTGGTATCCGCTGGCTGCTGAATGCCAGGGACCCAAAAGGAGGGTGGAGTGACGATCAGGCCATCTTTACGCTCTTTGCCCGCACCTGGTATTACCGATACCCCTTGTACAATTTCATCATGCCTCTTCGGGCGCTGACAGCCTACCTGCGGGCGATCGAGATCGGTGCCGAAAACCCGGATGGGTGCGACGGAAGGGTGCCACGCGCACACTTCCACACTTGTTAGTCTACCGCGGAGAATCTCTCGATAACGTCGTGCCGCGATAGCGAGCCTCAGACCTGACGAGACCTCGTGACAACCCGCTCTTACCCTCGTGCTGACAATTCAACAAATGTGTACGGGGCACCCTTCCAACAAATGTGTACGGGGCACCCTTCGGCACCCTTCCCGTGGCATCCTTCCGAATTGCATCAAATGCGGAAATCGGTGCCTGGCACCTTTATGTTTTGGCACCTTTATGTTTGTGGGTCGTGGTTTTAGAAAGGAGGCGCCGATGAGGACCAGGCTGAGATATCGCCGGGCTCAAATCCATCCAAGAAAATCGTCAAATGCGAATCGGCGCAGCTCCCGGAAGCCTGGACGGTAACCTGCACCGGCGATGCGGTATAGGTGTTGCCTTCGACCACAACCGAAAGCGAGACGGTCTTGGTGCCGCTCGAGATGTATGCGAAGCTCTGAGCCTTGCAGTTGTTCCACAGGCCCGGAGTACACGACAGCGTCGAGGAAGCACCATTGCAGCCGGAGCCACCCATGTTCCAGCTTGCCAAATTAATGTCTCCCGGCACGCCCAGAATCGTGAAGCCGACGGCTTCACCAATCTCCGGGTTCGTCGGCGACCACGCAATGACGGGTTCAACACTGCCATCGCCGACAGTCATGGCCCTGGTCTTGACCGAGTTGTCCCCACCGTTCGTCGCGGTGAGCGTGACATCGTATACGGTGTCGGGATCGAGGGTGTCAGGGGGGATGACACACTGGACGGCGGCTGGACAGCCGCTGTACCCGCCGGGCCCGCCCTGCTCGACGACCTGCCACTCGTAGGTCAAACCACTCGAGGGCTTTGAGGTCGACCCGTTGAGGGTGATTTCCTGGGTGTGGAGCGGACTGGGTGGAGTCCAGAAGAAGTCCGCCGCAACTGAATGCACCACCAGGTCAAACGATTCCGCCGCCTGATAGGAACCCGCACCATCCGGATCATCGTGTTGGTAATTGGCGGTAACTTCGAAAACCCAAGTTCCCGAGACATCGAGGATGAGGCTATTCACCTGAGGTCCAAAGTACGGATCGCCATCGCCGGGGGCCACACCGGGGGCCCGAATCTCCCACTCATAGGAGTCCGGAGATCCGCCGTTGACCACGACCGTCAAATCTACACTCTCGGTAACGATTACGGTTTCGGGATCGACCGAGATCGTCACCTGCGGGCGACGGTCGACGGTGATCGGCAGCGACAGTTCGTCGAAGTCGTCAGGTGGCAAGAAATCGTCGCTTTCGAGCTCCAGATGGGCCCAGTACTCCTCGCCATCAAACAAAGCTACGGGGATCGGGTAAGTGATCGTCCTGCCGTTGCTATCTGACATCGTCGAGCTGCCTTCGACCAACGTGTCAGACGGACTGGATCCTCTCGTGATCCACAGGGCCCAACGATCAGCGCTTCCGGTCGAGATGTCGCGCACCTCCACCGTGTCGCCCGGGAAGAGCTCAGTCGGGGTCATGGCCATGGCGGCATCGGGGGGAGTCGGATCGAGGCACTCGGAGAGATCGAAAACCTGGTGGATGGCGTAGCGACTCAGAAACAGAACCGACCCATCCCGCGACAGTGCGCCGCCAGACTCAAACGTGCACACCTCTGGAGGATTGTGGGGCAGCGAAGTGTCAGTCCAGAAGTTCGGGTCCACCACCTCGTCGTAGCCGGTGGCCTCGACCGTGAAGGTGTTGGTCGAGTCGGGCCAGCCGACGATCGCGGTAAAAAGGGTCGACGGTGTGTTGGCTGAGGGTGCTCGCAGGGACAGCGTCTCTGCCAGCACAGGTATGTCATAGAGCCAGTCCGGGTCATCCGGAACCGAAACGTCCCAGATTTTGACCACTCCGTTAAAGTAGTCGGAGGAGGCCGCGCGCTTGTTCCTCGTGTCAATCGAGAGCTCATACCGGCGCCCGTTCATACCAGCGGGGGATGTCACGTGCGCAAGCGTCAGCCCGGTACCGGTGCCGTCGGCGCGGAACACGTGGACGGGGCCGCTCCGGGAACCCGCGTAGAGATAGAGCACTCCGGAAGCATCGGTGACCGTGTTCAGGCCCTTGATCGTGACGGTGGAACCGCCGACCTCGAGGCACTCCAGAAGGTCAAGTTGGTTGAGACCACCGACCATGTAGAGACCGGAGAGAGTGCAGCCGCCGGGCAGGTCGGCAGCGATGACATACTGTTGGCTGCCCTTCTTGAACGAATAACCGCTGGAAACGGACTCGTTGGCTTCGTAAATCGCCCATCCACCAAAATTGGGGGTCGCACCACTTCCGAGATCGAAGACTACCGTCCGCTCGACCTTGTGGGCGAAGAAACCAAATCTGCAGTCATCACAAATATCGAAATCAGTGAGGTCGTAGTCGGAATCCCCGCGGGTGTCGAACTCGAAGCTAGAACTGTCAATGTGCTGGGGGTTGGTCGGGTCGTCCACCTGGAATATAGAAAGCTCGTTGCCGGTGTTGAGCATGATGTATTCGTGAGTCTTCCAGCGGAACGCCTCGACACTCGTGGCTCGGTCGCGCCACGGCTCGTTGACGCAACTTTCAGTGGTGTCGAGCAGGGTATCCACGTATTGGGCACATTCGAATTGCGCTGCAACAGGAGTTGCCAGAGTAAGAGTGAGAAACAGGGCACCTGAAATCAGAATCCGGCTGATCTCGCCGCCACATTTCTTTTCCGTGGAACGGCTGACAGTTTTCCGCAACGGGAGACTGTGTGGAATCGTCATATTCTCCTACGCCCTGCTTCAGATCACCGAAGCAATACCCTCCGTCCTCAAAATCGACACTACTACCAAAATTTGAAAGGATAAGTGCCACTGATCACAACCTCACAGTCTGGGTTTTCGTTTTCAGTCGCGATGTGAGGTCGTGAGCAGTGGCACCCGAGATTCATGACACCACACCGCAGATGGAAATCGGCGTCGAAGCGATACACGGGGTTGACCATCGTCACTGGTCCGAAGGCGTCCACCGGCGCATCCGGCGCCGAGGCATCGATTCGCGGATCCGTTATCATTGTGAGGCCGGTCGCACAACTGCAGACAATCTCCCGGGATGACGAAACGGTTCGAGGGGGTCCAGATGACGAGCACTCGGTCCAAGAAGTACCAATCTACAGTGACGGGCATCGCGGTAGCGACGGTTCTCGCCGTTGCCGTATCGGCCCACGCCCAGGTGCCCGTCCCAGAATTCAGCAAGACCTTCACCCCGGACACCATCGGTCCGGGGAGTATTGCGGTCCTGCGGTTCGATATCGTGAATCAGGACACGCAGCCGGTGTCCGATATTGCCTTCAGCGACACCCTGCCAGCGGGGATGACGATTGCCACACCGGCGAGCGCTTTCTCCAATTGCACCGACGCTGCCCTCAGCGCCCCCGATGGCGGCACCACCATCAGCATGAGCGGCGCTCGGCTCGGAGCTTCGAGCGCGTGCATCGTATCCGTCAACGTGACTGCTTCCTCAACGGGTCTGAATACGTCCGGAGACCTCACATCGAGCGCGGGCAACAGCGGCCCGGCCACCGACACCCTGACGGTGAATACGAGCCTGCCGGGTTTCTCGAAAAGCTTCGCGCCAAGCTCCATCCCCCTCGGGGGAACCAGCACTCTGACTCTGACCGTCGACAACACCGCCAACCCGGCGGATATTTTTTCGCTGAATTTTACCGATCTCCTGCCTTCCGGGATGATCATTGCCGCTCCGGCCAATGCTGCCACCGATTGTACGAGCGTCATTTTTCCTGCCAATCTCACAGCTGCATCCGGCACGAACATTGTTTCCCTCTTCGCAACTGGCTTTGCGTCCCAGAACGATCCTGTGGTGGCAGCAGGTTCGAGCTGCACTGTGACCGTCAACGTCACCACCGACACGACGGGCAGTTTCGTCAACACCACTGGACCGCTAATGAGCGGGTCCTCAAGCGCGCCGAGCGGCACCGCCACCGCCACCCTCGCCGTCCCGGTCGAGTTTCTCGGAAAATCGTTTATCGACGACCCGGTGATTCCGGGCGGCGTCGTGACCCTCGAGTTCACCGTCACCAACCTGGACCGGCTCGACCCAGCGACCAGCATCTCCTTTGACGATGATCTTGAGAGCGTGCTGACCGGACTGTCCCCTGCCGGCGCCCTGCCGGCCTCCCCCTGCGGCGCGGGCTCCTCTTTATCCTTTGCCGCCGGCACACTTTCCCTGACAGGCGGTAACCTCCCGATATCCGGCTCATGCACCTTCGCCGTATCGCTAGCGGTGCCCGGGGCAGCAACCAACGGCGCCTACACCAACACGACATCCGCGATTTCTATGGACATCGGTGGTTCGTCCGTCGTGGGAAACACCGCGACGGACACGCTTTTTATCAGCAGCGCTCCAGTCCTGACCAAAGAGTTCACCGACGATCCGGTTGGCGCCGGAGGGTCGGTTACGCTCGAATTCAACATCACCAATTCCAGTTCGACCGCCGCCGCTACAGATATTACGTTTGATGACAATTTCTATGCCGGTCTTCCGACCGCTTCGGCAACCCCTGCGCCGGGATTCTGCGGGGCCGGATCTACCGCGACCTTCACTCCGCTTTTCAATCCACCAGCTCCCTCCGACGCAATACCGGCACGCCTCTCGGTCACCGGCGCCAGCCTCGCCCCTTCCGCTTCGTGCACGTTCAGCATCACACTCGATGTCGCCCCGGGAGTTCCAACAGGAACCTACGCCAACGTGACGACCCCGATTACGGCAACCATCGGTGGTGAAACGGTGATCGGGCTTCCGGCAGTCGATACCCTCGAGGTGGCCGGTGGGCCGCGATTGCTCAAGGAATTCACCGATGATCCGGTACAGCCCGGCGACACCGTGACCCTCGAGTTCACCCTCACCCACGATCCCAACGCGACTGCCGACGCGACGGGAATCGCGTTCACCGACGATCTCAGCGCCGCGCTCGCGGGCCTGGTAGCCACCGGCCTGCCGATAAATGACGTCTGCGGCGCAGGTTCTCAGATCAGCGGCACGACCTCACTGAGTTTCACCGGCGGCTCCCTCGCCCCGGCTGAGGCGTGCACATTCAGCGTCACGCTTCAGGTGCCTGTCACAGCTCCCATCGGTTCCCACACCAACACGACGAGCTCGGTCTCGGCGACGGTCGGCGGCGTCACCGTGACCGATTACCCGGCGTCAGATGATTTGATGATCGCCGGTCTCGTCCTGACCAAAGAATTCACCGACGATCCGGCCTTTCCCGGCGGCCCGGTCACCGTTCAGTTCACGATCGAGAACATCAGCCCGGTCGAGGACGCTACCGACATCTTATTCAATGACGACCTGGACAACGTGATCCCTGGTCTCACGGCAATCGCTCTGCCGCCTGCTGATATCTGCGGAACGGGTTCGTCACTTATCGGGTTGTCCGGAAACACCCTGTTGAGATTTTTTGGCGGAACCTTGCTGGCGGGAGAGAGCTGCACCTTCAGCGTCACCCTTGCGGTACCTGGGGGCGCCTTGTCCGACACCTACATCAATACGACAGACCTTTTCTCTGCAACGATCGCTGGATCCACAGTTTTGTTAACGAATGCGTCGGACCTGCTCGTCGTATCGGCCGACCGGTTGTTGATCACGAAATCATTTATCGATGACCCGGCCCCTCCCGGCGGCACGGCGACTCTCGAGTTCACGTTGGCTAACCTCGATCCAGCTTTGAGCGCCACCGGGATCTCGTTCACCGACGATCTCAACGCAGCGCTGCCGGGCCTGGCGGCCACCGGCCTACCGATGAACGACGTCTGCGGAGCGGGTTCCCAGATCTCGGGCACCGGTTTGCTCACCCTCACCGGCGGGAACCTCGGTCCGGGGGCGACGTGCACATTTAGCGTCGCAACTCAGATCCCCGTGGCTGCTCCCGCCGGGTCGTACACCAATGTCACAGGTCAAGTCACCGGGGTCATGAGCGGGCTCCCGGTCACCGGCGATCCGGCCTCAGACGATTTGTCAGTCAGCGGTTTCGCCTTCAGCAAGGCTTTCGGTGGGCCGGTGCCCGCGGGGGGCACGACAACACTGTCGTTCACAATCGAAAACCTCGATCCGAGCGCAGGCGCCGTCGGGATCTCGTTCACGGACGATCTGGACCTGGTCGTGCCTGGGATGGTGGCAGTCGGCCTGCCGATGGCTGATGTGTGCGGGCCGGGATCTTCCCTCGCCGGGACCTCCTTCCTCACCTTCACCGGCGGGAATCTGAGACCGGGCGGGTCATGCACTTTCGCGATTGATGTCCAGATTCCATCGGCTGCGCCGGAGGGGACATTCACAAACATCACCAGCGACCTTTCCCAGGGCGGGATTCCCTCTGCCGAGCCGGCGGCAGCAGACATCGTGGTCGAGCCGGCCCTTTTGGGCGTCGAGATCCCGGTCACCACACCTCTCGGGACGCTGGTCCTGGTGGCACTGATTGCTGTCGCGGCTCTTTGGCGTCTGAGATGGACGATGTGACGACCGAGCGAGTCATCTCGCGGTGGCGGCGGAGGCCGGCGCTGCTGGGGGCAAGGCGGCTCTCCCGGCGGATCCCGTTCCGCTCCGGTGAATTTTGCTGTGTCGCGTGCCGATACCTTGACGCCCCTGTCGATTCGTCGGGTGGAAACCAAGTCACTGTTCAACAAATGAACAATTGGTCGATCTCATGAGCGGTGAATTTCTGCGATGGAATATGAATTCCATTGCCTTGACACGGGTACCGAGTGCCGATAAGATTTTCATAAGTGAATATGGAAATTACTCCAAAATAAATGGTTATCAAACATCGGAACCTGAAATGAAGTGGAGGATGGTGAAATGATTCGATGCATGAAGTCGTTCGGTGTCCTGGCAGCTGTGTCGTTCGTACTGCTCTTTGCGACAACAGTTGCTGCTGAAACGGAGGTCGAGCCACGAATAGCCCGGACGGTCGTCGGCTCCACGGGTCTGTCATGGAACCCGGTGGTCACCTACGAATCCGCCGTTCTGACCGTGTCCGGACCCGGCGAACTCAATCTTCGCCGCGAGTTCGCCGCCTCCGAAGCTCTCGCTTTTCACGTCTTCGATACCAAAGAAGCCGCTCTCGAGGACGGGCAGTATGCCTGGGAACTCCGATTTTCTCCGGTGACCGGTCAAAAGGTCAAAGAGGCGCTGCGCGCGGCACGAGAGAGCGGCAACACCACCGAAATCGACGCTCTCAAAAAGCAGGGCAAGCTGCCGGTTGAACCCCTCGTGATCTCGGGATACTTCAGAATCAAGGGTGGATCGGTGGTCGCCGACTCGTCCGAGCCTTCGGTTCGGCGAGGTGGCGAGCGGATCGAAGCGTCTGGCTCCGTGGGAGCCATCGACACCGACTCTGGAGTCCCGACCAAAGACCAGGTCATCCTTGACGATTTGATCGTCAGTGGCAGTGCCTGCATCGGTTTTGACTGCGTCAGCGGCGAAAGCTTCGGATTCGACACCATCCGCATTAAAGAAAACAACCTGCGAATAAGAGCCGTGGACACCAGCACCACCTCAAGCTTCCCAACCAGGGACTGGCAGATCACCTTTAACGACTCTGCAAACGGCGGCGCCAACAAGTTCTCGATCGACGACATCGATGGAGGTCGCACCCCGTTCACCATCGAGGCGAACGCGCGGAGTCACTCACTTTACGTCGACGATTACGGAAGGGTCGGCTTTGGCACCTCGACTCCGGCCGTGGAACTCCACATGTCGGACGGCGACACGCCCACCGTGCGACTCGACCAGAACGGCTCATCGGGATGGTCCCCGCAGGTCTGGGATATGGCGGGCAATGAGACCAACTTCTTTATCCGGGATGCCTCCAACGGGTCGAGACTCCCGTTCAGAATCCGTCCGGGCGCTCCGACGAGCTCGATCGATGTTGCGGCGAGTGGGAACGTTGGTATTGGGACGGCTTCGCCCGATGCGCCACTCGATATAGAAAATAGTGAAGCCTTTGTCTACTTTCGATTGACGGCTTCCGGGGCATCTCCGAATACGGCCGCGGACATGACCTTCACCGACGGTGGGGATTCAGGGGCATTCCGCATCAACATCGTTGATGGCGACAACCAGGAATTCGAGATAGATCACGACGGAAACCTGACAATCGACGGCACGGTGACCACTGCCTCTCAGACCCTTCCCGACTACGTTTTCAAACCTGATTACGAGCTGCTACCGTTGGCGGAGCTGGCTGAGTTCATTGAACTCGAAGGACATCTACCCAACGTTCCCTCCGATTCGGAAGTCCGGGCCCGCGGCTCGCTCAACCTGAACGAAATGCAGTCAGTGATGCTCGAGAAAATTGAAGAACTCACTCTGTACACGCTTTCCCAGGAAAACAGCTTGGAAAAACTGCGTGACGAGAACGACACGCTCAAGCTACGAATCGAAGCCCTGGAAAAGGCCATTTTCGAGGCAACGAAGTAAGGACACTCTTTAATCTCACTGATTTTCCAGGCCCGGCACCCGCCGGGCCTTTTCAATTGCCGCCGCCTCGCTGGAGAATTACCTGGGATTCGTTGAAAACAAATGCTACAGATATCCGAGATCGGTCAGAAGCCTCCGCTGATTGCTCGTCAGAACGCCGATCACCTCGGCCGTCGCACGAGAGCGGATCTTCTCCGGTTGCACCTGCTGCGCAGCGCCAGCAATCCAGTCCTCCGGTGATTCCAAATCCAGAAAATCTGCGATTTCATGCAGCAACACCGTCGGGGAGGCAATCAGATCTTCGAACCGGACCTCGAGGGAGGAGCCTTGTCGAACTCTGGTGAGTTCGTCTCGGATCCTGGTTATTCGCCGATACCATAACGCGGCGAATTCTTGAAGGGGTCTTTCCTCGATTTCAATGACCGTGTGGTATCCGTTGAACGACGGTTGACCCCACCAATCTTCTCCGGCCGTGGCAAGCCAACGATAGCCAATGTGCTTCGCCATCGAGCATGCCACAGCCCCTCCATCGCGAATCAAATGAACGAACTTGCAATCCGGCCAGAGCCGCTGCAGCATCTCCATGTGGGGGCCGTAGTCAGGAGTCTTGTCTGCCCAATACTTCTTGCCGGCCTCGGCAGCGAAATGTTGACCAAGGCGATCACAGAATTCTCTGACCGTCGGCGTCCCCATTCCGCCGAGACCGCTTTCGAGGTCAGCAGATTCGATGGACGTCACCGGCTTGCCGGTCACGTGATGGGTGCGCTGAACGATGCTCATTAAAGACTCCGGGTTTGCGGGCTGTTCCCCGAACATCTCATACATCTTCGGGATCCAATGGGTCTCCGGAAAGACAAACGTCTCGGGATGCATGTTCAGCATGTTTCGCAAAAGCGTGCTGCCGCAGCGTCCAGTCCCAACTATGCAAAAACGCATATCGTGTACCTAACGACGTCTCGTGAATACGGCAAGGGAATCCTCCTGGGGGCCGAAATTGGCCGAGGCTCCTGCGAACTCAGCGTTCAGCACTGTTGTCAATTTGCCATCGACATCAAATCCTCGACTTTCGAACCTCTGAAGCCAAGAAACAGACGGCTCTTTTTCAGCTGTGGACGGATTTCGCCACGCGGTGCCCAACCCGCCGAAAATAAGGTAGCGGTTGGTCGCGCGCGCCATCGTATCAGCCAATGTGTCCGCCCACTCTCCATCCGGGCAAAAGCGAGAATCAAGACACATTCCGAGATCTGCGCGACCGACAAAAACGGGTAGACGCAGGTCCCGAAAGACACAGGCCGACCTGACGTCGTCGACTACGGCTTCACAGGAATCGGACGGCATCCCGACACCGACCACCCTCATTCCGTTCCGTTTCATTGCCGAGATGATTGCTCCGTTACCGCAACCAAAATGGATCACCGATGAAGTGCTCAAGTGATTCAAAATGAACCTTGAAAAAGCGTCAACGATCCTTGGATCATTCTCTTCGGTGCCGTCATCCGTTTCGACATCTGACGACTCTCGAGAATGTCTCAAGAACCCGCACTCGAACGCTTCCATTATGGTCCTATCGACCACCACCTGACCGCTTCTCAAATCACTCTGAATTCGAACTTCCGACGGCAGTGCTTCCAGAAGTGCCACCTCGACCTCACCTCTTTTCACTTTTCGATACCACCTTCTCCAGTGCCATCCAACCGTCGGTGAGAGCTCGGTATTTCGTTCATAGGCGGCCCCTCCCTGTTCGATCTTGCTGACAAACTGTTCCCGGCTTCGAATCGGAAAGTGATAGATGAGAATGTTTGTGCTCACGGCGGGACTCTCGTTCTCGTACACGGCCCCGTGATTGCCCTGTTTCACCGTGAGCAGGCCTTCTGCTCTGCAAAGAGCTTTGGGCGGCAGCCTGAGGTAAAAGTAAAGTTGGGGCAACGGAGAGGTCTCGCGATCCGCAAGTTCAGGCACAGGTGTTGGCTCCGATACGTGATAGACCAGATCGGTCTGCCACGAACCTCGCCTGGGACTGTCGCGAGGAAAGACCATATTCCTCCGCTGGCAAAGAAACATATTGGACCCCGCCTTTTGGAGCCCCGTTTTCAGGTCTCCCGAAGCGGGATACCAGAATTCGTCGGCATCATTGTTCAATATCCAGTCTGCCTGAAATCGGTCCCGTGCCAACAACGCCATCCGCGTGACCCATTCCCCCTGCGAGAAGTCCTGTATCGGCTCGTCCAGGAGGTGGACCAGACCGAGTCTTTCAAACTCGGCGAGTATTTCCCGGGTGCCATCAGTGGAGCCATTGTCGGTAGCGACGATGAAATCCACGCCGTGATTGAGGTGAAACTCGATATTGTCTCGTAAGATATCGGATTCGTCACGAACCAGTAGGGTCATCACAAGGCATGTCATCTCAGGCAATCTCCGCTCATTCGTGTGGTCGAGGATCTGGCCTTGTAAAGAGCACTATGGGTATGATCAACTCGCGTGTTCAGGAGACTGGATGATATGAGGGTTCTGATCGTCTGCACATGTCGAAATGACGTCGATACTCTCGAATTGAGCGTCAAACATAACCTGCAGTTCTGCGATTCGATGTTGGTCGTGAATCGAAATTCCGTGGATGGCAGTCGGAGAATCCTGGCCGACCTCCAGCGAGAGGGCCTTCCGATCGTCGTATTCGACGATCCGCGCCTCGGATTCGACGAATGGACGCGGGTGAGCCGGCTCAGCCGAAACGCACGACGCTTTCTGCGGCCTGATCGAATCCTTCTCTTGAATGCCGACGAGCTCATCATGAGCGAAGATCGCTCAACGATGGAAAAGGAACTGCAGGGAATCGAGCTGAATTGCGCTGCTCTCGTAGCTCGTAGAAACCTCCGCCCGGAAACTCCGCCTGGGGACCGCATCGTCAGATACCTCCAGCGCAACGAGCACTATTCTACGGCAGAGACCTGGCTTGAGGGCCGCATTCTGATCAGCGAAGAGGTGGATGAGTGGGAAAGCTCTGAACTCGGAGAATCAGGACACAGCCAACAGCCGCCGACCAAAAAGCTGCGGAGCTTCTCCCTGGCAAGACTCCCCTTTCGAAGCGGGCGGCGGATGATACTCAATGCCGTTCAGTCGTGGCTGGACAACGAGTTGATCGAACTCACCGTGCGCGATGCGGAGGCTTTTCGCCAAGACCTCTCGACACTCATCGCCAATGAAAGCAACACTGAAGCACTACCCGTCTCGCTTTTCCGTGGAGGCGCTCTCGGTCAATTGGTGGCCAACTGGCTCGCGCCGGGCCGATCCCGAGACGATACCCTTCTGAAGTTGCGTGAGTTGCTCGACCAGGCTGTCGTTTCTGGGCGCGAGTCGGCGCAAGAACGAGTGGCCATGGACAAAGCTACCACCGGCGAGGTGGCGGTGGCGGAGTCAGGATCGCTTGGCGCCGAATTCCATCGACACAACCTCTACCTGGATCTCCCGCCCTTCCGGTTGATCTGGGACACATATCGGCCCAGGACGGTGCTGGACCTTGGATGCGGCCTCGGGGGCTACCTCGAGATGTTCCGCCGATGGGGTGCCGAGGAAGTGTTTGGCGTCGACGATTTTGAGGAACCAGAGGAACTCCTGGTGCGTGGATCATACCGTCACCTGGACCTGAGAGAGACCTGCAATCTCGGGAGAACGTACGACCTCGTTCTTTGTACGGAGGTGCTCGAGCACATCGACAAGAGCCATGAGTCGATAGTATTGAGCACTATCGCCAATCATGCGAAAGACGTTATTGTCTTTTCCGCGGCGCGGCCAGGGCAACCAGGCGTCGGCCACATTAACTGCCAAACGCCCGAGTATTGGATTGAGAAGTGGAAGAACCTCGGTTGGGTGGTGGAACCGTTCGGCAGCCTCGCGATGCGATCTCTTTCCACGTTCTACTGGTTTCGAAGAAACCTCGTCGTCTTCGTCCGGGAAGACCATAGGCAACCGCCTCAGCATGGTTTCAAAGTGGAAGATCTCGACAGCGTCGAAGCCCGATTCACACCGTGGCTCGGTGAGGCGCCATGCGTGCACACGTTCCCCCTTGCAGTTGATTTGCCCCGTCTGGATGTGAATCCCGAAAACGCCGATGAGGATTGACCGAAGCTCAGTCAAGCTGAGCCATTGGCCCGTGTTCGGCGGTTACGAATCCACGATAGGTTTCCGGCAGTTCCATCATCCCGAGGCGCACCAACTGAATGCTATCCAGATATCGCACTGAGTTGTCGTGGAATAGTGTCAGTTCAGGATTTTGGCTCAACACCTCTGAGTAGGTCACGTACTGACGCGCGCCGGCAAAGTGCTCGTTTCGCTCGGCCTCCAGACGGGCGCGCGCGGGAAAGTCGCCGAAGAACTTGAAATGGAGCAGCAGACCGGTGATTTCGGCCGGAGTGGTGCCTGAAATCCGATGAGTAGACGCTTCATATATCCGGCCTCGCTTCCACCTGACAAGCGGTACTTTGCGCAAAAACGGGGCGGGATAGCCCCAATCGTGGTTTTTCCAGAATGCTCTTTCGCGTGGCCCGCCCCGAACGGGAACGAGATCGGACGGTTGACCAGAATAGGAGTCTGCATCGAAGAATTGACAGGTTTCAAGAAAGGGCCTACCGGCAGCGTACGAGGTGTCCTTGACGGAACGATCCGAATACATGTCGAGGAGCATCGTTATGAGCGCATCTGCCCCAACCGACTCGAGATAAATCGCCAAAGGCCTCAGTGCCACGAGTTCGCAAGCCGGATAGACCAGGAGTTCGTCGGCGTCGAGGGTCA
>Ga0316198_10000673_pt1 | contig 18569 bp, 13 predicted proteins | sample OudBieAanoxic_MG_FD_204935 | JGI IMG/M metagenome (GOLD analysis project Ga0316198, IMG submission 204935) | Coastal sediment microbial communities from Oude Bieten Haven, Netherlands - site A anoxic | ecosystem: Environmental > Aquatic > Marine > Coastal > Sediment | place: Netherlands...
CGAGCATCGAGCATCGAGCATCGAGCATCGAGCATCGAGCATCGAGCATCGAGCATCGAGCATCGAGCATCGAGCATCGAGCATCGAGCATCGAGCATCGAGCATCTTGCACCCTGCACCCTGCACCCTGCATCCCTGACGCGCTAAACTCCCCCCGTGATACGACTCGAAGGTGTTCGCAAACGCTACCCCGAAGCCGATATCGATGTTCTACGCGGCATCGATCTGACGATCAACGCTCATGACTTCGTTTCGATCGTCGGTAGATCGGGATCCGGCAAGACGACTCTGCTGCATCTCATTGGCGGTCTCGACTCCACCTATGACGGCACGATCGAGGTGGACGGAGAGAATCTCAGGTCTCTCGAGGACGACGAGCTCTCCGACCTTCGTAGCCGAAAGGTCGGATACGTCTTCCAGGCGTACCACCTCCTCGATCACCTCACCTGCCGCGAAAACGTGTCGGTCGCCGCCCTCTTCGCCCGCGGGAAGATGCGCCGCGAAGCCTCGCGGGTTCGGCGGCGCGCGGACGAACTCCTCGCGACTGTCGGTCTGGAGGATGCGGGACACCGGAGTCCGACCACCCTTTCCGGTGGCGAGCGGCAACGGGTGGCTTTGGCGCGTGCGCTCTTCCATCAGCCGGAGATTCTTCTCTGCGACGAGCCGACCGGAAACCTCGACCTCGAAACCGGCCACGAGATTGTCGAGATGCTCAGCGAAGTCCACCGCACTGGAGAGATGACGATCGTCGCCGCGACCCACGACGAAAAGATCGCGGCCGCGGGCGCGCGGGTCCTGCGCCTCCGCGAGGGACGTTTCGTCGGCTCGGAAGGGGGAGGGAAGTGATTGGCCGCGGATGGCTGCGTGCGGTGACGGCCGATCTTTGCCGCCACTGGCGCCATTTTGCGGCGGCCTCGGTGGGCATCATTCTGGGCGTTGCCGCGCTGACCTTCTTCCTTGCTCTCGGCCTCAAGGTCAGGGAGTTGCTCTTGGTACAGGTGTTCCCGGCGAATCACATCGAGGTCGTTCCGAGAAGCGCCGATATCGATCTCTTCGCTCTGCGCCTCGATCTCGGACGCGATGCTCTCGATGCGGCGGTCATCGCGGACCTCGCATCCATCGAGGGCGTCGATGCGGTCTATCCAAAGATGCGTCTGACGGTGCCGGCCCTGGCCTCTGGAGGGGAATCTCTCTTTGGCTCCGGGCTTCAGACCGAGATTGTCGCCGATGGCATCGACCCCAAACTGGTGGCGGGCCAGGTGGGCGGTACATTCCGAGAGGTGGAAGGCGATCGAAATTCCACCCGTTGTTCGCGTGACGAGCAGTGCGGCGATGATGCCTACTGTGACGGGGCCCTTTCCTTCAGTGGCGGATCGTGTCAACCCTACATCCCGGTACTGGTGTCTCCCTTCGTCGTTGAACTCTACAACGGTGCTTTCCGTCGTTCCTACGGCCTGCCGAAGATCAACCCCGACGCTCTGATAGGACTGACCTTCGAGATGGATTTCGGAGCTTCGACGTTTCGGCCCTCCGGTCTGGCGCCGATTCGTAAGCGGATGCGGTTGGCCGGAGTTTCGGACAAGGCCATACCTCTCGGTGTGACTCTGCCGCTCGGTGAGGTTCGGCGCCTTAACATGGCCCTTACCGGTCCAGCGGCTGGAGAGCAATTTCACTCGGCAGTGATCGAAATTCGGTCGAAGCAGAAGGCGCCTGCCATCGTTGATGCTGTCGAGGCCATGGGTCTCGAGGTCCGCGACCGGGGCGCCCGCCGTGCGGCCTTCGCGACTGCGGTCATCATGGTCGTCCTGGCGCTTGTCGGTGGGGTCTTGATTGCTGTTGCGGCAGCCCACATCTTGCACGTCTTCTACCTGGTGGTAATGGTGCGGCGCCGTGAGATCGGCCTCCTCCGCGCGGTGGGGGCGAGAAGGGGCGACATTCGCAATCTGCTGGTGGCCGAGGCCGCCGTTGTCGGGATGGTCGCAGGATTGCTCGGCCTGGCAGCCGCGTTTGTCGCCGGCCTTGCAGCGGATGCATTTGCCGCGAGCCAAGTGCCAGACTTTCCATTCAAGCCCGAGAGCTTCTTTTCTTTCTCACCGTGGCTGCTTGTCGCAGTGCTGACTCTCGCAGTCGTTGCGTGTGTGATTGGCGCCCTGCCACCGGCTTTCCGTGCTGCATCTGGCGATCCTTCTGAAGCGCTGGCAGGACGTTAGACCCTACAACCTCCTGAGGCACTGTAAGGCCGCTGGCTGAGTGTCATCCCGATCGAGGGAGCGAAGCGACCGAGCAGAGGGATCTATGGAAAGGGCTGGTGAGCGCCTCTGCTTTCCCATAGATTCCTCCACTCACTCGCGACGCTCGCTCGGTCGGAATGACAGATTGTGGGGAGGTCGCTCGTGATGACAAATGGGGTGATTGAAATTGGGTGCGGAGACGGTTACGAAAAAGGACGGGATGTATCCCACCCCTACCCATCCCTCGGACAGTGGTTGAAATTTCAGGGCGATATTCTTGAACCGCCAAGATCGCCAAGAGCGCAAAGTTCATCTTCTTGCTCGGACACCTCCTTATCATCTTCGCGATCTTTGCGTTCTTTGCGGTTCAGATGGGTGTGGGTGGGTGGCCCCGTAGGGGCGGCACCTATGCCGCCCTTTCACGTTCAACCGGCATCATCGGACACGGGCGGGACAGGTCCCGCCAATACATGAGGATGAAATCTCGTGTTGGCCGCCTGATCTGCAATTCCGAAATCCGAAATCCGAAACGAGAATTGGGAATGCCGAAAATTCCGAATTCCGAATTCCGAATTCCGAATTCAGAATTCTGCTCACTCCTCCTCTGGCTCCTCTTCCATCTCCCACCCTTCTTCTTCACCCATGTCCATTGACATGCCACCCATGAGGGGCGCCAGCATCGGTCCGATGGCAGCGTCAAACTCCTCTGGAGTCTGGAGGGATGCGATTTGCTCGATGAGCCCGTCCGCCATGCCGAAGAACATCATGATCTGAGTCTTCTGTGCGGACATCGTTTCCGGGGTGATCTCGGCCAGATTCTGTCGGGCCTCTTCGATTGACCGATCCCAATCGTCCGCAAGATCGGCCGGAATCCAGCGCCCTTCGACCTTTGCCATCTCGACGTCCTCAGGCTCGTGGTCGTCTGAACTGATCCGCAGCATGGCCCGGTCTTCAGAAACATCGATTGTCTCGACCTTCAGCGAATCGAGGCTTTTGAATGGGCTCTTTCCTTCCTGGGATTCAATGGCCGCAGCCTGTTTGATGAATTCGTTGCCTGTAGTGGCGAGAAACTGTTCCCAGTCCACCGAGCCCAGACCCGCGACAGTAGCAATCTCGCTGGCCTTCAAGGTGTCTGTAAACACCAGGGCGTTGCTGAGGCCCGTACGGATATCGTCCGTATCGGCACCGGTCGACTTCAAGGTTTCGCTGGCAAGGATGATGTCCTTACGGTCGTCCAGGACCTCGATCGCCCGCATTACGATTGCGAAGGCACGGTCATAAACGGCCGGGTCCATTTTCTCGGAGAAGGCCCGAGTAATCTCGGTGATGTCTTGCTGATAACTCTCTGGAAGCGCAGTCCAGAGGATCTCGGCGTGGTTGTTCTGGATGGCCTCAGCGACGGCAACCACGGCACCGTCCGGAGAATCCGGAATCGTGGGCGCCGTACCGTTGGAGTCCGCATTTCGGGCGCAACCCAAGGCTGCAACAAGGACCAAGGAGACTGTGACGAGGCGAATGACCGTATTTTTCATGCTGATACCCCCAAACGAAAGGCGATTATGTCACAGAGAAGGAATGATGAAACCAATTGATTGTTTGATACGTACTAGGAACGGTGATGAAATTCATTTTCAGAATACTCAACGTTGGACACCGGCATGGGGCTGAAGTTCGACGCCAGCGAAACCTCGGGGGCCAGCCCCGCTCGACTCAACGGAGGATGACATGAAGCGAGTGATCGGAGTACTGACGGTGGTGATGTTGATGGCTGTGGCAGCGCCCGCCATGGCGGGCGACGCAGGCAAATGTTCGGCATCCACGCAGGACTGCCTGAACCATATGGCGAAGAGCCTCAACAACCGCGGTTGGGTTGGAATCGAGATGGACGACAAGGGTGGCGCCGGAATGATGATCATTACAAAGGTGATCGATGGCAGCCCGGCGCAGAAGGCCGGATTCAAGGTTGGTGACGCCTTGGTCGCGGTCAACGGCGTGTCCTTTTCCGATGAAAACGAGAAGCAGCTCCAGGACATGCAGTACTCGATGACGCCGGGCGCCGACTTCACCTACACCGTGTCCCGCAAGGGCTCCAAAGTGGACCTGGACGTTGAGCTGGGGAAGCTCCCGGTCAGTGTGAAAGCTCAGTGGATCGGCAACCACATGATGGATCACGCCGAGTTGCAGATGGCTTCGAACGATTAGTTTCTTAGATTGAAGAGCTTGACAGGCGCCCGAAGGGGCGCCTTTTTGTTCCCGTCTCCGTTCCCGTCTCCGTTCCCGGATTTCAGTTGGCGCTTCATCGATTTATCTCGACGACGGGGGTTTGAATAGACTCTCAATTGAGCCCTAGGCCCATCGCCAGTCGGGCACGGAGACGGAGACGGCACGGGAAATCGCCTCATAAGCGAAGTTTTCACCGCCTCCCAATCGGATGATTCTGCCTCACATACACCCTCGCTCCGGGACGCTTCACATCGATCTCGATTCGGTACGGGTGCTTGAGCTTTGGTGGCGGTATGATCGAGAGTTCGTAGTAGCTCGAGATCACTCGCACGAGCTTGTCCATCGCGGAATCTGGGAAGAGGTGGGTCTTGAGGTAGATGCCGCCGGTGTCTTCGCTGAGCTTCCTGAGTCCAATCTCGAGGGTGTGCCAGTCGGCGGTCGTGATATCGAGGGAAAATACGGAGGTGCGCGCTGCAGCCAGGGCCCCGATTGCGGCGCCATAATCAGCGGTCATGATTGGGTGGCCGCGATTGTAGCGACCGACTCCCCAGCCGAAAAGTACAAGGGTCTTGGGGCCAGGCATTGGTGTCAGCGCCTGAGCGACCAGTTCGATGGCGCGGGTCATCGTTGATGCCTTCCGTGCCTGTCTGACGCTGAAGTACTCACTGAGCTGGGGCGAGGAAGGCTCGGGTGGCTCTATCGTCCCGTGAAGGATCTCAGTCGTTGTGATCATCTCTGCCAAGGCGTCGTGATCGATGGTGAAGTCGGAGCGCATTTCGAGGTGGCTTTCAAACGTCAGAAACGCGACCCGGTCGGTCGGGGCCAGGTTGCGGACGAAATCTGCGGCCTGGGGGGCCATTCGCACTACGCCCTTGATTCGGTAGAGATTGATGTCGGTCTGGAAGAGGACCACGATCAGCCGGGGCTTCGGCTCGAGGACGAAAGTGTCGTCCGCCACGACACCGTCCTTCGGAGTCGAGACCATGGTGGAAGCCTCTGGGGTCATCGGAATCCACGTCACCGACTCCACGTCAGTGCGCTTGCCGTTGATTTTGACCCGAAAATCCTCCGGACCCAGATCGGCGATCGGATACCCCGCGTCGTCCACCACCCGAACCTCGGTGAGAATACGCGTCACATCGACTGTTGTCCCGAAAGGGGTCGGCGTCTGCTGGGCGCTGACCGATATCGACGCGGCTACCACCGTCGTCAGTAGGACGGTTGCGCGGATCGGGCATCGCATGGTCATGTTGTCTTTACGCGTTGACAAGGCCCCGGTTCATGGATCGATCTCGAGATCGGCCAGCAAGACCTCGACCGCACGGCGAAGCTGAGAGTCCTCGGTGGCCGAGAGATCTTCTGACGTCGTTTGCGCAACCAGTACATCCGGCACCGCACCATTGTTCTCCCTGACGTCGGCAAAAAGTATGTGCTCGAATTCTTCAAACGAGGGGATGTTCATGCGCTGGTTGTGAATGTAGCCGAGGAGTCCGCTGGACCACTCCTCGGCCAATCGCCGGCGCCCTCGCAACTACTCCTCGTATCGAAGCTGGCGAAGTGACTGGAAGTTAACCGGTTTGACGACAACAGTGCGATCCCGATAGCGACCCGGCCGAATTCGGAAGGCGTCATCTTTTTCCGGTGGGGTGATATTGCCGCACGTAGGTTCTTGCCCCGCGCCTCTTCACCTTGACGTCGATGACGTACGGTTGCTTGAGCTGCGGTGGTGGCACGATCGAGAGCTCGTAATAGCTCGAGATAACTTGGACCAACCGTGTCATCGCGGACTCCGGGAACAGGTGAGTCTTGACATAGAAACCTCCTGTGTCCTCGGCGACCGCCCTCAGACCGATTTCCAGCGAGTGGTAGTCGGCGTCGGTGAAGTCGAGGGAAAAAACCGATGTTTTTGCGACGGAGAGTGCTTCCACAGCTTTGGTATAGCCGTCGTCGATGGTGACCCGGTGGCCGGCGCTCATCCGTCCGAGGGCGTAGCCGAAAAACACCAACGACTTCGTACCAGGTATCGACTGCAGGGCTTTGCCGATGAGCTCGAGGGCGCGCGCCATCGAGGCAGCGTCCTTGCCTTCCTCGATATCGAAATACTCGCCGATGGACGGGTCCGTCCGATCCGGTGGTTTCATATTGCCGTGGAGAACCTCGGAGGTCTTCACCATCTCGGCGATCGCCTCGAGGTCGTCGGTAAAATCCGCGCGTAGCTGGAGGTGGCTTGAGTAGACGAATAGTGCGACCTTGTCGCCGGGACCGAGACCGGCGACAAACTCCGAGGCTCGCGGCGCCATGCGCACCAGACCGACGGTCCGCCAGTGCCGCGGGGCGAAATCGACCTGGAAGAGGATCACGATCAGCCGTCCTTCGGGTTGGCGTGGTGGGCGGTCTTCGATTGTCCCCTCGGTCGTCCGCACCGCCGACTCGGCTGCGGCCTCGGCAGTGGACGGAATCCACAAGACCGACTCCACCTCGACCGGCTCGCCGCCCACCTTGACCCTGAAATCCTCGGGGCCGAGGCCGAGGATCGGGCTGCCGCCGGAATCCACCACTCTCACCTCGGTAAGAATCCGCGTTACGTCAACGGTGGTACCGAAGGGTGTCTGGGTCTGTTGCGCAACAGCCGGCGTCAACGCCATCGCCAACACCGTCATCAGGACGGCAATGCGGGCGACGAGTCGGGAGGCCATACAGGTTCTACGCGATCACCAGGCTCCGGTTCGAGGATCCCCCTCGAGATCGGCCAGTAGGAACTCGACCGCACGGTAAAGCTGGGTGTCCTCGCTGGCCGAGAGATCTTCCGACGGTGGTTGCGCAACCAGTACATCCGGTACGGCGCCATTGTTCTCCATGTTGATACCGGTCCCAGCCACATACCATCCTCGTCCCGGTAGCCTGACCGTTGCGCCGTCGAGGGTGCGCGTGCCTCCGGTGGAGATGACCGCGCCGAAGGTGGGCCAGCCGACAAGCGTGCCCCGATTGAGGCTTTGGAAGGCGTACGAGAAGATCTCGGCGTTGGAGTAGGACTGCTCGTTACATAGGGCTGCGGCCGGCCGCGTCCAGGCGGCGAGCGGCAGGCGGCTCTGCGGGTAGGCCCGGATCGCGGGATCGGCGCCACGAGGTACCGTGTAGGCGTGGCGCTGGACCATGAGAACCGCCATCACATAGTCGGTGGTCGAACCTCCTCCGTTGAAGCGGACGTCGACCAGCAGCCCCTCTTTGCCATCGGCGGCGGCGAAAAGCATGTGTTCGAATTCTTCGAACGAGGGCATATTCATGCCCTGGATGTGGATGTAGCCGAGGCGTCCGTCCGACCACTCCTCGGTCAACCGGCGGCGTTCACGCACCCACTCCTCATATCGAAGCTGGCGCTGCGACCGAAAGCCCTCAGGTACGACCACGACTGTGCGTTGGGCGCCGTCCTCATCGAGTACCCGGAGCTGCGTTCGTTGGTCGACGGTATCGACGAAGAGACCAAATACATTGGTTTGGGCCGAAACCTCGACGCCGTTTACTGCGAGTAGACGGTCACCCTTTTCGATTGCGACATCCGAACGCCATGCCGGTGAATCAGGGAGGACCTCGGAAATGAGGAGCCCAGGCCCACCGGCCGGCGGGTCAAAAGTGACACCGATCCAGCCGGTGGTGTCGCCCGATCCTGCCGCGCGGCCCCGGGCTCCGGGCGGGCGGTAGCCCATGTGGGAGGCGTTGAGCTCACCAAGCATCAGGTTCACGATGTCCGAGAAGTCCACGGCCGTGGACGCCTCGAGGGCCCACGGTCGGTATTTCTCATGCTGCGCCGGCCAGTCGATACCGTGGAAATCGGGGTCGTAAAAGTTCTGGTTGAGAGCTCTCCACGCCTCATCGAAAACCGCCGCCCTTTCAAGTCGTAAATCAACCTCGTAACGGGCCGCGAACGGAACCGGGTCGCCCGTTTTGCCGTCGATGCCCACCCGCTTGATCCGGCCATTGCCGTCCAGAAAAAAGATTGTCTTCCCCTTCGAATCGAAGACGTACTGCTCGGGTTCGGTGTCGTCCTTGGTCAGACGCTTGAGATTCTCGCCGTTCCAATCGACGCTGTAGAGGTCTTCATCGCCTTCATGCCGGGCGACAAAGATGACGGTCTTTCCGTCGGGGCTGACCTGGGGGCCAGTTTCGTGGTCGCTGAGATCGGTGATCTGCTCGACCCTTTCCCACAGGCGCTCGAACTCGATCGTCACATGCGGCAGCTCGGGCTCCTTCTCGCCTTCGTCGTCTTCACCGGCATTCTTCTTACCCCTCTTTTTGTCGTCACCGCCGTCTTTGTCGAATACCTTGAACCACTGTGACGCCGTTCGCTCGTCATCAGCGCGGGTCAGCCACACGCCCCAGAGGTCGAAGGTGTTGCCTGATCGCTCCGCCGTCCAGAGGAGGCGTCGGCCGTCGGGAGACCAATGAGGGCCCCGGTCGTCGTCCGGATGGCGGCTGACGTTGTAAGGGGTGCCGCCAGTGGCCGAAACAATCCATACCTCGCTGTTGAAATGCTCGTCGGTGATGGAGTAGGCGAACCACTCGCCATCCGGGGACCACTCGTAGTTGGGTGTCGACCAGTGGTCGAGGATTACCTTCTCTTCGCCGCCATTTGTAGTTCGAACAACCAGTGAGGCTTTGCCGCGGACAAAGGCGATCTGCTCACCGTCGGGTGAGAATTGCGCAGCATTCTCCTCGGCCGGCGAGTCGGTCAGGCGGGTGAGCTCGAAATCAAAGGTTTCAGGCCAAGAGACCTTCTCATCCGTCCTCTGCGCGAGATAGAGGTCGTCGTTGCCGTTGACTGCCGAACTGAAGAGCAGCTTCTTACCGTCGGGCGACCAGCTCAAATCGCGTTCGCGCTCGGCCGTCGCCGTGACTCGGGCGGTGAAGGGTTTGGCGATCTTCTGCTCGTCCTTGGAGGCGATGGCGGTGACGAAGATATCGCCGTGGACAATAAAGGCGGCGAGCTTCCCGTCCGGGCTGACGGCCAGCTCATCGGCGTCATCAGAAGCAGTTTTACGCTCGATCGGATTTTTGACTTGGTCGGCTGCGACCTCGATTCTCAGCCGAGCTGGATCACCACCATTCGCCGGGACCGTCCAGAGCCCGTCCTCGAATTCGTACGCGATCATCTTGCCGTTGGCGGAGGCCTTCGGGAAGCGAACGGCAGAACCCTGGTGAGTGGTGAGCTGGATCGCTTCGCCGGTGGCGATGTCGACGCGAAACACATTCTTCCGTCCGCTCCTCGATGAAAGGAACGCAATAGTTTCACTATCGAGCCACGACGGACAGTCATCATCACCGTCGAATTCTGTGAGTTGCACGTGCTCCCCGGAGGGTGTTCGCAGCCACAGGTTTCGACTTCCGGAACCTCGGTAGCCACGTCGTGTCCATGGCGTTCCGCCGCGCACGAAAGCTAAAGATTCTCCGTCGGGCGAGTTGGCGAAGTTGGCGCCGACGGCATTCTCGGCGAGGGCCGGTGTACCACCCGAAAGCTGAACTGACCACAGTTGTGAACCACGCCTGACGCTTTCGGCACGGTTCGAGCTGAACAGGACGGCTCGGTTGTCCGGTGTGAAGGTCTCCGGGGTGTCGCTGGTCGAGGCGAATGTCAGCCGGGTCGGAGCACCGCTTCGGTCGACCGGCATCACGAAAATGTCGTAATTGCCGTGCCGGTTCGAGGCGAAGGCGATGAGACGGCCATCACTTGACCAAACGGGGAATCGCTCTACGGCAGGATGTGCGGTGAGCCGGGTGGCCTGGCCGCCCTGCACTGGGACCAGCCACAAGTCACCCTGCCACGAGAAGGCAATCTGCCTACCGTCGGGTGACGGCGCCGGGTGACGAGGCAGAGGGGCCTCGATAGCGGAAGCGGTCGCGGACAGGACGGAAGCGACAACAAGCGAGCAGACTACGCGACGGATCATGGACTCCCCCAGCATGGTGAGATCAGAGGCAAGGACCGCAGCGTGTCGCTTTCCTCGAACGCAGCGCCCGCGCCGGTGTTCGAGGGTAACAAATCCCGATGATCCCGGCGCTGTCGGTGCCGCCCGATCGAACTTCGAGCTATGCTACGCTGACCGCCGTCCGCATGACTCACACGAAACGGAACCCCTGGATGCCGCGCGTTGGTTGGCTGATCGTCAGTCTGCTTTTCGTTGCCTTCATATGGGGTTTGCGCCACCGATCGCAGCTCGAGATGAGCGGTCAAAAAGCGGTGCAGATGCTCTTTGTGCCGTCGGTCGAGCAAGGCACCCTGGTTCGGCGCGGCGATGAACTGGCACGATTCATCCGGGCCGACAGCGGTCTGACCCTGCGATCGCAGGTACCCACCAGCTACGCGGCTGTGATCCAGGCCCTGGGCGCCGGTCAGGCCGATGTCGCCTGGATTCCGGCCTTTGCCTACGTCCTCGCCAACGCGCGCTACGGCGCCGAGGCGAGACTGCAGGTGGTGCGGTCTGTAGATCGATACTCAATTGTCGTAACCCGCGAGGGTCCGGGCGAGCCGCAGCGACTCGAGAACCTCGTAGACCGGCGGGTCGCGATTCCCACAACCATCACGGGGCGCCTCCGAGCATCCCTTGTCGAGCTGCTGGACGAGTTCGCGCCGGGCTGGGTGGAAGTCCCGGTGGCGACCGACAAGGAGGCGGTGCGGCACCTCGTCGAGGAACGCGACGTCGATGCGGCTGCCAGCCGGCACGTCTATTCCGGTCCCAACGATCTGGTCGGTGACGGACGCAAGGAGCTCGAGTATGACCGCCTCGGGACCCTGAGGGAAACCCGAGTGATTCACACCAGTGAGCAGCCGGAACCTGAGCTGTCAAGCGTCTATTTCGGTTGTGTCATGACACGGACTGACTCCGGATTCAAACGGCTCGAGGACTTCAACGGCACCAACTTCGCCTTTTCAGACGAGACCTCGACCTCGGGCCACATTTTTGCCCGCGCCCTCCTGCAGCGATCGGGGGTGGCCCTCGGCCATGTGCTCTACGCGGGCGGTCATCCCAATGTGGTGCAGGCGGTACGTGATGGCAAGGTCGCGGGAGGCTCCGCCTTCTACTCTCCGCCATCCGCCGCCAACCGCCGTGACGGAACCCTTGTTGGTGATGCCCGCTTCCTGATCCTCAAGAATATTACGAACGAGGAGGAACGAGCCGAGCTCCTCGATCAGGTCCGAATCATCGCTCTGACCGACCCCATTCCCAACGACGTGTGCTGCGTGCGACGGGGCTTCTCCGAGACGGTTTGGACGCAGTTTGAAGCGTCGCTGCAGCGCTTCCTCGAGACGTCCGACGGCCGCGGTGCCTACTACGACCTCGTTGCCGGGGTCGCTGCCGCTCGGTGTACCGACACTGATTTTGACGATTTCAGGGCGGCCCTCACCGACGCCGGGGTCAGCGCATCTGCTCTGCTCAATGCTGCGGAGGAAAGGCTCGAGAGGCAGCGCAGCAAAAAGGGCGGTGGTTCATGAACGCGGTTGTCGCTGCCGATTCCGGCGCCAACCCGGCGGTCCGCATAGCCGATCTCGGGATGGTCTATCCGGGTGGCGTACGCGCGCTCGAAGGAGTGAATCTGGAGGTAGGGGAGGGCGAGTTTCTGGCTATCCTCGGCCTCTCCGGGTCCGGCAAATCGACTCTGTTGCGCTGCATCAACCGCCTCATTGATCCTACCGAGGGCAAGGTGTGGATCTTCGGGCAGGAGATTACCGCACTCTCCGGTGGCGAGCTCCGTCGTCTACGCCGCCAGGTTGCTATGATCTTCCAACAGTTCAACCTGGTCCGCCGACAAACGGTGCTGACAAACGTGCTTTCGGGCAGCCTCGGTCGCAGTCGGCTGTTGCCGAGCTTGGTACTTTCATTTGCGCAGAACGAACGTGACCGGGCCGCTCAGAATCTCGAGAGAGTCGGTCTCGGAGACCGTGCCGGCAGCAGAGCTGATGCGCTCTCCGGCGGCCAGCAGCAGAGAGTCGCGGTGGCGCGGGCGCTCATGCAAGAGCCTCGTTTGATCCTCGCCGACGAACCGGTAGCTTCCCTCGATCCAGCGTTGCGGCACTCGGTCATGCGCCACATCGAAGCCCTCAACCGAGAGGAAGGGCTGACCGTGATCTGCTCGTTGCACGACATTGATCTGGTGGAACGTTACGCGACGAGACTGGTTGCGCTGCGTGACGGCCAGGTGGTGTGGGAGGGGCTGCCGGGGGACTTTGATCGAGGGACTTTCAAAGAGATATACGGCGAGGACGCTGAACCTGCCTCGAATACGGGCTTCTGATGGTTGCTGCGACGAATCACTCCGGGGAGGCCAGAGGCTGGCGTAAGAACCTGGCCCGGCTGCAGGCGATCGGTATCGATACGGTCCTGATCGCAATGGCTCTCCTGATGATGGAGCTGCTGATCGTTGCGTTTTCGGGCCGCCGCGGTCCGACTGGTCTACTCCTGTCCGCCGAGGAAATCCTCGATCTTCTGCACTATGCGTGGGCCGCTCTGGCCGGCCTCGCCCTGGCTGTCGTTTGGCAGCTCTTCTATCGGTGGTTGGGTGCGACGCCCGGAAGGGCTCTGGTCATTGGCGTCCCCGAGTGGGAGCGCGACCTGGAGTGGACCCATACTCTTCGGGGATGGTTCACGGCGGTCTTCATCGAACTCACGTTCTTCGCCGGATGGCTTATCACCGAGCTCGACCTGATCGCCTTCCTGACGAAATTCAGCAAGGCGAGAGACATCGTTTATGGGCTCGCCCACCCCTCAGCAAGCGTTCTCCACGAGGGACTCGTCCTGCTCGTCCAGACGATCTTCCTCGCATTCATGGCGACTGCTTTCGCCATCCCAGTAGCCTTCGTGCTCGCCTTTCCCTCGGCCCGCAACCTGACCCGCGGATCCGCGGCCGCCCGCCTCGCATACACAGTGGCGCGCACCTTTATGAACTTCGTACGTGCGGTCGAGCCGCTGGTGTGGGCGTTAATCTTTATCTCCTGGGTCGGCATCGGCCCGTTTGCCGGGGTGCTCGCTCTCTGGGTGCATTCTGTGGCTGCATTGACCAAGCTCTACTCCGAACAGATCGAATCGATCGACGACGGCCCGATGGACGCCATCAAGGCCACCGGTGCGGGCACCCTCCAGGTGCTCCGCTACGGGGTCGTGCCTCAGGTGATTCCGCCGTTCCTCTCGTTCACCATCTATCGATGGGACATCAACGTTCGAATGTCCACCATCATCGGCTTCGTCGGCGGCGGTGGGATCGGCTACATCCTCAAACCGAGGGTGGATCTCGGGGAGTGGGGCGAGGTCGGAACGCTTGTCCTGCTGATTGCCGGCACAGTGTGGCTCATGGATATCATTTCCGCGAAGATACGCGAACGGATCGTTTAGCTTTTCCTATCCGTTCCCGTTGAACGCATTCGATTGATTCTGGCGGTCGTTTACCTACCTGAAACTCCAGCCGCTGGAAGTAGAGCAATCGAATTCTCGAATGCGCGATTGGACCGCTAAGACCGCCAAGAACGCAAAGACATCGCAATAGATCCTTTGCATATTGCGAACAAAGGATCTATTTTGCGGTTCAACAAGGGTTGGCCGGGGGAGCAGGGGAGACCAACAACCGCCTAGGAACGAGATGAGAGAAACGAGATTCCCTGGGCCTACAGATCGGGCTGTCATTGTGGTGCGGGCGGAACGCCCGCATCACAAAAAGGGCAGGGTTCGTGCTGCTGGCTTCGGGGGGTCCTTCGACTCGGCCCTCGGTGGGCCTCGCTCAGGATGACGGGTACGGGTTCGAGCCCCAGGCCACAAGCCACAAGCCTCAAGCCTTTTCGTCAGAAATCGTAATACCACCCAATCGAGAACCAGGTCTCCTTCTCCCACAAAAACTGACCCATGACCGAGCGCCCGGTTCCGTACTCGAGAGCAAAACGGTGGGCCGAAGACCTCTCGCCGACCGGGATCAGGTACCCGGCCTGGACGGTCAGCCTGGTGCTCCAGTCAGTTTCCTCGTAGGTGCGGAGGTCGATGGCGGCAAAATGCGAAGCGCGCCCTTTCCAGAATTTGACTTCACTGACGTACTGCACCCCGAGCTGCAGGCGGCTGGTGACAGAACCCGCGAGGCCGTTGCCGACACCAAGCTCCGCGTACCCCGTCACCTGCGGCCTGAAACGCCAACTCACCCCGATGATGCCCTCCTCGCGGGTGTAGTGGATCCGCTTCTGGCCGGTTCGCTCCGAGTACTCGTCGCCGATGTGCGACGAGTCGTGTTGGCTGCCGATCCGAAAGCCGAAGTTCGGTGTGATCATTCGATTCAGGTAGAGCCCGTAGAAACCGTCCCAACCGGTGCTGTCCCAGCTCCAGGTGATATCGAACTGCCCCGCAAACCCGCCCTCGAAGCTCAGTTGCCACCCTTTGTGGGGCTCCCCCTCGGGGTGCCAGCGGCGGATGGCGAAGCTGCCGCCGAGACGGAGACCGAACCGTTGCGCACCGGTCTCCGGGATTTCGGTGTCTGAAAGCCACTGCAGGGTGAGGGCGTTCTGGGGGCGCAGCGGATCCGCGATATACCTTGGGTAGAAATCGTTGGCCGGGAACCAAACACCGACCTTCTTTTTTTTGCCATCGGCGTCGGCATCATCCTGATCGGCGGCAATCGCCGCCGACGGCAAAGAAAGGAAAACGAGGAGAATAACGAGTGATCGGGTCGACACCGAATGCCGCATGGCCCGGAAGTGTAGCGCAGTTCCGCCTTTTATCCGTCCAGTCGAACAGAGATTCGCTTCGGTCAGTGTGACTCTCCTCTGTACTTCTCTCCTGCTTCGATCGCAACCTGAAGCCAGTTCTGTGGCGGTGGCAGGGGACAGGTGGCATAGGGGGTGAACGCGCACGGTGGATTGTAGGCAAGGTTGAAATCGAGGACGGTCTTGCCGTTCTCCCCGGCCGCGGATGCGTAAAGAAACCGGCCGGCGCCGTAGGTTGTTTCTGCGCTGGTGGCGTCACGGAAAATTAAAAAATAATTCTCGTTCTCGGGTCCGCTGAGGAAAGGTTCCAACGAGTACTCGACTCCATCGATCGCGAAGTGAAGGATGCCCGGCGCGATGTACTGGGTGTCCTGCCCGAGGACGGTCGGGACCGCCACCTCTTTCGGAGCCTCATAGGCCTCGAGCCGCGCCTCGACCCGGAAGGATTCGCGGATCGGAAAATTTTCGATGCCGGAGAACTCGACCAGGGTGGATGCCTGAGGGTCTTTGACTCGCGCGGCCAGGCGCCCTTCGCGTTCAATGATGTAGAACTTGATGCGTCCAGCGGCAATGACGTCGGGTTTGCCGGCTGCATCGGTTTTCAACGCCGCTTCGGTCAAGGGTCCGCCGTTGATGTTGACGCCCTCCGTCCCGTTCGCCATTGCGTTGACGGAACCGTCAGCGCCGAGAAACAGCTGACCCGCGACGATCGGGATGTCCGAATCCGGGAGTACGACCGCGTTGTCCTCACCCGAGCCGAAAAGGTTCTCACCCGGCTCGAGCCAATACAGCCCCGTCAGCGTGAGCCAGCCGTCGTCCGCGGTCAGCCGCGCGAGCCGTCCGCTCCGCCATGCCTCCACCTCGGCGGCGTAGGCGGGATCGACCGGAGGCGGCGCCTCGGTGCAGGCAGTCAGGCACAGGAGCAGGGAAATGACAACTGAACACGAAATGCTGGGTGAAATCCGGTTTTTCATCGGGGTGTTGTAGCACAGATGCGCACCCACCCGAAGAAACCTAATTTTGGATTCACGGATTGACGAACTTCTGCATCCTGGATCCTGGATCTTGCATCCTGCATCGAGAATCGAGTATCGAGTATCGAATGCCGGTTATCGTGTACCATGAGAACGAATCTCGAAGAGATTGAGCGGAATGAAACTGGAAGAAGGCGCCGTCCTCGGTTCGTACTCGATTCGTGAGCTCCTCGGCTCGGGCGGAATGGGTGAGGTCTATCGGGCCACGGATACGCGCCTCAAACGCGATGTGGCGGTCAAGGTGCTCCGCGAGCGGCTGGCCGATGATTCCGAGGCCCTGGCGCGCTTCGAGCGCGAAGCCCAGAGCATTGCTGCGCTTTCGCACCCGAACATCCTTGCGGTGCACGATGTCGGCATCGATGAGGGCATCTCGTATGTGGTGATGGAGCTGTTGCAGGGCGAAAGCCTGCGGCAAAGGATGGAGCGGACGAATCTGTCGACCCGCAAGGCGATCGAGATCGCTCGACAGATCGTGGGGGGGCTGGTTGCAGCTCATGCCCGGAGCATCGTTCACCGGGACTTGAAACCGGAGAATGTCTTCCTGACCAGGGAAGGCTTGGTAAAAATCCTCGACTTCGGACTCGCAAAACAGGAACCCCTGCCGTTCTCACACGACTCGGAGACCGCAGCGCCGACCCTCGGGCACAGTCAGCCCGGGACGATCATGGGAACACTCGACTACATGTCGCCTGAGCAGGTCCGTGGCCGCCCGGTGGACCAACGAACCGACGTTTTTTCTCTCGGGGTCATTCTCTACGAATTGCTCTCGGGCGAGAAACCTCACCCGGGCGAGAGCTCGGCTGACATCATTGGGGCCATCTTGAAGGTGGAACCTCGCGACCTCTCGGAAATCGCTGACTCCGCCACTCCCAGCTTGTGCAGGGTGGTGAACCGTTGCCTCGAGAAGAACCTCGAGGATCGTTTCCAGACCGCCCGCGATCTCGAGTTCGCTCTCGCAACGGTTACCGAGTCCGGGGGCGACCTTGCACCGGCTGGGGGAAAGAGCCGGCCGGAAGCGAGCGAGGAGCCTTCGTCCGTGGCCGTTATACCGTTTACCAACATGAGTCCAGACCCCGAGCAGGAGTACTTCTGTGAGGGTATGGCCGAGGAAATCATCAACTCGCTCGCCGTGGTCTCAGGTCTTCGAGTCGCGGCCCGCAGTTCTGCTTTTCAATTCAACTCCAAGTCGCACGACGCCCGTGAAGTTGGCGTGGCGCTGAACGTGAAAACGGTGCTAGAGGGCAGTGTTCGTACAGCCGGCCGGCGGGTGCGGGTCACGGTCCAGCTGATTGACGCCGACAGCGGGTTCCAGCTCTGGTCAGACCGTTACGACCGGGAGATGAACGACATCTTCGCCCTTCAGGACGAGATCTCGGAGCACGTTGTCGATGCGCTCAAAGTGAGACTCGGGACGAAGGCGAAGGAAGAGATGAAGCGTCCGACGGCGTCGGTCGAGGCTTACCAGCTCTACCTCAAAGGCCTTCACAACTGGTACAAGCGTGAGATGGGGTCATTGCAGAAGGCTGCGGATTTCTTCGAGCAGGCTGTTGCGGTTGATCCTGATTATGCGCTGGCCCATGCCGGGTTGGTGACCAGCTACTGCAGTCTGGCGTTCTATGGAATGGATTCGGCCATAGCCAGGGGCAGGGCAAGTGCGGCGGCGGAACGAGCAGCCGCTTTGGCGCCCGGCGTCGCAGAGGTACATGCGGCTCTCGGTTTGTACGCGGCCTGGTTGGCCTTCGACTGGGAAACGGCGGAAAGGGAATTGAGAGCGGCGGTCGAGGCCAACCCCTCCTACGCGCTGGCCTATATCTGGTACAGCATGTTGCTCGCGACGCTTTCCCGGCATGATGAGGCGACAGTGCTTGCGAGCCATGCCCAAGAGATCGATCCGCTGTCGCCGTACGCCAATACTGCTCTCGGTCTGGCACTGGTGCAAGCGGGGCGCAGAACTGAAGCGCTTCCGGTGCTGGAAGAATCCATCGACATCGACTCCGGTTTTCTCTACACCTTGTGGGTCCTCGGTTCAACTTATGGCGCGCTGGGCCGTTACGAAGAAGCTGTGGGGGTTCTGGAAATGGCGGTGACCCTGTCAGGCAGAGGCTCTTACTATTTGAGTTGGTTGGGTTGGGCGTATGGCATCGCAGGGCGGAAACCGGAGGCTGAGAGGATTCTCGATGAACTGATGGCTGGATCCTCGAACGAAGACATCCAGCCGGTCTTCCTGATGCAGGTTTACAGCGGTCTCGGCGACATGGATTCGGCATTTGAGTGCCTCGAAAAATCGGTGGCCGGTGGAGATCCTGCCGCCAGTTTTATAGGCTTTCCTTCTATGGACAGCCTGCGCGAAGA
>Ga0316198_10000675_pt1 | contig 18556 bp, 16 predicted proteins | sample OudBieAanoxic_MG_FD_204935 | JGI IMG/M metagenome (GOLD analysis project Ga0316198, IMG submission 204935) | Coastal sediment microbial communities from Oude Bieten Haven, Netherlands - site A anoxic | ecosystem: Environmental > Aquatic > Marine > Coastal > Sediment | place: Netherlands...
CCCATCAATCTGAAGTCCCCGGTATCCACTGGGATATCCACGTTGGTGATCCCGCGCAGAATTCGGTAGAAGGCCGATGCAGTGGCGAGCTTGAACCAGGTCTCGCCCTCACGACTCTCTCGCTGCCCGTAGACGACTTCGAACCCTTCCCGCCAGCGATCGACCATCTGCAGAATGACTTCCGGTGGGTCCTGCATATCGCCGTCGATGATGACGACTGCGCGACCCCTGGCAACGTCGACCCCGGCGGTCAGCGCAGCCTGATGACCAAAATTGCGGGCGAAACGCACTCCTCGCACTCGTTCGTCACGGATTGCGAGCGCGCTGATTCTCTCCCAGCTCGAGTCCGCTGAACCATCGTCGACGTACAGGATTTCGAGATCGCTGACCTTGTCGGAGAGCGCGGCAACCAGACGCTCGTACATCGGGCCGATATTGATCTCTTCATTGAAAACCGGAATCACGACACTGAGTTCAGGTGGGTCGGTCATCGCAACCATCATAGCCCTTCAGGTGAGCCGAAACGAACCAGCATCCCACCATCCCGGTCGACTACTACTTCCCCGGCCTCGACGAGGGCCCCCAACGTGGCCGCTGGAAAGTCCTTCCGCTCTAGGGAACCGATCGCCACCAGGTGAATTCCCGCATCTCCAGCCAGTTTCCGAATCTCCTTCGGGTCCCGGGACGAGTAGAGACGCGACAGAAGCTCCTCTCGCAAACCGGTTTCGGCATAAATCTCGCCGCCCCTCCACACTCCCTCGTGGTTGGCCCACCCGAGATAGGCGGGAACTCCCGAAGCAGAGGAAAGCCGGGCGTACTCGCTATAGGCTCCGCCAACTGCCTCGGCCACCACAGTCCCATTCGGTTCCAGCCTCAAGGCCTCGACGATTGCACGGTCACCCGGCGTCATCCAGGCCATACCATCGAGGCCCCAGGACTCGGCCTTGAACTGCTGAATGACCAGACCCAGCGGATGCGGCAGAGCTATCGCAACGGCCAGCCCGAGCACCACCCAACGCATGGGCTTGTGACGAAACCCCAGGCGCAGAAAGACAGGCAGCGCGATGGCTAACAGGACCCAGCCCTGGATATAGGCCTTGAAAACCGTGTTCATCCGGTGCAGGGCCTCGCCGTAACTGTCCGCCACGTACACCACCTCTGGCACGAGGAAAAGAAAAGTTCCGAGGGCGGCGAGGGCCAGGACGGGTCGGTTGCCTCCCGCGGAACCCGTCAGGACCGCGACGACGAAAACAGTCGTGATGACGGCGAGGAAAACCAGCGTCGGCCGGCCCGTGGCAGCCGCCAGCACCAGCGTCGCTGCACCTGCTAAAAACATTACCGCCCTTTTCACAACCGCGTCGGCAATCAGCGTTTTCGCCAACACTGCTGTGGCTGCGATTCCGGCGGGAATCAACAGGCAACCGGCATAGAGCAGGAGGTGCCCGGGATCGGTCCAGGCAAAGACAGTCTTGATGCCCTGGAAAAACGGTTTGAACCCGAGGTGGAAGGGAGCCGTGACCAGCCAGCCGCCAATACCGACAGCTGCAATCGCCAACCACCGCTTCGTGCCTTCACCGCCCGGCCAGTACCAGCGGTCCGGCCCGGCAACAAGCAGGAGGGCGATCCCGGCCAGCGTTGGCGGCATCGCCCACGGGTTTGCAGCCCACGCCACCCCGAAGAGAATGGCCAGAATTGCCATGTGGGCCACGTTGGGACCTTTCTTCCCCGCCTGCCACGCTACCAGCAACCCCAGGCATGCCACGGGCATCGACAGCAGGTGAGGATGGAGATCCCCGAGGTGTGCCGTAAAAAGTGGCCACTCGGTGATCGTATCTGGAATCTGCCGTGAAGAGTGCCAGTAGTCTAGGGCGCCCAACTCCCTGCCTGCAAGGAGCTGCCGCATCCCGTCCGGGGTACCAGCGAGGAAACCGAAAAAGGTCACCAGTAAGCCCGACCAATGGCTGCCTCCTGCCCGGCGGCCGAGCATCCAGAGTAACGAACCGACCATCCCACCGATGATCCCGACGATCAGGTTATAGCCGAACTCGAGAGGTAAATGGCTCACCCACAACGGGACGGTCCACAGCAACGCGCCCCAGTAGTAATACGGGAGTGCTTCGCCGGCCAACCACATGTCAGGTGGCGGGAAGCCCTCAGCTCGCAGCAGCGAGGCGAAAATGCCGAGATCCATAGGTTTTTCAGTGAGAGAGATTTGCGGGTGGTCGAGGCGGATGAAGAGAATGACGGCGGTGATTGCGAGAAAGATCAATTCGCCGATCAGCACCCTTCTCCACTGCTTGCGCTTCCAGAGCACTCCGCCGCCGGTCACGGTCGCCACTACCAGGACCGCAGCACCCAAAGATTTCCACTCACGGAGCCCCATTACCCCTGCCCACCAGGCCGGCAGGCCGACCAACACCAGACCGGCGATACGACCGCCGGCCCACGCTTCGAGATCATCGAGTCCGAGCCAGACGAGCACTGCGTATCCACCGAGCCCCACACCAGTCACCGCCAGGAGAAAAACCAGAATTGCCATGCTTGGATTCATTGTAGCCCGCGCCGATCGTCCAGGACGAGGAGATAACCGAACAGTGACCGCCCACAGATCACACAGATAAACCCAGATTCCAACCAACCCAAGCAAAAACGCAGAGGCGCAGAGCCGCAGAGAGAGCCGTTGGAGACTTCATCGATTGGCGAGGTCCCGGCCGTCAAAAAGCGAAATCATCTTACAGGCTCAGCATCCGCCTCTTTGTGTGGGTGCCTTCGTGTCTTTGTGTCTTCGTGGTTGCGACGTTTGCGGCTTCATGGATCTGCCTTATCTGCGTGATCTGCGGTTTCTCCGAGAGAGGGTAACCGGGCTCATCTGTGTGATCTGTGGGCAGCCCTCTGTGCTTCTGCAGTTATCCTGTCGACACTACACCTCACCTTCGCTCAGATGGGTCACGAGTTTGTAGGCAAGCTCTTCGCCGAGGCGGAGGTAGACGGCGATGCCGTCGGCGTCGAGGTTGTCGTCGTGAACACCTGCGGTCACGACGGTTACCCGTCCGAGAGCTTCTGCGAGTAAGGTCGCGATACCGCGCGCAATCGGCTCCTCCTTGTGTGGAGGGATGGTCAGCACCGAGCAGGAAGCCGACCACTTCACGCTCGTTGTTTTCGCGGGCTGAGGTTGCGCCAGCACCACACAACCAACGTGTGGCTTCTGACCGCCGCCGACCGCGACTACGAGGTCTTCACCGACAGACGTGACCCGGGCTCCGATTCGGCGACCGCTCTTCGATTCCTCGACCCACAAAGACGAACTTTCCACAACCACCTCCACGCGACGGTATGATCAGCATTGTATTTCGGCGCGCCGGAGAGACCTATGAAATCGAGGCAGATGACAGCGGCGGTCAAGGTTGGCAACGTTACTATCGGCGGCGGCGCTCCGGTTGTGGTGCAGGCCATGACCAACACCGACACCGCCAACCCAGAAGCCACCGCGCGGCAGTGCGCCGAGCTCTCCGCCGCTGGCGCAGAACTGGTGCGAATTACCGTCAACACCACCGAGGCCGCGGTTGCTGTGCCAGGTATTCGGCGTCAGCTCGACGACCAGGGTTGGACAACTCCCCTGATCGGGGATTTCCATTACAACGGCCATTTACTCTTGCGGGAGAATCCTGAGTGTGCGTCTGCTCTTGCCAAGTACCGGATCAACCCCGGTAACGTCGGTCGCGGCCCTCGACAGGATGACAATTTTGCCGAGATCTGCGAAATTGCAATCGACCACGGTGCGGCTATTCGCATCGGTGTCAACGGTGGGTCACTGGACACCGCTCTCGTGACCATGAGGATGGATGAAAACGCCACCCGCAATAATCCCCGGAGCTCCGAGGATGTCCTCAACGAGTGCCTGGTGGAGTCTGCGCTCAGGTCGGTTGATACCGCCTTGGAGTGTGGTCTTGGATCCGACAGCATCGTCCTTTCTGCGAAGGTTTCATCCCCTCCGCAACTCGTCGCTGTCTACCGCAAGCTTGCTGAACGAACTCGTCAACCCCTCCACCTCGGACTCACCGAAGCCGGGATGGGTGTCCGTGGTCTGGTCTGGTCGTCGTCGGCGATGGCTATTCTGCTGGCTGAAGGGATTGGCGACACGATTCGGGTATCTCTCACCCCCGAACCGGACGGCGACCGCACCAACGAAGTACGGGCCGCCTGCGAGATCCTGCAGGCTCTGGGATTGCGGTACTTCGCACCGTCAGTCGTTGCCTGCCCCGGTTGCGGGAGGACGACGAGTTCGAGTTTCCAGGAAATTGCAACCCGGGTGGAAGATCATGTCCGTGCCCGACTCGCGGGATGGCGGGAAACGCACCCCGGCGTCGAGGACCTGACGCTTGCCGTCATGGGGTGCATCGTGAATGGGCCCGGCGAGTCCAAGGCTGCCGACATCGGCATCAGCCTGCCTGGCGCCGGTGAAGAGCCGCGCTGCCCGGTCTATGTCGACGGTGAACGAGTCACAACACTCCAGGGAACCCCTGAGGAGATCGCCGAATCCTTTCTCGGGATCATCGACGACTATGTACAGCGGAACTTTCCGAGAGGTGACCGATGACTCGATTGGTGTTCCTGTGGCCCGTTCTGTTGCTCATCGTTTTCACTCCCCAATTGGCCAATTCAGAAAACCAAGGGCCAACGCGGGCCGAGGTCGAAAAGGCGATGGGCCTACGATCAGAAGGCGACCGTGTCCGTGGCCTGATGGATACCGTCGGATTTGTGGTCGGGGAGGCGCCCGCCGAAGACGTGATTTCGACCGCCGTTGACCTCGAGCATGAAGGCCTCGCGGCCCAGGATCGGCGTCTCGGAATGGCTCCCGATGAGGGATTCATTGGTGGGATCTGCCCGCACGACGACCACCTTTACGCGAGCCGGGTATACGTCCACCTCACCGAGCGAATCACCGCGTCGAGGGTCCTTCTCATCGGGGTTTTTCACCGTGCGAAATTGTGGGGCCTTCGTGAACGTATCGTCTTCGACGCTTTCGACGCCTGGCACGGCCCCTGGGGAGAGGTCGAGGTCGACCCGATGCGAGACGAGCTGATTCGCGCCCTACCCTCCACCAGCTACGTCGTCGAAAACGCGATGCACTGCCGCGAACACTCGCTGGAGGCGATTGTGCCCTTCCTGCAGCGCGGGCATGCGAATCGGACGATCGTGCCGATCCTCGTACCGTACATGGGGTGGGACCGCATCGAGGAGTTGACCGATGAGCTGGGCGGCGCGCTTGCGGCAATCATGCAGTCCAAAGGATGGCAGCTCGGAACGGACGTGGCGGTGGTGGTGTCGAGCGACGCGGTGCATTATGGCCCTGATTTCAACCACGCATCTTTTGGCACCGACGCGGACGCGTACGAGAAAGCGGCCTCCCGCGACATGTCGCTCGCCCTCGACCATCTCGAAGGAAACCTCGACCCCTCGGACCTTCAGGAGTTTTATTCGACCCTCGTCGATCCCGATAGCCTTGACTATCGTCTGCCATGGTGTGGACGTTTTTCGATACCATTCGGGCTCGAGCTCTTGCGCAAGCTGTCGCTCTCGACTACCGGCAAAGTCCCGAATGGCACGTTGCTCAGATACGGGACAAGCCTTTCAGAGCCCGAACTCCCAGTGTCGTCCGCAACCCGGGCGTCCGGACTTGGCTACACCGCGCCCTCGAATTTCCATCACTGGGTCGGGTACGCCGCCGTCGGCTACCGCCTCGAATAGACTCCAGGGCAAAACGCCAGCGGCTTTCCGAGGATCCTTAGAGATCTCAATTCTCAGTTCTCAATTCTCAATGCCATCCACACGCCCACGAGTTCGGGTGGAGGGATGGGAATTCAAAATTCAAAATAAAGAATTGAGAACTGGTTGCATCAGCCCCAAACCAGCCACAGATCGCGGACTTCGATATCGGCCTTTTTGGCTTTGATGGCTTTCTCCTCGATCTGTTCGGCCTTCTCTTCCGATTCCAACGCGATACGGTCGATCTCGTCCTGGAGTTCCTCAGCCAGGTTTTCGAGCTCCAGCACCAGGCGCTCGATTTCGTTCTCGGATTCGATCACCGAGGCTTCCGCGGTCTGCCGCATTCGCCGTTTCCCCGCGGCAGTCTTCATTTTCGAAGCGGCTTTGCGCGACGCCGAGCTGACGCTTCGGGACCCCAACAGCACTGAGAGCAGACTCTCCACCATCCCCATCTTTTCCTCGGCTTTGCGGGAGCTGAGCTGGGTCTGATCGCGCTCGAGCTCGTCGCGTTCGCGGGCGAGCCGCTTCTTGAGCGATTTCATCCGCCCCTCGAACCGCTTGCGAACCCGGTCCTGGGTCTTATCGTCCGCACGGTCAGCGGCAACAAAACAGCGTTCGAGAAATGCGTCCTGCGTCTCTCCCTCTTCGGCAACGATTTTGAGTTTTTCATTCACCCGAACCATCAGCGGACGTCTGGCCCGCCAGGAGGTAAAGGTGCTCACGCCCTTTTTAAGCTCGGATGAAAGACGGCCCGGCGCCGAGACGGGAAACCGCAGCCCTTCCGGCGCCTCGTCCACCAGGGCCGGAACCTCGGACAGGTTTTCTCCTTCCTCCCAGGCGATGTCGCCGTCGTCACCGACCGGGAATCGCCACACCTCCTCCAGCTCGCGATAGAGATCGAGGGTCGTGCGTTGAACGCTGAAACGGCTCCTGACCACCACGGAAGGGCTCGCAACGCCAGAACTGTCGTCGGTGTATGCAACCGATACCGCAGCCGCCATGGGCGGGGCCTGCCGAGCGGCGTCGACGCCGGTCGTGGTTTCGAGACGATTTTTCGGTGCAGTGTCGGCAACCTGTCCCTTGAGCAGCGGCCCCATCTCCGACAGGGTCACGGGCCCTCGCAGATAGCTCATCGCCCAACGCGAACCAAACCTGCGAACGCGGTGTTTGGCGCGGACGTCAGTCAGTAGGAACTGCCGCTTGCCGAGCCCGGCAACGATTTCGTCCGCATCGCTACCGTCCGGGAGCTTCGACATCCCGAGTCCTTCGAGTGCGCGTTCGCGGTCGCGATCGGTGATCAGGCGCCCGACCAGCTTGACCCCCGCGTTACCGAGCGCCTTGTAATCGAGATCAACCGGGTTTTGGGTCGCCACCCAGGCGCCGACACCGTACGCACGGCCCTGCTTGAAAAGGGTCAGTAAGGGGCCTTTGGTCGGCGGGTTCTTTGGGTAGGGTGGAATGATCCCCTGCACCTCGTCCATGTAGAGGAGAGCACGGAGGCCCGATGACGCCGGCTGACGGCGCATCCACGCCACCAGCTCCGAGGTCAGAAGAGCAATCACGAACTGGCGCTGACGCTCATCGAGGTGGGCCACCGAGATGATGCTCGCGCGAGGCGACGATGCATCACCGAGGAGGTGATCCATGTCCATCGGCATGCCCTCTGTCCACGCCGCAAAGGCTGGACTTGCCAGCAAGGTGTTGAGGGCCATCACCAGCTTCATGCGGTCATCGCGCGGATAGAAGCTCTCTAACGACAGCGCACCGAGCGAATCCATCGGCGGGTCGACCAGGCTCGCCAGGAGGCCGGCGAGATCGAGCGCACGCCCCCGCCGCCAGTGGTCGAGGATCACTGTCGCAGTGAGCACATGATCTCGGTCGGCCAGCGGATCGCCTCCGCGTCCAACTAGAGAAAGCAGGGCCGAGGTGATCCCGTTGACCCGATCTGTTGCAGCATCAGGATCGCCGTCGGGGTCCCAACCCTCAGGCGCTCCTAATGCCGGCAGGATGTCGAGTGGGGCCGCCGAACCGGCGCCGGGAGTCAGCAATTGCCAGCGCACACCGTCGCGCACCGCGCGAAGGTCGTTGGGGCCGAGACCTGAGCCCTCGAGTCCTTGGCGCCAAAAATCCGCCTGTTTCGAAGCGACCTGCGACCGCTCTCCGTCCTCGAGGGCGTCTGGCGGTAGCCATGGCGCGAAATCGTCGCCCGCGAGCGACGGGAAGTTGAGGAGCAGATCGACCATGTCGCCCTTGAGGTCGATGACCAGCAGCGACACGCCCCGCCGCGCAAGCTCCTCGAGAGCTACAATACCGAGGCCGGTCTTCCCCGATCCCGTCATCCCCAAGCAGACCGCGTGGGTTGTGAGGTGGTCCATATCGAGCGTTACGGGCTCGTTTCCGTCGATTTCGGTACCTAGGTAGAGGTCGTGGTCAGCCATCCGGCTCTCCAGTCTTCACTCAGATTTCAATTGCGCCGAGTATACCCCTCGCCCCCGTGCAACAGCGCTGCTATAGTGAGGGCCACCAAAAAGCACGAAAGGAAAGGAGCACCAAAAATGGGTCTCTTCGATCTATTCGGCAAGAGTTTCGATCAGCAGGTACAGGACGCAATCAACGAAGTCGGCGCCACCACACCCGGAGTCAGCGGCCTTCGCGCGGATGTGCGCGGCAAGGTCATCACCCTCAAGGGAAAGGCCGAAAGCCGCGAGGCCGCAAACCTCGCGATGCAGAAGGTTGACCAGACGGTCAAGGCGGACAACATCGTCAACGCAATTGAGGTCGCGAAGGCTCCCGAGCCGGAACCCGTCGCCGAGCCTGAGCCAGTGGCCGAAGAACGAGTTTACGAGGTCGTGGCTGGTGACACACTCGGTGCCATCTCTCAGAAGTATTATGGCAAGGCCGGCGCTTACATGAAGATTTTTGAGGCAAACCGCGACATCCTCGACAACCCCGATCTCATCAAGGTCGGCCAGAAGCTGAAGATTCCGGAATAGAGTTCTGATCGGAACATTTCACAACCAGCCTTCCGGCTTCGCAGCGAAGGCTGGTGTGATCTGCGGGGCTCAATCTCCGCCCAGAACGCGACAACCGACCATCGATATCTCGGTTGCCACGACGCGCCCTCCGGGTGCGGCCGTGGCGAGGGCGGTGGAGATGGCCCTCCGGGCTGCCGGCGGATGCCACACGAGCACACTTCCGCCGCCGCCGGCACCACATGCCTTGATGGCCAAGGCACCGACCGCAATGCCGGCGTCGATAATCGCCTCGAGCTCCGCTGGGCAGACCTCCGGAGCGAGATGTTTGCGCGCGTTCCATTCGGCACCGATCGCATTTCCAACGCCGTCTTCGTCTTCAGCGATCAGTTCTGCTCGGCAAATTCGAGAGGCCTCAGCGATGGCTCCGAGAGCCAGGGTGGTCTGAACGTCCCGGTCGAGCCGTCGCCGGATCACCTGCCAGTTGACCATTCCCGAATGGTGAGTGATACCGGTGTCAAACACCGTCAAACGCTCGCCGACCCAATCCGGATCTACGGCCAAACGCTCGACCCTTTCACCGCCCGGCTCGTGGTGGATCGCGAGCACGCCACCCTGGACCGCCGGCCAGTGGTCCTGGAGGCCCGTTGGCACCGTCAGGACCCGGGCTTCGAGGTCACGCGCCAACAGAACCAGGCGCTCGTCCTCCATCTCCTCGCCAAGGGCAGTCAAGATGCCGCGGGCGAGAGCTACGGCATAGGACGACGAGCCCCCAAGGCCCGACCCGAGTGATGCCTGGGAGTGGACCCGCACACGAACTCCGCCCGTCGGTTTGACGGCAAAGGCGACCGCCGCCGAGAGATCCGTCGTCGCCGCTGATGCATCAAGGCGTGTCCAGTCGGCATCTCCGATCGCGTGCCAGACCTCGCCATCCGGTGCCCCAAGGTCCACGTCCATTCGAACCATCACCGGAATCGCCGCGTTGACCGTTACTGATCCCGGATGGAGCATCCCTAACGGCCAGATGTCGAGTGTCCCGCCCGCGAGATCTGCTCGGCACGGACACTCAATTCGTATGACGCTGCCTGAAGAGCCCGTCAACAGCGCGCTCCGACTGGCGGTGGTTCGTCGACAATCAGCGAAAGAACAGCGAGAGCATGGGCCAGGAATCGCTGCAATCTACCCACCGAAAGCGGCTTCACGGCAGGTGACGATATCCTCAGCGGATTAATCCATTTGCCGTTGAGGGTCACTCGGTAGTCGAGGTGCGGACCGGTCGACAGACCAGTGGATCCGACGTAACCAATCACCTGGCCCTGGCTCACTCTGGCTCCTCGCCGTATACCTTTGCCGTAACGGCTGAGATGGAGGTAGTTGGTTTGGTACCCATTGGTGTGCCGAACCGTCACCATGTTGCCACCTCCCCCGTTGCGCCCTGCCAGGGTCACGGTACCGTCTGCCGTCACGTGAACCGGTGTCCCGGTGGGCGCTCCGTAATCGACCCCGTAGTGCGGCATCCGGCGCTTCAACACCGGGTGAAAGCGGCTCCCGCTGAATCGAGAGGTCACCCGGCTGAACTTGAGAGGCGAACGTAGGAACTGCTTTCGCAGCGGCTGGCCCTCGAGGTTGTAGTAGCCGAGACGCCCGGAATCATCTGGATAGACCACCGCATCAAGAACGCGTCCGTCATTGACAAACCGGGTCGCGAAGACTGTCCCCCAGCCGAAGAACTCTCCTTCCACGGTCTGGCGATCGACGACCACGACAAAGGCGTCGCCCTTCCGAATATCGCGCAGGAAATCGATGTCCCATTGGTAGATCTGAGCGATTCGCACCGCCAGTTCGGGATCCCCGCCGGCGCCCTCCATGGCCCCGAAAAGCGAGGAATCCACAACCCCTTCCAGGCGAAGGACCTCGCTCGCGATCGGACGCTCGACTCGGGCCACCGTGATGCCTCCGACATCGGTGGTCAAATGGACTTCGTTCCGACGATCGATGATGACCTCGAGATATTCGAGAGTGCCCGATGGCGTGAGAGTGCCTCGAAACTCGGTCCCGGGGAACAAGCGTTTCGGATCAATTTCGCTGACCAAAACATCGCGCCACGCCACCCAGCTGTCGCCGGCCAACCGCCGGGAAATACTCTCAATCGTGTCGCCGGAAGCGACAAACGTCCGAACCGGCGGATGGTATGCGGTCAGGGGTTCGACCGTCAGCGGTTCGAGAGTCATCGCTGCGGTCGGTTTGCCGCCCGTGAGCGTGATCACCGCCACCACGAGGGCAATCAGTGTGAGGCCGATCAGCAACCAGCTGCCCGAGCGTGCACCGCCCTCGGAGGTCAAGAGCCACTCCAACCACGAACCGCATCAGGCGTGGGATCAAGCTTGGCCAATTGTCTGCCGTCAGCGGCGACCAGCAGCAGAGAGGGCACCTCAATGACGCGAAACATTTTGAGCAGGGCGCCGTGGCGATCGTGCAGCCAGCCGACCTCGCGTCCACCGAGCGCGGCCCTGCCGTCCTCGAGTGATTCCTGAACGTCGAGCACCACCAGGAGCAGGCCGGCATCAGCACACGCTTGCGCCAGACCCGCATGCCCATCCATCGTCGCTTCGGCCGTCGGGGCCCAGGAGGCCCAAACGAGCACCGCAACCGGGCCTCTTTTGGCAACCCAGTCCGTCCACGCGATTGGGGCACCAGAAACACCATCCACCAATCGTGGATCAGCGGCAGAGCCAATTGCCACTCCCATCAGAAGGAAGGCCGCGAAAGCGGGGAAGACCCTTTTCATGAGGCCAGTATAGCTGGGCTCTTCGCCGCATTCGAGTCAGGGCCCCAGTCCGCGCCCGACGAACGGCCTCCGAGCCCGTTTGCCGTAGTGCGGCAAAAGAGAGTACACTTTGCGCGGGAGGCCGGATGAGCCTACAGTTTCAAGATACCGATGGGAAGTTCGACACCGATGTCGCGGTGATCGGCTCCGGTTTTGGCGGATCAGTCGCCGCCCACCGGCTGACTCAAAAAGGATACGGCGTCACGGTCTTTGAAAAGGGCAAGCGTTGGCGCCCAGAGGACTTCCCAAAAACCAACTGGAACATCCGTAAGTCCTTTTGGATTCCGAAGATCGGCTGCCGTGGAATTTTTGCAATGCGGCTGCTTCGAGAAGCCCTGGTATTACACGGCGTCGGCGTCGGCGGCGGCAGCCTGGTCTACGCAAACACCCTCTTCGAGCCTCCGGAAACGGTGTGGGACGATCCCCAATGGAAGGGTCTTGAAGATTGGCGGGCAGTGATGCCCGAGCACTATGACACCGCCCGACGCATGCTCGGAGTGACCGAAAACCCAAAGCTCGGACCGGCGGATGAGGCCCTCCGGCGTGCCGCGGCGCGGCGCGGTCGAGCAGCGACGTTCCGCAACACTCCGGTCGGCATCTATTTCGGCGACCCTGACGTCACCGTACCGGATCCATACTTCGACGGCCGGGGCCCGGAGCGCACCGGCTGCACCTTCTGCGGCGGCTGCATGGTCGGATGCCGCCCCGGCGCCAAGAATACCCTCGATAAAAATTACCTCTACCTGGCCGAGAAGGACGGCGCAGAGGTCGTCCCCAACACCCTGGTGACCCTTGTCGAGGTTCTGGCGGATGGTGGCTACCGTCTCACTTGGCGTCGTTCTGGAGGTCTTTTCTCGTCAAAATGCGGCACCACCACCGCCCGCCAGGTGGTATTTGCAGGCGGGGTGCTCGGCACCGTCCGCCTGCTCATGGAGTGCAAGGAGAAAGGCAGCCTCCCCCACCTTTCGGATCAGCTCGGCAACATCGTGCGCACGAATTCTGAAGCGCTCCTGGGCGTCAACTCGAAGAGTCGCAAGGATCTCTGGGAAGGCGTCGCAATCGCCGCCAAGGTCGAAATTGACGACCAGACGCACTTTGAGTGCGTGCGCTTCTCAAAGGGTTCCGACGTGATGCTCTTGCTCGGTACGGCACTGACCGACGGTGGCGGTCGAATGCCGCGCCAACTCAAATGGCTCGGCAACATTCTCCGCCACCCAATCGACTTCCTGCGTATCATCAAGCCGTGGGGGAAAGCCGAGACCGGCACCGTCGTGATGGCCATGCAGACCGCCGACAACCACACGCGATTGGTGCGAAAGCGTCAACTATTGTGGCCGTTTAGCCGCACCCTTACAAGCCAACCGGATCCAGGGCAACCCGGGATTCCTTCGTACATCCCGGTGGCCAATGAAATCGCTCGCGAGATCGCCGAAGACCTCGACGGTATTCCGCAGTCGACCTACAACGAGGTCCTCCTCAACACCTCCTCGACCGCCCATATTCTCGGTGGCTGCGGTATCGGCAGCGGACCGGACAGTGGCGTCATAGATTCCTCCGGGAGGGTATTCGGCCACGACGACCTCTACGTCATGGACGGTTCGATGATCGGTGCAAATTTGGGAGTCAATCCTTCCCTCACCATCACCGCACTGGCCGAGCACGTCTGCAGCCGTATCCCAGCCAAGAACTCCTGACGCCGATCGAGGTTCGGCTTTAGGCAGAACGTCGACGGACCCGCCTCCAGCGGCCTTCCATTCGATGAGTAATCTGGAGTCAGCGCCTTTCGTCTCAACCACAAAGGCACAAAGTCACAAAGAAACCCACAAAGAAATCCCTTCGCGTTGTGCTTTATGTCTTCGCACCTGCGCGTTTGAGGTTTCCGCCGTCGATGCGACCCAGGGTTCTTCGTCCAGGGGATGAATTGTAGGCGCGTCTTTCAGGGCGCGCCGACAGAGAAAAGCCCTGCAGTACGCGACCTCCAGATTGCATCCGATGTGTCCTCGTGTAACATCCACAGACCATGAAGGAGCAGGGATCGATGGCGGCGATCTTCGAGCGGCAATGGTTGCACGCTCTCGCATTGGCCGTTGGGTTGATCATTCTGTGGCAGATCAGCTTGAGATGCGGCTGTTTCCATCGAGGGGAGCTTTGGGGCATCAGCACCTGGAATTGGTTCTGGATTTCGGTCGAGATCCCAATCGCCCACCAGCTCTTTGTCTGGTTTTGCTGGCGAACCGAGCTTCCCGACATGCGTCGCATCTACGGGACGCCGTCGAACGCGTGACCGAATCCATCGGTGTCCGCGCCGCCAGGCGGTTGGCGCTGTGCCGCGCCGGCCTGCTCAAACCGGAATGGACCGATATGCCCAGGCGCGCCTCGGGGCGCGGCAAGCGGGCGCGGACTGCGGCGCACCGGATTATCCAGCGATTCGGTTATCTCCAACTCGACACCGTTTCGATCGCCGGCGCCCGCAGTCACTCCATCGTCCTCCAGTCCCGACTCGAAGGCTTCGACCCAAACCTCGCCGAAGAACTCTTGCAGCCCGAAGAGCCGATCTTCGAGTACTGGGGTCACGAGGCAAGCTGGATCCCGCTCGAGCTCTACCCCACATTCGGTTTTCGGCGCGAGGATTTCCGCCACCACCCGTGGTGGGGCGATCTCATCGGTGAGCACCCGGAGGTGGCCAAAACCCTCAAACAACGCATCCGCGACGAAGGGCCACTGCGATCTCTCGACATGGAGGGGGGTGGAAGCCGCGGTTGGTGGGACCTCAAGGTCGCCAAAAAGGTTGCCACGGCCATGTGGTCGTCGGGTGAGCTGGCAATAAGGGAACGGAGAAATTTTCAGCGCACATACGACCTCACCGAGAGGGTCATCCCCGAATGTTGGCGCCGGGAAACCGTGCCCAGGGGGCGGGCCATCGAGACCCTGGTGCTGCGCGCGTTGGCCGGTCACGGCTGGGCGACCGCCGGCACCATCGCCCAGACCTTTCGCCTCAAGCAGGCGGACGTGGCTGCCGCCCTCGATCGCCTCGAGGAATCCAACGACATCGTCCCCTGCAACCTCATCCTTGACGGCGGCCGCATGAGCCGTGGCTGGATTCGACCAACGGACCTCGATCTCGCCGTTCGGCTCCAGGGTATTCGGCCACGTCGCGATCGTGGGGTCCTGCTCTCCCCGTTCGATCCGGTCCTCTGGGACCGCAACCGCGTCCAGCAGCTCTTCGCCTTTCACCAGATGCTCGAGATATTCAAACCGGCCGAGAAGAGGATCTACGGCTACTACTGTCTGCCGGTCCTGGCAGGCGAACGTCTGGTGGCCCGCTACGATCTCAAGGCCGACCGCAAAAGCGGCGCCATCCAGGTTCTTTCCCGGCGATTCGAGGGTGACGACCCTGCGAAACCGGCGAGCGCAGCAGACCGAGAAGCGGCCCGGACAGCTCTCGAACGGTACGCACTGGCTGTCGGGCTCGAGATCAAAGGCCCTCGTTCCAGATGACCTCTCCCCCATCGCCGATGACCGAACAAGAACTCCTCAAAGGGTCCGAGATTCTGGCTGCTCACGACCCCGATCTGGCGCTCTCTCTCGGGCGTCTCGGTCCGCCGCCTCTTTGGAACCGCGAGCCCGGCTTTCCGACTCTGGTCCACATCATCCTAGAGCAGCAGGTATCGCTGGCGTCGGCGAGGGCGGCATTCGACAAGCTCGTGGCCAAGACCTCTCCACTCCAACCCGCATCATTCCTCGAGCTCGATCACCGAGAGCTCAAAAAGATCGGCTTCAGCGGGCAGAAGGGGCGCTATTGCCGGGAGCTCGTGCAAGCGGTCCTCGACGGTTCGCTCGACCTGGATAATCTCGTTTTCCTCTCGGACGAACAGGTCCGCACTCAGCTCACAAAGGTCACGGGCATCGGCCGGTGGACGGCCGATATCTACCTGCTGATGGCCCTCGGCCGCCCGGACGTGTGGCCAAGCGGAGACCTGGCACTTCACAAATCGATTCGGGACCTCAGAGGCTTCGAGGCCCCTCTGTCACCCTCCGAGTTCGAGGAGCTCGGCGAGCCGTGGCGGCCGTGGCGTTCGGTTGCAGCGCGGATGCTCTGGAACCACTACCTGAATCGACCGACATCACGATAAGCTAGACTTCAAACGAGATGACCGACAAGACATCAGCAACCAAAGCTAGGATCCACGAGATCATCTTTGAGGCCGACACCCCGGCCGGCAAAGCCTTCGATATCGCGTTGTTGGTTTTGATCATCCTCAGTGTCATCGCTGTGATGCTCGAAAGTACTTACACGGTGGCCGCTCGATACGGTTCCGTGCTGCGCACTTTCGAATGGGTAGTGACAATTCTTTTTACCATCGAGTACCTGCTGCGCCTCTACTGCGTCGGCAACCCTGCCGCCTACGCGCGCAGCTTCTTCGGCATCGTCGATCTGCTGGCAATCCTTCCCTCCTATCTCAGCCTGATCATCCCGGGGGCTCAGTCCCTTCTGGTGATTCGGGCCTTACGGCTGTTGCGCGTTTTTAGGGTGCTCAAGCTCGCCCACTTCGTTGGGGAAGCCCGCGAGCTGCGCGCCGCATTGAGGGCCAGCGCGCGCAAGATCATCGTCTTCCTCGGCGCGGTGCTCACCATTGTGGTCATTGTCGGCTCGTTGATGTACCTCATCGAGGGCGAGGATCACGGTTTCACCAGCATCCCGGTCTCCATATACTGGGCCATCGTCACCATGACCACCGTCGGCTACGGCGACATCGCGCCTCAGACCCCCCTCGGCAAGATCCTGGCATCAGCGATCATGATTATGGGCTACGGCATCATCGCGGTCCCGACCGGGATCGTCTCGGTCGAACTTGCCGGCGTCACAAAAAAAAGGATTACCACCCGGGCCTGCCCCGAGTGCGGCGTCGGCGGTCACGATCACGACGCCGTTCACTGCAAGTACTGCGGCGCGAAGATCTAGTCCCCGTCTCCGTGCCCGGATTCAGAGCTCCATTCCTCCCATCACGAGCTAGAATGGAATAGTAGGTTCTCGCACAACACAACACAGAGACGAGGCGTCGTCTCAGAATCTTCAACGATTTCTCACGCACTGGAGCCTAAGGCAATATGGCTCAGTAGGTTGCATGGGCAATCATAGAGCGGTAGCTGTACCCTTCGATTTGAAATCCACCAGTGATCTCAACTCCTTGACATTATTTGAATTCTCGTTTACGCTCCATTTACCCTCCAATGGGAAACGTACAACAGTTCCCCGCGGTCGCGTCCCGGCGCCCCAGACGTCTCATGGATCGGGTCCGTTCCGAGATCCGCGTCCGCCATTACTCCATCCGTACCGAAGAGGCGTACACCTCCTGGATCCGCCGCTATATCGAGTATCACCGCCGCCACCCGCGCGAGCTCGACGGAGAAGACCTCAACCGCTTCCTCACCCACCTCGCCGTGGAGGGCCGGGTGGCCGTCTCGACCCAGCGCCAGGCGCTTTCTGCGATCCTCTTTCTCTACCGCCACGTACTCAAGACCGAGTTCGACTGGATGGACAAAGTGGTCCGTGCCCGCCAGCCGCGCCGCCTGCCGGCCGTCCTCAGCCGCGACGAGGTGACGGCAATTCTGTCGCACCTCCAGGGAACCGCCGAGCTTGTGGTCCTTCTTCTCTACGGCACCGGCATGCGCATCCTCGAGTGCCTTCGGCTTCGAGTCCAGGACCTCGACTTCGACCTCGGCCACATCACCATCCGCAACCCGAAGGGCGGCCGCGACCGCGTGACCATGCTCCCGGACTCCACGCGCGACCGCATCGGCGAACACCTGATCAACGTCCAGGCCCTACACAAAAACGACCTCGAGCAAGGGTTCGGCAGCGTCTACCTGCCGCACGCCATCGAGCGCAAATACCCGCACGCCGATCGAGACTGGAAATGGCAGTACGTCTTCCCGGCCGGCAGCCGCGGCATCGATCCCCGCTCAGGAATCGAGCGGCGTCACCACCTCCACGAGTCGGTCATCCGCAAGGCCATCTACTCCGCCGCCAGGTCGGCCGGAATCGCCAAGAAGGTCAGCTGTCACACCTTCAGGCACAGCTTTGCGACCCATCTGTTGATGGCCGGCCACGACATCCGCACCATCCAGGAGCTGCTGGGGCACAAGGATGTGAAGACAACCATGATCTACACCCACATCATCGGCAACTCCGGAGGGCGCGGCGTCACGAGCCCGGCGGACACGCTCAAGGCGACACCGTGAGCACGCTAACACCCCCCGCATGAGCGTGCGATCCGAGCACGATAACGTTCCAGCAAAACGAACCCATCACAAACTGCATTATTCTGGGAATGGGGAACATGCGACGAAAGACTGAGCGCATCACGCATTCTGTTAGCGCGCTCTTGGAGCACGTTTCCAACCGATTCTTTAGTATCGCTAACAGTAGTTAGGTAAGTTGGAGTTTTTGGTAATGGCCTTCGGCTTCCTGGTGTACATCGCAATCTTCTGCGCCGCGCTCTACCACGCCTTCTCGGTCTCACGCCGTAGAGGTCCAGAATCCAGATTGCTGGTTGTCGCTCCGATTCCGGCAGTGGTCGTTTGGGTGGCGATAACCGCCATGGGCTTCGGCGCTCAAAGCCTAGCCAACATCGTCGAGGTCTTTGCCATCTTCGCACTCGGAATCGTGCTCGCCTACGTCAAGGTGTTGGCAGTTGACAAGGCCTACAAAAAGCCGCTCACATCAACCTATTCGCTCATCGGCCTTCTTGTAATCGTAGCCATAATTCTGCGCGCTACAATGCCCAATCTTCCCGAATGATTCGGAGGCAAGCACCTTCATGGCAACGACTTACGAAATACCTAACCAGTCATTTCAGGGGACCGAAACCCGCGCGTTGCGCGGCTTTCGTCCCCTGAATTCCAATCGTTAGGTTCATCAAGGGAACTCACACGTTAGATAACAGTCTCACTAATGGGGTGGTTTCAATGGTCCGGTGCTCCGCAATAC
>Ga0316198_10000676_pt1 | contig 18519 bp, 14 predicted proteins | sample OudBieAanoxic_MG_FD_204935 | JGI IMG/M metagenome (GOLD analysis project Ga0316198, IMG submission 204935) | Coastal sediment microbial communities from Oude Bieten Haven, Netherlands - site A anoxic | ecosystem: Environmental > Aquatic > Marine > Coastal > Sediment | place: Netherlands...
CATTGCCGGCAAGGCATTGCCGGATCTTATTTTACTGGATATCATGATGCCCGATATCGATGGCTACGAGGTCTGCCGCCAGTTAAAAGCCAACCCGGCGACTTCTGATATCCCTGTGATTTTTCTTTCCGCCCTGGGCGACACCGAGGACAAGGTCAAAGGGCTTCAACTGGGAGCCGTAGACTACATCACCAAACCCTTTCAACCCGACGAAGTGATTGCGCGGGTTAACACCCACCTGACCATTCATCGGCTAAAGCGGGAAGTCGAAAGCCAGAAAGATCAGCTCGAGCATGAATTGAAAGTGGTCTCTGAGGTCCAGCGCAAACTGCTTCCCAAGCAGCTGCCGATAATCGAAGGGTTCAGGCTGGCCGCACACTATGAAACCAGCCGTTACGCCGGCGGGGACTATTATGATATCATCGAATTGCCCGACAACTGCTGGGGTTTCCTCATCGCCGATGCCGAGGGGCACAGCGCCCCGGCAGCAGTCTTGATGGCCATGACCTGCGCCCTTTTCCGGTCCTATCCCGGGTCGGCCACCGACCCCGCTGAAGTGCTGCAATACCTCAACGAACACCTCTGCAAGGTGGCCGATCCCAGCTTCATGACGGCCTTGTATGCCCATTACGATGCCAAAACGCAAACCATGCAAATTGCCAGAGCCGGCCATCCGCTGCCGATGGTTTTCCGAAATTCTGACCAAAAGGCGATTGAGCTCCCCTGCCCGGGCGTATATCCTCTGGGGATAGAGCCCTATGAAATAGAGGTTCCGGTAACCAAAGCCAAACTGGAGCCGGGTGATCGGTTTCTAGTATACACCGACGGGCTCACCGAGCGGTTCGATATGGAGGAGAACACCTATGGTGAAGAGCGACTGCTCAAGCCGCTTGCCACCGAAAGTACCATTGACCCGCGGGGGGTTGTTGCTGCGATCATGGCGGATGTCGAACAGTTTGCCGGCAAGCGTCCTGCCGATGATGACCAGGCCCTTTTGCTGGGTATTGTCCAATCCTGATTGAATTCAGCCAGAAGCAGCATGTGCGATGAAACCCAAAGCACTATTAGTTATTGCCTGCCTTCAGAATCTTCCAACATAAATTTTCCATAATATTGGTAATAATTTGAAATAAATAGCAATTTTTTGGCCGCCGCCTGCGACGTCGTATTTGTTTCATTTATCCTTGACAGAAAAATTGAAGTCGATTATACGTATGCACTTCGGCCTGCTCGTCTTTTTTTGTACCTTTATTATGGGCTCCGAGATCGAACTACCTTTCAGGCCGCCGGGAGTTTTAATGGGAAATGATTTGGAAAAAATATTAGCAAAAAATAAAGCTGCCATCGCCCGGCAGTGGTTTAATCTGGCAGCCCAAACCTATGCAGTTGATACCGCGCAGTTCCTCAAAAGCAAAACGGATCCATTTGCCAACCCGGTTGGCAGCGCAATGATGACCGGCCTTGACGGCATCCTCGATCAACTTATTCACACCATGGATTCCCAGACCCTCAAATCATACATTGATTCAATTATCAGAATCCGGGCCATTCAAGATTTTAGCCCCTCCCAAGCAACCGCCTTCATTTTATCCTTGAAAAAGATCCTTAGAAAATATTTTGCAAAAGAATTACAAGACAGCCGCCTGGCGGCTGAATTTATAGAGTTTGAATCCAGAATCGACCAGATTTGTTTGATGGCGTTTGATATATATATGCAGTGCAGGGAAAAGGTTTTGCAAATCAGTGCCAATGAGACCCGCAACCGGACATTTAGAGCCTTCGAAAGAGCTGGTCTGATTGTAGAGTCTCCGGACTAAGGACTCAATTCCCCGGAATATGATTGTGTAGGGCCTTTCCCCCAATTGAAATTCGTTGGACAAAAATTTAGTTAAAACTGGTAGACGCTGTGTGAAGTCTCCAAGCGAGGTGCAGGTCAATGAATGCAAGGTACATGTTATCACTCATCGCTGTTATTGTACTGTTTTTAATTGCCTGGGCGGGCACAGCGATCGGGCTGCAGGTTGTTTTTGGGATCATCATTCCGTATCTGGCACTGCTCACGTTTTTTGTGGGCTTTGTCAACAAAATCGTCGATTGGTCGCGATCGGCAGTGCCCTTTCGTATCCCCACCACCGGTGGTCAGCAAAAATCGCTTCCCTGGATTGAACATTCCCAGTTGGACTGCCCTGCCACCAAGTGGCAAGTCGTTGCGCGTATGGCACTGGAAATATTGACCTTCCGGTCTTTGTTTCGTAATACGCGAATGCGGTTAAAGGAGGGCTCACGGATTTCCTACTCACTTGAGATCTTTTTATGGGTGGGCGCCTTGGCATTTCATTACGCTTTTCTGACGGTCCTTATCAGGCACCTGCGATTTTTTACAGAGCCGGTGCCCTTTTTCGTCACGTTGCTGGAAAATGTGGACAGCTTTTTCAGGGTTGAGGTCCTTTACCCGAACGTATATTTTGGTGTGCCGGGGGTGTATCTGTCAGGCCTTGTGCTGCTGGCGGCGGTGACTTACCTGTTTGCCCGTCGACTGTTTATCCGCCAGGTTCGATATATCTCGCTGGCCGCCGATTATTTTCCGTTGTTGCTGATTTGCGGCATTGCGCTGACCGGGATACTGATGCGCTATGTCATTAAGATCGACGTGACGGCTGCCAAGGAACTTAGCATGGGCCTGGTAACCTTTCAGCCGACTATTCCCGAAGGTCTCGGCGCCGTTTTTTATATCCATCTTTTTTTCGTTAGTGTTTTGCTGGCCTACTTTCCGTTCAGCAAATTAATGCACCTGGGCGGTGTCTTTCTGAGCCCCACCCGTAATCTGACTACGGACACACGGGCCAGAAGGCATATTAATCCCTGGAATTACCCGGTTCCGGTTCATACATACGAAGAATACGAAGATGAATTCAGAGAAAAAATGATTGAAGCCGGATTGCCGGTCGACAAAATGCCGAAACCAGTTCCGACCGAAAAACCGGCTGAAGAGCCGGCCGGGGAGCAAGTGGAAGAATAAGGAGAAAACTATGGCCGAAGAATTACCCAAACCTGAACAACTCATCCAGATCGATCACCGACCGCCCAATACGGATTGGATGGAAACCCCGATCAATATTCGCAAGGGTATGTACTGTTATGCGTCCAATCCTAAAAGTGTCGAATATGTCGGTCTGCCTCACGCCCGGGGATGGAATCCGTTGGAAGAGGACTGGGAGTTGCCTGAAAACTGGCAGGAGATTATCCACCAGGGTTTTAAGGAACGCCTCGAACGATTTCGGTCGTTTAAGGTGTTCATGGATATTTGTGTAAGGTGTGGCGCCTGTTCTGACAAATGCCACTTCTTTATCGGTACCGGCGACCCCAAAAACATGCCCGTGTTGCGCGCCGAACTGCTGCGATCCGTTTATCGCAACGATTTTACACGGGTCGGCAAAATTTTAGGTAAAATCAACGGTTCCCGGCCGATGTCTCTCGATGTCTTAAAAGAGTGGTGGTACTACATGTTTCAATGTTCGGAGTGCCGGCGCTGCTCGGTGTTTTGCCCTTACGGGATCGATACGTCCGAGATAACCATCATGGGCCGGGAATTGTTGAACTTGATCGGCCTGAACATCGACTGGATTGCCACCCCGGTGGCCAATTGCTATCGCACCGGCAACCATCTGGGAATCCAGCCCCATGCATTTGTGGATATGCTCGACTTTTTTGTCGATGATGTCGAAGAAATTACCGGTGTACGAATGGAGCCGCAATTCAATAAAAAAGGTGCCGATATTTTGTTCATTACCCCGTCCGGGGATGTGTTCGCTGATCCGGGCACTTACACCTGTGCAGGGTATATGATACTGTTTCATTATCTAAAGGAAAAATACGGCCTTGACATCACCTGGAGCACCTATGCATCCGAGGGCGGCAACTTTGGGTTTTTTACCTCCCATGAAACCATGAAGAGGCTTAATTCCAAAATGTATGCCGAGGCCAAACGGCTGGGCGTCAAATGGATTCTGGGTGGTGAGTGCGGTCACATGTGGCGGGTGATCAACCAGTACATGGATACCATGAACGGCCCGGCTGATTTTATGGAAGAGCCGGTGAATCCCATCACCGGGACCAAATTTGAGAACGCTAAATCCACCAAAATGGTGCACATCGCCGAGTTTACCGCTGATCTGATCAAACACGGCAAACTGGATCTGGATCCCAGCCGCAACGATCATTTGAAGGTCACCTTCCATGACTCCTGCAACCCTGCCCGGGGAATGGGGCTATTGGATGAGCCGCGCTATGTGATCGAAAATGTGTGTAACCACTTTTACGATATGCCTGCCAACACCATTCGCGAGCAGACCTTTTGCTGCGGCAGTGGCGCGGGGCTAAACGCCGGGGAGGACATGGAACTGCGGTTGACCGGTGGGCTTCCCAGGGCTAATGCCGTCAACTACGTGCACGAAAAGCACGGTGTAAACATGCTGTCCTGTGTTTGCGCCATTGATCGGGCCGCTTTACCGGCCCTGATGGAGTACTGGGTTCCCGAGGTGGACGTCTGCGGCGTTCATGAACTGGTGGCCAATGCCTTGAATCTGGAGGGGCAAAACGATAGGAGCACCGATTTACGCGGTGAAGATATTCCCGGATTAGAGAGTGATTCGGAGGAAGAAACTGATGAAGGATAAAAAATTTATCATTAGCGGTGTAATTATTTTTCTTATTATCGCAGCCTTTCCTTTCTGGTATAACCGGGGAAAGGCCGCCCCGGCGCCCGAACTCGAACTGACGCCTACAGCCAAGGCGGCCAAAGAGTGTGTGCGGTCCACCGAATATATGAAGGCTGAGCATATGAAACTGCTGGATGTCTGGCGGCACTCGGTGGTACGGCACGGCGACAGGATTTACGTGAGTCCCAGCGGAAAAGAATACAATATGAGTCTGTCCAACACCTGTCTGGATTGTCACTCAAACAAGGCCGAATTTTGCGACCGCTGTCATAATTATTCATCGGTCAGGCCCTATTGCTGGGATTGCCATATAGATAACCCGAAGGAGAACACCTGATGGATAGCAGCAGACGACGCGTTTTGCAATTACTGGGACTTTCGTCTCTGGCGCTGGCTGCCAGGCCCGTTTTAAATGCTTTTGCCAAAGAGGCAGGGCCCGCTGAAGCACCCGAGCCGGTCACCAAACCGAACGCCAAGGCACTGACGGCCAAACAATGGGCCATGGTCATCGATACACGGCAATTCGAATCCGTTGACGATGTCGAGCCCCTGGTCGAGGCCTGTGACAGCATTCACAATGTCCCGCACCTGAATAACAAAAATCATGAAATCAAATGGATCTGGGAAACCCATTACCACAACGCCTTTCCCGGCAAAGCCGCCAGGTTCGTGAGTGAGGAAGTCGAACACCGACCCTTTATTGTTTTGTGCAACCATTGTGAAAATCCGCCCTGCGTTCGTGCGTGCCCGACCAAGGCCACCTGGAAGCGGGAATCCGACGGAATCGTTCTGATGGATTTTCATCGCTGTATCGGCTGCCGCTTTTGCATGGCGGCCTGCCCGTTTGGGGCCCGCAGTTTCAACTACCGGAACCCGCGCCCGTTTATCAGAGAAGTCAACAAAAAATTTCCCACCCGGATGAAAGGCGTGGTTGAAAAGTGCAATTTCTGCGTCGAGCGGTTGGCTGTGGGCCAACTGCCGGCCTGTGTGGAGGTCTCGGAAGGAAAATTGGCTTTCGGCGATCTGTATGATCCGAATTCCGAGGTCCGTGAACTCATCCGGACCCATTACACCATTCGGCGCAAACAGACTCTCGGCACGGAGCCCTCTGTTTATTACATCGTGTGAGGTGATTATGCTTGAATTAGCGATTAAAGGTGGCAAAAAATATTATGGCTGGATGACCTTTCTGTTGGTAATCATCGGCGTCGGCTTTCTGTTGTATATGAGACAGCTTGATTTCGGTCTGGGTATCACCGGTTTGAGCCGGGATACCTCCTGGGGATTTTATATCGCCAACTTTACTTTTCTGGTCGGTGTGGCCGCCGGAGGGGTGATGGTGGTGCTGCCCCACTATTTGCACGATTATAAAGCTTTCGGTCGGGTAACCATTCTGGGTGAGTTTCTGGCGATTGCTTCGGTTATCATGTGCATAACGTTCATCCTGGTCGACCTTGGTCAACCCATGCGGATTTTTAACGTCTTTATTTATTTTTCACCCAGATCCGTTCTTTTCTGGGATACCCTCGTATTAAACGGGTATCTGTTTTTGAATATTATTATCGGCTGGAATGTGCTGGAGGCCGAGCGCAACCAGGTTCATTATCAGCCATGGTTAAAACCGTTGATTTACCTGTCCATCCCCTGGGCCGTCAGCATCCACACGGTCACGGCCTATCTTTACTGCGGCCTGCCGGGCAGGGGCTTCTGGATGACTGCCATCCTGGCCCCGCGCTTTTTGGCCTCGGCCTTTGCCGCCGGACCGGCCCTGCTGATTTTATGCTGCCTGATCATCCGCCGGGTGAGCAGCTTTGACCCGGGACGGGAACAGATTCAGGCCCTGGCCAAAATCGTGGCCTATGCCATCTGTATCAACGTGTTTTTCTTCCTGTGTGAGGTCTTCGTCGCCTTCTACAGCCAAATTCCAGAACACATGGATCACATCAAGTACCTGTTTATCGGGCTGCACGGACACGGGGCCTATGTGCCCTGGATGTGGACCTCCATGGCCTTGATGCTGATCGGCATTATCCTGACGGTCAATCCCATAACCCGCCAAAACGAAGGGGTGCTGGCGGTAGCCTGTGTGGTGATCTTTTTGGGGACCTGGATTGACAAAGGGCTCGGCATGATCGCCGGCGGTTTCACACCGACACCGTTACACGAAGTCAATGAATATATTCCCTCAGTGCCCGAAATTTTAATTGCCCTGGGGGTATGGGCCATGGGACTCCTGATCCTGACAGCCCTGTTTAAGATTGCGGTGGGGGTTAAGGAAGAACTCCACGAATAAAAATAGGCATTCACGGTGAATTTTTATTGAGGCTGATCCAGATAGAGTTTTACCAGACTGCTGGTATCCAGGTATAGGATCACGGCTACCTTCTGTCTTCTACCACTGCTGCGGAGACGCTTTTTCCTTTAGACTTGATTCGGTCAGACATTCCGCGAAGTTTTTCTCCGGACCAGTCGGCAACGCCCTCTCGAACCAACTGGAGGATTTTTTCCTGGCCGTCAGCCTCTCTGAAAGGCACGATAATAGCGATTTCCTTTTTCCTGTCCGTAATAACGACTTTTTTCCCGTCCTTAACACTTCTTAATTATGCACTAAGATTCCGTTTGAGTTCTCCGATACCAACAGTTTCCATAATGTTCATCTCCCAATTGGTTCAAATGTAGTCTCAATTGGTTCAAAGCTAGTCTCATGCCAATCTATGTGACCCCATTTGTCAACTGGCTGGATATTGCACTAATTTCTATGCTATTGTTTGAATATCTGGTTTTATATCCCAGCAAAGAGCCTGCTAAAAAAATCAACAAAGGGCCAGATAAGCCCACCCAGGATCGACACGTCGGTGACGCGACCGATGATGATTAATCCAATCAGGATAAAAGGGCCGTAGCGTTCCAGCACGGCAATAAATTTTCCAAAGCCGATTGGTAAAAGCCCCGCTAAAATTTTGGAGCCGTCCAGCGGCGCAATGGGCAGAATGTTGAAAATCGCCAGCGCCAGGTTGATTTGCAGGCTCATGACTACCATAAAAATAAACAGCCCCATGGCCGTACCGGTGTGATAATCCAGGGTACCGTTACTGGTGAAAAGGAATCTGAGCAGCAGACCGCTGGCCAACGCCAACACCATGTTGGCCAGGGGACCGGCCGCACTGATCCAGAGCATATCCTTTCGGGGATTTTTCAGCCGATAAGGATTCACCGGCACCGGTTTGGCCCATCCAAAATGGACCAGAAAAATCATGATGGTACCCAGCGGGTCCAAATGTCTGAGCGGGTTCAGGCTCAGGCGGCCGAGCTGTTTGGCCGTATCATCCCCATGGCGATAGGCAGCGTATGCATGCGCAAATTCGTGAAAAGTCAAAGCGATCAATATCGGCGGCGCTAATAACAATAAGGTTGCTAAATTCATTTATCTCTTTACGCGTGCCAAATGATACATCACAAAAGAATTTGTAATTTATATTAAAGGGTTAACAAATGCCTCAAAATTCCGGGTGACAATATCACGCTTTATACGGAGAGGTCTATCCTATAATATGAATTCAGCACGAAAATGTAAACTCATCGGCTCGGGTGCCGGGTCAAATCCGGTGTAAGTAATACTTGGGACAGATCAATAGCTTGCCAGGTGCTAAATCGTGGATATCGTATATAGATATACACTTATAAATACATGGGAATCAGAACATGCCTCAACCAAAGTATTCGGATACAGATTATGAGAACGCCGTTGAAATAGCACCGGGGATTTTCTGGGTAGGATTTTACGATGCCCCGTCCGGGTTGCATTGTAATCCTTATCTGATCGTCGATGAAGATGAGGCGGTGGTAATCGACGGCGGCAGTCGACCGGATTTTGCCACGGTCATGCTGAAAATACTGCAGACCGGTATTTCACCCCAACAGATCAAGGCACTGATATACCAGCACTATGATCCCGATCTGTGCGGGAGCGCCCCAAATTTTGAAGACGCCATCCAGCAAAAGGACCTGAGCATCATTTCTGCCGCAGAAAACATGATGTTTATTCGGCACTATTCGATATCCTCGCCCCTGGTGTCCCTGAGTAAACTAAAATTTGAGTATACGTTTTCTTCCGGCCGCAAGCTGCAGTTTATCAATACGCCCTATTCACACTCGGCCGGCAGTTTCATGACCTTTGACCCCCAAACCGGGGTGCTTTTTACCAGCGATCTTTTCGGCAGTTATGGTGTCAAATGGGAATTGTTTTTGCAGATGGCGGCTGAGTGCATTGAATGCCAAAACTTATCCCAATGCCCAAGGAAGCTTCCCAATTGCCCGGTCAATGACATTTTAAATTTCCATCGAAAAATTATGACATCGACGACAGCCCTGAGATATTCCCTGGAACAAATCGCAAAAATCCCGTTTAAAATCCTGGCACCGCAGCACGGCAGCATTATCGACGATGAAGACATCATAAAATATGTATTTAAGCTATTGACATCATTGATAGACGTGGGAATAGACGGCACGATAGATGAAGCCTATCAGTTTGATTTCGGCAAATTTGAAAAAAAAGCCTGAGATAAAATGGGAACTGAAGATAACCTCAATAAATACCTCCATTTGCTAAAGGGCAGAGATCCGCTGTCATCTTCGCTGATTCATCAGCTGATTGAGTATCGGGCCACCATCGCCGATAACGAAATCAACCATCAACTCCTACAAGAGTTAATTTCCAAATATGCTGAATCGGAAATCCAGCTTAAAAAGTTGAATCAAGAATTGACGCTTAAGCAGGATCGCCTTGAACAGGACATGATCGCTGCGGCTGAAATCCAAAAAAGCCTGTTGCCCACCAATGTAAATTACGGTGAGATCCTGGATGTTGCCTGGCGGTTTCAACCCTGCGATAAAATTGGCGGCGATATATTCAACATCATTAAGCTCAATGATGATCACTGGGCTGTTTATATTATTGATGTGGCCGGTCACGGTGTTCCGGCGGCAATGGTGGCGGTGACGGTATATCAATACTTACAGCCCCAGAGCGGTAATCTTAGTGTGCGGCCGGAGGAATCACTGAACACTCATGATATACGGCCACCGGCACAAGTTTTGAAATTTCTCGATCGGGAATATCCCTTTGACCGGTTTGATAACTTTTTTACCATGAACTATGTCGTTCTCAATATCAAAACCGGCACCCTGATATCAAGCAGCGCAGGGCATCCGCCACCCATCATCCTGCGCAAGGATGGCACCCTGGTTACGTTAAAAAAAGGCGGGCGACCGATCGGGACAATCGATCTCAGGATATCAATGGATGAGCCGATCGTTTATGAGGAGGAACAGGTACAAATCGGTGTGGAGGATAAATTAGTGTTTTATACCGACGGTGTCTATGAGTACCAGAACGCTCTGGGTGATTTTTACGGTAACAAACAGTTTCACGAAATATTAACAGCGCTTAAAGATCAGCCGCTCTCGGATTTGATCGAAACTACGTTTGAATCCTTAATGGCCTTTGGTAATAATACAGCACCAAAAGACGATGTTTCTTTACTGGGAATACAGTTAAAGACTCTTGGAGACAACTAGGAGAGGGACCCCAACTTTTCAAGCTCAGTTAAATCATCCATCAGCCGCTTAATGCGATGGTCCACAGTTTCCATGACGCCGGACTGGGCTTCAAGCCAATACGGCAGGGCGTTTTGAAGTGTTGTTGTACCCTCGTTGGTCAACTTTAGGGTTCTGGTTCGGGGGTCCTTACCGGAACCGGAACGGATCAACCCTTTGCGTTCCAAAGGCTTCAGGTTACGGTTCAGGGTGGTGCGGTCCAGCCCCAGAATGTCCGCCAATTGACCGATGTTGGCAGCCGGGTTCATGAAAATGGTGTTCAGCAGGGTAAACTGGGTTCCCTTTAACCCTGCGGGTTTCAGATGCTTGTCGTAATGATTGGCGACCACCCGGGCTGTTCTGCGCACACGCATGCCCATGCAGCTGTCGGCCACCCTGCCACAGATTCCTTTTAATTTTTCTATGTCTTGTTTATCCATAATTAGTGTATGTACACACCAAAATCCAGACTGTCAATTCTTTTTTATGTTGCCCCGCGAGACATTTGGCTCGTTTGCTGGTATATAGCTGAAGACAGAGAACATGTGACAGATAATTGGACGTGAAATCCCCCCGCAGTCTATCAGACCATTGAGCATTTAACCGCTTCAAGTGGGTTTGTGCGCTTGCCGAAGGCGGGGAAACCTTCGGAGCATAATCACTTTTCATTATAGCTTCTCGTGTTAGTCTTGATCATGCTGGGCATGCCGGACGATCTCGCCTTCGATAAGGTAGATGACTTCTTCGGCAATATTGGTGGCATGATCGGCCAGGCGTTCCAGATGCCGTGAAATCAATAAAAGATTGATCAGGTAACCAATTTTATCCGGATGGTCCCCAATGGCCTTTTTGATGCGGTCATAAGCCTGCTCCTTGATGGCATCAACCTCATCGTCCATCATTACCACGTTGAAAGCCTGGTCATAGTCCATTTTGACCAGGGCATCCAGGCTTAATTTCAGCATGGCCTGGGCTTTTTCTCCCATGGCAGAATAGTCGAAAAACATCTCCATTTGTTCGCTCTTGGCGGTAACCCCAACCCTTTCTGCGATGTTAACCGCCTGGTCTCCGATCCTTTCCAGTTCATTGTTAATTTTAATGACGGCAATGATAAATCTCAGATCAACGGCCACCGGCTGGTGCAGCGCCAGAACTTTTAGGCACTCCTCCTCGATGTCGACTTCCATTTCATCCACTTCAAAATCGGATTTGATGATCCGCTGGGCCAGTATCGCATCATTGTTCTCAATGGCTTTGGTTGCCATGCGGACGCGCTCCTCCACTAGGGTGCCCAGGGATAGGATGAGTTTTTTTATTTTCTCCAGTTCTCTTGAAAAATGCTTTCTGATTCTTTTCTCCATTTCATTATCCTGGATTGCATTTTGGATTAGATATTAATGGGTTTGAAATCGCTTCTGTCGGCGGTGCTTTCCCTATTGGATTATAGTCAGCTTTAATTATTAGAATTTTGTTAGAGCATTGCTAGAACTTTGTCAAAACCTTCCTTAGCAGATTTGCCGTTTTGACAGTCAGCCGGCAACTTTAATCCGGGTAAAAAATGCTCAAAACTACTGACTTGCCAGCGGGTTTAACCGGCCGACCACTTCTAACAAAACCCTAACAAAATCATCACACCGACCTAACAACTCGTTACTACTATCTAAATATTGCCGATCGCACCGAATAAACTACCCCGCCGCACGCAACGGGGCATCAACCGGTATATTCTTATTGCCCCAAGGGGCGGGGAATTCACCCCTCGTCCGCCGGCGGATTAAAACGAACCAGAAACGAAATATAGAATTGCATATACATGTTACTTATGACACCTGCAACATTATTTTTTGTCCTTTTGGCCCTCTCAAGCGCCGCTTATTATGTAGGACGGCGACGGGCGTTTGCCGTCGCCGGTAATGGCGCCGGAATCCAGCAGTTGCACTCACGTCCCGCTTATTACGGCGTCTTGGCGGCTATCTGGTGCGGTATTCCAGCCCTGATCTTATTCGGATTCTGGCTGGCCTTTGAATCCACCGTCATCACTCAGCTGGTGGTGTCGGATCTGCCCGAAAATGTTCGCAGCCTGACAGGCGCTGAATTAAATCTGTTTATTAACAAAATATATAATATGGTGAGCGGCAACATTGTTTCCGGTGAGATCACTCCGGCGATGCAGGCCGCTGCCGACCATTACCGCAGCCTGCAGACAACCAGCAAGGCCTCCCTGGCGGTTGTTGTAATTTCCCTGGCCATGCTGGGCCTCGTTGGTGTGCACGCCAGGATCAAACCGGGCTTGCGGGCCCGCAACAGCGTTGAACAGGTGATTAAATATATTCTGATTGCCTGTTCCACCATCGCTATTTTTACTACCATCGGGATTGTCCTGTCGGTATTGTATGAAGCTATTCGCTTTTTCAAAGCGGTCCCGTTGACTGATTTTCTTTTCGGTTTAAAATGGAGCCCCCAGATGGCCATTCGAAGCGACCAGGTGGGTTCTTCGGGGGCTTTCGGCGCCGTGCCGGTTTTTCTGGGCACGGCGTTAATATCGGCCATTGCCATGGTTGTGGCGGTCCCCATCGGTCTGATGTCCGCGATTTACCTGTCGGAATATGCCGGCAAGAAATTTCGGGCGGCCGCCAAACCGCTGATTGAGATACTGGCCGGCATTCCAACCGTGGTTTACGGTTTTTTTGCCGCCCTGACCGTGGCGCCTTTCATCCGTGACACCGGCTCTATACTGGGCTTGAGCGTTTCTTCTGAAAGCGCTCTGGCCGCAGGCCTGGTGATGGGGATTATGATCATTCCCTTTGTTTCTTCTCTATCGGATGACTTTATCAACGCAGTTCCCCAGGCACTGCGGGACGGCGCGTACAGTCTGGGGGCGACCCGGTCGGAGACCATCAAACAGGTGGTCTTGCCGGCCGCCCTGCCCGGCATTGTCGGCGGCGTTCTCCTGGCGGTTTCCAGAGCCATCGGCGAGACCATGATTGTGGTAATGGCCGCCGGACTGGCGGCCAATTTAACGGTGAATCCCTTGAAAACCGTTACCACGGTAACCGTGCAGATCGTTACCCTGCTGGTCGGTGATCAGGAATTTGACAGCCCCAAAACCCTGGCAGCCTTTGCGCTGGGGCTTTTGCTGTTTGTCGTTACCTTAATATTAAATGTCATCGCGCTGTATGTGGTTCGTAAATACCGGGAGCAGTATGAATAACCCAGCGAACAACCCAGATCCAAATAAAAAGCATCCCGCTAGAATTCTGGAAATCGTCAACCGGGGGCTTACCAAACGCTACCGGGCAGAGCGTCGCTTTCGTTTCTATGGTCTGATGGCCATTGGTGTCAGCTTGCTATTCCTGTCGCTGCTGTTTATCAGTATCGGCGCCAAAGGATACAGCGCCCTACAACAAACGTTTATCAAGCTGAATGTGTTTTTTGATCCGGATGTCCTGCGCCAGGAGTCCCTGGCCAATGCCAATTACCAGGGACTCGTTAAAAATTCATTACGGAGCATGTTTCCCGATGTCAAGGGGCGCAAAGATAAACGTCTGCTATATGGTCTGGTAAGTACGGGAGCCTCATTTCAGTTACGGGATATGGTGCTGCAGCAAAATGATATCATAGGAAAAAAACTGGATGTCTGGGTCCCGGCAGATGATGATGTCGACATGCTCATTAAAGGCCACATCAATCGTGAAGCCGCCGAGACAGACCGGCGCTTAAAAGATAATCAGCTGGCCTGGATTGATCAGCTGACGGTTGAAGGACGAATCGAGAAACAGTTTAACAAGACGTTTTTTACCGCCGGCGACTCCCGTGAGCCTGAACTGGCCGGCATCTGGGGGGCGGCCGTCGGATCGTTTCTGACCCTGGTGATAGCCTTGATTCTGTCATTTCCAATCGGCGTCGCAGCGGCCGTTTATCTGGAAGAGTTTGCACCTAAAAACCGCTGGACGGACATCATTGAAGTCAACATCAATAACCTTGCGGCAGTTCCATCCATTGTTTTTGGCTTACTGGGTCTGGCCGTTTTTCTCAATTTTTTCGGACTACCGCGATCAGCGCCTGTGGTAGGCGGGCTGGTGTTGACCCTGATGACCCTGCCGGTTATTATCATTGCCAGCCGTTCGGCATTAAAATCGGTGCCGCCCTCCATTCGTGAAGCCGCGCTGGGTGTCGGGGCCTCCAAAATGCAGATGGTGTCCCACCATGTGCTGCCCCTGGCGCTGCCCGGCATGCTGACCGGTACGATTATCGGCATGGCGCGGGCCCTGGGCGAGACCGCACCCTTGTTAATGATCGGGATGGTGGCTTTTATCGTCGATGTCCCCGCCGGTTTTACCGATCCATCTACTGCCCTGCCGGTCCAGATTTTTTTATGGGCCGACAGTCCGGAGAGGGCTTTTGTGGAGCGTACATCTGCCGCCATAATGGTACTGCTGGTTTTTCTCATAACCATGAATGCCGCGGCCGTCATACTCCGCAAGCGTTTTGAGAGGCGCTGGTAGTCTTTATTGCAACTAGCAGAAAGCGATTGGAAATTCGGGGCGGGTTTCGTGCCGACCCCCAACCGGCGTGAGGATAGAAGCCCGTCCCTATTTTTTACCCATCGAGAAAAATTGAGCGTAAACATAAAACATACCGTTATCTAACACTAACCTAATGATTCCTGATTAATATTCATGCATCAAAATCAAATGGATCAAATTATTGATCTAATTAATTCTCGAAGGAGGAAATTATCATGAGAAAAGCAATTGTCGTATTGGTTATCACACTTTTTCTGGCCACTTCATTTGGTATGGCTGGGGCCGCATCCGGCCGGGATTACATCAGTATCGTCGGTTCTTCGACGGTCTATCCCTTTGCAACGGTTGTGGCCGAGCAATTTGGCAAATCAACCTCTTTTAAAACCCCAAAAATTGAATCCACCGGTTCCGGCGGCGGGTTGAAACTTTTTTGTGCCGGTGTCGGTGTCGAACATCCCGATATTACCAATGCCTCACGCAGGATTAAATCGTCGGAGTATGAGCAGTGTGTTGCCAACGGCGTCAAGGAAATTATCGAGGTAAAAATCGGCTATGACGGCATTGTTATGGCCAATTCTAAAAAAGCCGCTCCCCTGAAGCTGACCCGCAAGGATATTTTTCTGGCACTGGCCAAGGATGTCCCGGACCCCAGCGGCGGGGAAAAGCTGGTTCCCAATCCCTACAAAACCTGGCAGGATGTCAATCCGGCTTTGCCGGCCAAAACCATCGAAGTGCTGGGACCGCCGCCGACCTCCGGAACCCGCGATGCCTTTGTTGAGCTTGCCATGGAGGGCGGCGCCAAAAAGTTTGCCTGGATCAAGGCGCTGAAAAAGACGAACAAAAACCAGTACAAAGCGATTGCCCACACCGTCCGTGAGGACGGGGCCTACGTCGAAGCCGGTGAAAATGATAACCTGATCGTGCAAAAGCTGGATGCCAATCCGAACTCGGTTGGCATCTTCGGTTTCAGCTTTTTGGACCAAAACACCGATAAAGTCCAGGGCTCTTATGTAGACGGCGTTCAGCCGACGTTCGATGCCATCGCCGATGGGAAATACCCGGTGTCGCGTCCCCTGTTCTTTTATGTCAAAAAAGCCCACGTCGGTGTCATTCCGGGCATCCAGGAATATCTGGCAGAATTCAGTAGCTCCAAAGCCTGGGGCGAAGATGGGTATCTGGCCGATAAAGGCATGATTCCCATGCCGGATGCCGAGCGAGCTAAATATCGCGCGGACATCATGAAGCTTCAAATTCTAATGTCTCTCAAATAATTGGAATATTCCAGAAGCAGACCGGATAATTTCATCCCGTCTGCTATTTTGTCCTAATCCAAAATTCCATTATTCCATTCGTAAACCAATTGTGTTAGTTTATGGGTTAACTCCGACGGTGGTTGCCTGAAGGAGTGTCATGTTTTCACTCAGAGAGATGAATGAGGCCGGTTTCGTGGGAAAATTACCGCAAGACAGAATACAATCGGAACTTATTCCCAAAGAAAAGCGGGACCTGGTCAGTCGCGACAATCGCAAAACGGTCGGCGACATCACCGTTGAAAACGCGCGCATGACCTGCCGCAATGTGGATGTCTATTACGGCGAAAAGCAGGCGATCAAGAATGTTTCCCTTGATATCGGCAACCATGAGGTCATCGCCATGATCGGTCCTTCGGGTTGCGGAAAATCAACATTTATCCGTTGTCTGAACCGCATGAATGATACCATTGATGGCTGTCGCATAACCGGTGAAATCACGCTCGACGGGGTCGATATTTATGGCAAGGACATCGATGTAGTGCCATTGCGGGCCCAGGTCGGTATGGTTTTTCAAAAACCGAATCCCTTCCCCAAATCAATCTATGATAACATCGCCTACGGACCCAAAATTCACGGTCTGGCCCAGAACAAGGCTGAGCTGGATGAGATCGTAGAAAGATCATTGATTAAAGCCGGTGTTTGGAAAGAAGTAAAAGATATCCTGGAGCATCCGGGCACCGGCCTGTCCGGCGGCCAGCAGCAGCGCCTGTGCATTGCACGAACGATTGCCGTGAGCCCGGAGGTCATTTTAATGGATGAGCCGTGCTCTGCCCTGGACCCGATAGCCACCGCTGTCATCGAAGATTTGATTGATGAACTACGCGAACAGTACTCCATCGTAATTGTTACCCACTCCATGCAACAGGCCTCCCGCGTTTCGCAACGGACCGCCTACTTCCATCTGGGAGATCTAATTGAGGTCGGACCCACCGCTCAGATCTTTACCCGTCCCAAACACCAGTTAACCGAAGATTACATTACCGGGCGTTTTGGATAGACCTACAATTTCGCCGCAATCCAAAGGAGTATTATGGTAGTGAACGCTTTAATGGGTCCACAGGACACATATTGAACCAACTTGCCCACATCAGGCACATGGCAAAAAAGACTATGGCAAAAATGATTTTGCTTTTCGGGTTAACGCGACCATTTTTTTTAAGTTGCTCGAAAATAGTACGAACCATCAATCCAAAAAAATGAAGCCCTATGAATACGAGATAACCGGTTTTCATTTTTCATGCTCTCTTACATTTTTGCTTTTGGGCAAATGGATGGTAAAGATACTTCCCTTGCCGGCCGTGCTTTTAACGGTCACCTGCCCGCCGTGGGCCTGGGCGATGTGCTTGACAATGGCAAGGCCCAGTCCGGTGCCTCCCAGTTTTCGGCTGCGCGCCTTATCGACGCGATAAAAGCGTTCGAACAGCCGGGACAGGTGTTTTTTGGCAATGCCGATGCCCTGGTCTTCAACGATAATCTGCAATTCCGAGTCCGTTGCACTTGCTTTTAAATGAATAGCGCTGTCCGGTTCACTGTATTTAACGGCATTGTCCAGCAGGTTGACAACTGCCTGTTCGAGCAGGGTGGGATCGATGTAGGCTTCCAGGTGCTCTTCGCAGCTCAGATTGATGCCGATGCCTTTCTCTACCGCTGTTGATCGGCAGATCTGAACCGCAGATCTGAAAACTTCCAGAATGGGTCTACTTTCGAACTGAATGGCCTGCCTTTCATCTTCCTGTTCGACTCTGGAAAGCGATAGCAGATCGTCTATAATGGAGCTCAGGCGGTCGACATGCTTTTGGATAATCCCAAGAAATCGTTCGGTTTCCTCAGGCGTTTCGACGCCTCCGCGGTGAAGCGTTTCCACGAATCCCTTGATGGCTGTCAGGGGGGTCTTTATCTCATGGGAGACATTGGCGACAAAGTCTTTGCGCATGTTTTCCAGACGCCGCAGCTGGGTAACATCGTTGATCACCACCAGGGTGCCGATCTGTTCATTGCCGGCGTCCTGGAGCTGAGAGCTCTTGAGATTCAAAATTTTCTCGCCGTTGTTGTATAATACTATATCATCTTCCCGGGGCTCCCGGCCGGAAATGGCTTTGCGGATGAACTGTTGCAACGGCAGGTTCCGGACAAACTCCTGAATGCTCTTGTCCTGGCTCTGGACCGGATCACATTCAAAAAGAACCAGGGCTGCCTGATTCATGGACATAATGCGCTCTTTATTGTCAAATGCCACGATACCCTCGCGCATGCTGGATAGCACGGTTTCAAGCTCATTGCGCTGGTTGATGATGGTTTTAATGCGATTGTCGAGCTGAGCGGCCATCTGATTGAGGGCTTCGGCCAGGCCGGCCATTTCTTCAG
>Ga0316198_10000677_pt1 | contig 18513 bp, 17 predicted proteins | sample OudBieAanoxic_MG_FD_204935 | JGI IMG/M metagenome (GOLD analysis project Ga0316198, IMG submission 204935) | Coastal sediment microbial communities from Oude Bieten Haven, Netherlands - site A anoxic | ecosystem: Environmental > Aquatic > Marine > Coastal > Sediment | place: Netherlands...
GGGAACTTGATGACGAAACGCGGATTACCACCGATGAGCTGCGCGACAGGGTTGTCAAAATACTCAAAGCCACTTACAGCGCAAAAGTGGTGGGACGCTATGAAAGCCAGGGCGCTGCCGCCACCGCTATTCGGGTAGAGCACCCGGATGGCCGGGTCACCACCTTTTCCGCGGATCAGCACCGGCGTTCTCTCGAGACAATCGGTCTGACTCATGAGGAATCTTTCAGCGTCGTTGCAAAAATACAGCAGCAGCTTACCGATGAACAACTGAGCTCGGCGACTTCACAGCATATCGCCCATCTGAGTTACCGCCATCTGCACCAGACCCCTGAACTGGGTCCAGCTGTCGCCAGTCGCTGGCTGGTCTGGATAGACTTCATTCGCAGTGGTCGGCCACTGATTCTGCTGATTGGTGGCACATCGGGTTGCGGAAAAAGCACGATTGCCACTGCACTCGCCAATCAGCTCGACATCGTGCGCACACAATCGACGGATATGCTCCGCGAGGTGATGCGGACAATGATCTCCAAACGCCTGCTTCCTGTTCTGCACCAGTCTTCATTCAGCGCCTGGCAAGCCTTGCCACTTCAGGAAGGCCGCTTGACGGAAGACCAGGATATGTTGGTGGCGGATGGCTTCCTGGCCCAGGTGGACCTGCTGTCGGTGGCCAGTGAGGCTGTTATCGAACGCGCCCTGCGCGAACGCGTCTCGTTGATTTTTGAAGGTGTCCACATACATCAATCGATGGTGGACAGAATTCCGCAAGACAGCGATGCGCTGATAGCACCCATCATGCTCGCGGTACTCAAACGAAAGGATCTCAAGGAGCGCATCAGGGGTCGCGGCACCCGGGCCCCGGAACGCCGCTCCGAACGCTATCTGGAACACTTCGATGAGATATGGCGACTGCAGTCATTTCTTCTTTCTGAAGCTGACCGGACGAAAACCCCGATTATCGTCAATGCGGATCGCGATAAGGTTGTCCGCGAGATAACGCGAACCGTCATCGATATGCTGTCGAAGGATTTTTCGCTGACTGCGGAAGAGGTTTTCAGCTAGAGCACCGATTCTGACCTGAATCAAGGTTTCGCCGCGCACCGCTTGATAAACTTCATAAACAGGAGTCTGTAGAGTACGCCGGGCACACAATGCATCAATAACTTGCATGTTCTTTCCACTGTGCACCGCGCACCCTGCGATGGTTCATTGAATAGACCCGAAGTGTAGGTCGAGAGTTACTAAGCAATCTGACCTGGGAGACACAATATGGGAATGGAATGGATTTACCTCCCCGAAGCATGGGTAGCGCTGTTGACGCTGACTGCCCTGGAGATCGTGCTGGGAATCGATAACATCATATTCATCTCGATTCTGGTTGGCCGTTTACCAGAGCACCAGCGTCAACGCGCCCGGGTTCAAGGCCTGGGGCTGGCGATGTTTACCCGTATCGCGCTGCTGTTGTCGCTGGCCTGGGTCATGCGTCTGACCACACCGCTGTTTACCGTGCTGGCGCAGGAAATATCCGGCCGTGACCTGATCCTGCTTGGCGGCGGTTTGTTCCTGCTTTACAAGAGCACCCAGGAGATCTGGGAAAACATGGAGGGTCCCCAGTTTGAGGAGAGCCACGAGCCGAAAGCGGTGCGCAGCTATGCAGCCGTACTCGGACAGATCGCGGTGGTCGACATCATTTTTTCGCTGGATTCGGTGATTACCGCTGTCGGCATGGCCAAACACGTGCCGGTCATGGTGCTGGCGATCATTATCGCCGTCGGCGTCATGATGCTGGCCGCGAAATCCATCGGCGAGTTCGTGGATCGTCACCCCAGCGTCAAGATGTTAGCGCTGAGTTTTCTGATTCTGGTCGGGGTAGCGCTGATCGGTGAAGGCTTGAACATGCATATCCCCAAGGGCTACATCTATTTTGCCATGGCTTTTTCCGTGACCGTGGAAATGATCAATATCCGCGTACGGAAGAAACTGCCGGAGCCCGTGCACCTGCACAAACCCTCGACAGTGGAAGAAAACAACGATTAAGACGAGTACCAGCCTGGATTTCCAACCACGAGGGACACCAAGTTGTGTCCTTGGTGGTTAGGGCCTGCATTTTCACGCACCATCATCGGCGCCGGATTTCCAGCCGTTGAAGCGCCCTGCCAGCTCCAGGGCATTCCATAACAGCGGCAACGCAGGGCCCAGCAGTTCACCGCGCCTGAACTGTCGAATGGCGAGTATGACTGCCGCCACGATGACAATTGTGCGAAGGTTGGTGATGCCCGAACTCTCTTCCCTGATCAGCTGGTCGATTCTGGAAAGTCCGGATTGCAGCGGCCTCAGGGCAGGCGTTTCGGGCTCCGGTCCTTCGGCAATATCAAACAGCTGCAGTTGCCGCAGCTCGGCCTCCACTTCGGCATAGGGCGTTTCCGCGTGGCGCAGAATGATGCTGCCTGTGTTGCAATTGGCCCGCACGTCTTCGATACAGTCGATTGGCTGCAGTTGCCTGCACAATTCCTCGAAATACGCCTGGTCCTGGCGTTTGCCCCTGATGCGCAGGCGCACCCGGCCGGGGATCTGATGGACAATATAGGCAAGTTCTGTCATCGCTCACTTGTCTTCCTGAACTGCCGCCTCTTCCTCGAGGCCACCAACCAACTCTTCTGCTTCGTGGGCCTCAACCAACTCTTCGCGTACCTCGGCGACAACGTCTTCCACGGTCTCGCCGAATTCTTCGAAGACCTCCCTACCCTTTTCATAGGCCATCACACCCGCCCGTAATGCCGTACGCGCCAGTGGTCGCAGCACCGGTGCAAGCGCAGAGAGTATTACCGGCGCCAGCACGGCGGCACTCAAGCCAATACCCAGGCCTTTCATCAGTTGGTCGTTTCTCGCCATGGTATCAACCTCCGCCTAAGTGAATTTGGTATCCTGTTTATCCTGCAATGCCAGATCGAGCTTCTCTTTGATGGCGGACTCGATCTTACCCTTCATCGGCGCCAGCAGCATCCCCAGCTTGATGTTGAGTTCTATGAACTCATCGCTCAAATCTATGGAACCGGAAGCACCCGAGCGCTTGAACTGCAGCGACTCGCCCTTCCAGGCATAGTCTGCATTTAATTTTTTCTTCAGATCCCTGGCGATCTCTTCTACGCGTTTTCGCGCTTCATCGTGCTCCAGGTTGTGTTGCTGCTTGATGTGGATATTAGCCATGTGCTGATCAATCACTCTGTATCAATAGTCAAAAAACGGCAGCAACCACCGTTAAGTATCGGGTCATTCTAGCCTATCTCCGACCCTCTATCCCAGTCCCGGTGGGCAGAAGGCGATGCTTTGCTTTCCGATTGAGGCCGTCCCAATCAGGCTACCTCATTGAAAGAGAGTGTGCTATGTTTAACTGTCGAACAGGTCGAGCAAAGAGGGATAATCATGGGTGGTGTACTGGTAACGGGAATCACATTCGGCGTATTCATGGCAGAAGCGCTGATCCACTACAACATGGGTACAGCCAAAGCGGAGGGCGAGTTCCGCCTGCGGCTGCCACCTCCCCAGGAACTCGTCAAGATTGCCGCCGTTACAGGCGCTTTCTCCCTGTTGAGCGGCGTACTGATCCGCAACGCTCAACGCATCGCGCCGAAACTGTAGAGACCGGTAGACCTTCAAGCTGGTATCTGCCGGTTCGCAGACAGCGGGCTGCCTATTTCAAATCATTTGCCTTGTCGGTTCTCTCCCAGGGCACATCCAGATCAGTGCGCCCCATATGCCCGTACACAGCCAGCCGCTGGTAAAAACCGTCTTCATGGCCTGCCGCGGGCAGTTTTTGCAGCTGCAGATCACGCACAATGGCGCCAAGCCGGAAATCGATGACCTGCGCCACTCGGTCCTTGAGCGTCTTGTCGTCGGTGGGTCCGCTACCGAAGCTGCGCACGCGCAAGCTGACGGGACGGGAAGCGCCGATCGAATAGCTCAACTGGACCTCACACTCCTTTGCCAGACCGGCAGCAACCACATTTTTGGCCGCGTAACGGGCGGCGTAGGCACCGACACGATCGATACGTAAAGGATCCTTGCCGCTCAGTGCCGCGCCGCTGTGGCGCGCATATTCACCATAGCTGTCGATACCGGTCTTGCGGCCGGTCAAGCCGGAATGGGCGGCCGGTCCGCCACCGATCAACGGGCCCTCGGGATTGACAAATATCTGCGTCTTATCGTCGGGCTTGAATTTCTCGCCCTTCAGTGCCGGTCCGACAACCTGGTCGATCAGATCGTTACGCAATTCCTCGGGCGCCGCTGCATCTGCGTCGGTCTGGCTGGCGACTAGCGTAATACTATGAATACGGCTCGGCTGGCCATTGTGGAATTCGATGCCGACCTGGGATTTCCCGTCGGGTAACAGGTAAGGCAGCTTTTTCTGCACTTTGGGTGAGTCGAGCACATCGGCGAGCCGGTGCGCGAGCCAGATCGGCAACGGCATCAGCGCCGGTGTCTGATCGCAGGCATAACCGAACACCGTGACCTGGTGCTTGGCGGTAATCAGACCGATGTCGGCGTCATCCATGTGCTCCAGGTCGAAGGGACGATACTCGCTTGCCGTATGATCCATGAAACTCGTCATGATGGTGCAGGCATCGGCATCAAACACCCCTTTCGGGTATCCAACTCCCCGAATGACCTGGCGGGCAATGTCCGGAATATCGAGCTTGGCCTGCGAAGCGTAGTGTGCCGAAATAAACATCACGCCGCTGGATACCGCGCATTCTGCAACGATGCTGGAATGAGGGTCCTGTTTGAGGAAATGGTCGACGATACCGTCGCTCACCTGGTCGCAGAGCTTGTCGGGGTGGCCCGTTGTCACCGATTCCGAGGTAAAAATGAAATCGTCGTTCAACTTATCTCCTCCTGTCCATTGTTCTGTTCTGATCGATTGATTGTATATTCTACCGGGATCTGATCCACATCTTCGTCTTCCATTTCGTCAGGCGGGGAAGGTTTGGTGCCCTCATTGACCACCAGCGGTAACACCACGCCCGCAGCGATGACCAGCAGATCGGCGATATTGAGTGGCGTGGTACCCAGCAGACGCCTTGCCCCCGGGACCAGACTCACGACCGCCTGCAAAGCCGCCATGCCAAGGATGGCACGGGTAAGGTGCGGATTCGGTGGCAGTGACTGGCCACCGAAAACATTTTTATAGTGCGAACGGGAACTGAGCGCATGGGCCAGCTCGTTTAATGTCAGGGTATTGAAGGCCAGGGTGCTGGCCGCCGCCCCAGAACCGTAGCGCTTCAGTCCGTACAGATAGGCTCCCATGGTACCCAGGCCGATGGTACCTGATTCAAACACCATGCGTTTCAGGTCGCGGCCCTCGATAATGGCTTCGCCAGGATCGCGCGGTGGCAGACCCATGATGCCGGGTTCGGCGGGCTCCAGTGACAAGGCCAGACCGGGGAAAATATCGGTCACCAGATTGATCCACAGTAGCTGCATAGGGTTCATCGGCTGTCCAAGATTGAGCGCGATACCCGCCAGCATGACCTCGATCTCGGTGAGGTTGGTGGACACCATGAAGTGGATCATTTTGCGAATGTTGGTATAGATGGTGCGGCCCTGGCGGACAGCGGTGGACATGGTGTGCAGATTGTCGTCCTCCAGCACCACATCCGAGACCTCACGCGCAACATTGGTGCCACTTCCCCCCATGGCGACGCCGATGTCGGCCGCCTTTAGGGCGGGCCCGTCGTTGATGCCGTCGCCGGTCATGGCCACCACATAGCCGGCGTTCTGCAACGCCTGGACGATCTTGAGTTTGTGGGCCGGACTGACGCGGGCGAAGACATGCACATTCTTGACCAGACCGGCCAACAAGGCGGGATCCATGTTTTCCAGCTTGCTGGATTCGAGCACCTGTAGGGGGCCGCCCTGACTCAAAGCCAGCTGATGGCCGATTGCGGACGCGGTGGCACTCTGGTCACCGGTGATCATGATAGTCTGGATACCGGCACGATGAAATTTGGCAATCAGCTTGTCCATACCGGGCCGCATGGGATCGGCCATGCCGGCCAGACCCAGCCATGTCAGCTGTCCGGTCTTTGTCGGCATGCGGTCGTTATCAAGCTCCCGGTAAGCGACACCCAATACCCGCAGTGCATCGCCGGCCATGCGCTCGTTCTCGGCAAGTATTGCCTCCCTGGCCTGACTCGATAGCCTGACATGCTTTCCATGTTTGATCTGGTGATCGCACATCGCCAGCACTTCTTCGGGGCTGCCCTTTACGGCAAGCAGATACTTGCCATCCTCATAACCATGCAGAGTACTCATGTAAGGGCGGCCCTCAGCCCGGTAACGCATGCGCAACGTTGGATACTGATCACGTAGCGCGACGACGTCGATGCCGGCGTCCAGGGCAAGATTGACCAGGGCGTTTTCCGTCGGCGAGCCTTCCAGCTGGTGGTCCGCCTGAGTTCCTTTGATCTCGGTCTCACTGCACAACGCAACGACCTGCATCAGGCGCACCAGTTCATCGCGTGCCAGGGGATCGACACTGCCGGCGTCAGCCTTGAACTCACCTTCGCTGATAGCGAAGGCCTCCTGGCCACCGTACACCTGCACGACCGCCATACGGTTCATGGTCAGGGTGCCGGTCTTGTCCATGCAGAATACCTGCACCGAACCCAGCGTCTCCACCGCATCCAGGTGCCTGACCGCGACGTTGCGTTTACGCATGTCCGCGATACCCATGGCCAGCGTGGTCGTAGCCACCGCCGGCAAACCCTCCGGTACCGCCGCCACCGCCAGCGACACCGAGGCCTTGAGCATTTCCAGCCAGGCATAACCGCGCAGGACACCGACCCCGAATACTCCGGCGCACACGCCGCCACTCAGCAGCGCCAGTTTGGTGCCCATATCGTCGAGCTGTTTCTGCATCGGGGTATCCGGTGCCTCGGCCTCCCCCACCATGGTCTGGATCTGCCCCAGCTCTGTGCTCTTGGCGGTTGCAATGACAACGCCGCGCCCGCTGCCACCGGTGACATGCGTGCCCATGTAGGCCATGTTGTAGCGGTCACCGAGGGCGGAATCTTCCTTTACGACGGAACCGCTATCCTTGGAGACCGGCATGCTCTCACCCGTCAGGGCCGATTCGTCCACGCTGAGATTATGTGTATTCAACAGCCGCACGTCAGCTGCGATATAGGATCCGGGAGTAAACACAAGGATATCGCCCGGCACAATGGACTCGACGGGAATGATATCCGCCACACCATCGCGCAACACGTTGACCGAACTCACCCCGCTCTCCGCCAGCGAACTGATGGTCTTTTCCGCCTGGCGCTCGGTGACGAAACCGATCGCCGAATTGATCAGGACCACACCGACAATGACCGCGGCATCCATCACACCACCGGTCAACAGGGCTATCACCGCAGAGGCCGCCAGCAGTCCGACCGGCGCGCTGATAAACTGGCCGATAAAAATCGACAGGTCGGAGCGCGGCTCAGCCGCCGCAAGACGGTTCTCACCGTAGCGTTGCAGACGCGCTGCAACTTCCCCGGAACTCAACCCCTGTTTCTCGGAAACGTCGAATTGCGCGATCAGCTCGTTAAGCTTCATGGCATGCCAGGGATGAACCTGCTGAGGCTGGTTTGAGAACTCCGACTGGAACACAGCCCCGTCGGCGGCCATGCCGAACACCGGCTGCGGGACGGACGAGGAGGAAAACTGCCTCAGCAATGCACCAAATCCGTCCAGCACCCGCGACACGCGGAAACGCGGACGCGCAGAGCCCGGTCTGTTTCTCGATTTTCTGTTCCGCTTTCCGTCGAGCTTTGACTCGACAAGTGCGACTATGTCCGAGAGCGGTGTTTGGGGTGCGTAGATGACCAGCAAACGGCCGGTAAGAATATTAGCGTCAACAGCACGGATAACCTGGTTGCCAACCAGCGCATCCTCCAACACCTGCTTGACCGCCTGTGAACGGTATAATCCGGATACTTTGAGACGAACGCGCCCGCGCGCGCGCGCGTGTACCGGCGCTACAAGACCTATGTTTTCAGAGCCCATTGCTGCTGTTCGCCATGAACATACACACCATCGGAGTGATTTGCCCTGCGCCCCCAGTCGTTGCTTGCCGGTGTTGCTGTGGAGAAAGAGTGGTGAAATGAACCGGGTTTCGCAGATTTTTTGCCGTGAGCATTGCTATCTACCTTGAGTCGGCCGCATACAGCAGTGTATTTCATCGAAGCGAACTCATGAATGTACTCTGCAATTGTTACAATTTTATTACAACTGAACGACAGTAAGTAGTTGCAGCAGGTTTTCAACATTTCAATTCCAAAAGCTCAACTTCAAATCTACAATAATAACGTAATTAATCTTTTTGCTTCGGGCCGGAAGCGTGTATCTTAGCGCACTCGTTCACCAGGGCTCGTAACCGGGCAATACCTACACAGCGGGGGGGAAAATGCTTAGCACTGTGTTGCAGTGGATTGGAGATGAAACCCTGCTTCAGCAGTTTGTCGCCGAACTTTCCACCAGTACCCTGCTGATCATTATTGCTGTCTGTATCGCCCTGTTGTCCAAGGGTGCTGACTGGATGATCGACGGCGTGGTCGATCTCGCCGAACGAACCGGGCTGCCCAAGATTGTCATCGGTGCTACGGTCGTCTCGCTGGGCACGACACTGCCGGAGGCTTTTGTCTCCGTCATGGCGGCCTACATGGGCAATCCGGGGCTGGCACTCGGCAACGGCGTCGGCTCGATTATCGCCGATACCGGCCTGATCTTCGGTCTGACCTGCGTGCTGGTAGCGGTACCGGTGAACCGATTCATCCTCAACCGCACCGGCTGGGTTCAGGTGGGATCGGCCACCCTGCTGGTCGTCATCTCGGTCGTGATCCTGCTCAATACCCCCGCCGAATCCGAACCGATGCTGCGCAGATGGGTGGGCATCTTTTTCCTCTGTCTGCTGACCATTTATCTGTACGTCACTTATCTATGGGCCAAACAGAGCGACGGGATGACGCAGGAAGAGGACGAACAGGAACAGCAGGAACTGATGGGGCTGGGTCTCTGCTGGCTGCTGGTCGTCGGCGGTCTGCTGCTGGTAGTCATTGGCGCGCGCGTGCTGGTACCCAGCGCTTCGGAGATCGCCTCCCGGTTCGGTGTACCGGAAGACGTCATCGCCGCCACCATGGTCGCTTTCGGTACCTCGCTGCCGGAACTGATGACGGCCATTGCCGCAATACGCAAGGGACATCCGGAGATTACGGTGGGCAATATCGTCGGGGCCGACGTGCTCAATGTACTGTTTGTGATCGGTGCCGCCGCGGTCGCCGCGCCACTTGCCATCCCGGAGAATTTCTTTTACTTTCACTTCCCGGCCATGCTCATTATTCTCTATTCATTCCGCGTCTTTATCAGCATGAACAAAACCGAATTTCGCCGCTGGCAGGGTGTCTGGCTATTGAGCGTGTATGGCGGCTATGTGTTTCTTCAGTATGCCCTCAATATCGGTGCCGCCCATTGATGAACGCGCTAACGAACCCCTCATTAATTTACGTTATCCCGGCATTCAGATATCCTAGTGTATAGGCTGCGCACAGCGCACCCTGCGCTAGTTCATTGAGTAATGTTCGAGTTTCCCTCTAACGCTAAAAGGCACCGAAGAATGAAGATTCTACTGGCAACCGACGGATCTGAAAGCGCCCGGGCGGCAGTGGATTGCCTGCTGCGTTTTCCCTTCCCCAAAAACAGCGAAGTGACCTTACTCACCGTGATCGACAGGAACGTATTCAAAAACGAGGCAATGAGTAGCATTAATGCGGAACAGCGGGATGAACTTGAGGAAACCGAGAAAATTGTGCAGGTTGCGGCACAGGAATTACTGGCTGAGGAAGCGACACGGCTGACAGGCGCAGGATGGTCAGAGTCCAGGGAGCTGCGTATCGGTCATCCGGCAGAAGAGATCGTCCGTCTCGCCGAACAACTTGACAGTGATTGTATTATCGTCGGCTCGCACGGCATGAGCGGTATCAAACGCTTTCTGCTCGGCAGCGTTTCTGATCACGTGTTGCAATACGCACCCTGCTCCGTGCTGATCGTCAAGAAAGATGATCTACACTGCGCGGAAACCGGTAAGCCCCTAAGCATGCTTCTCGCTTATGACGACTCTGCTCCAGCCAGGAGGGCTGCTGAGTTCTGTGCTTCACTGCCACTGGACGAGCTGGCTGAAGTGACCGCCCTGACCGTTCTGCCTCTGGTCACAATGTATCGCCAGGATATTCGCCAGCGATTAAGCTGGCTCTGGCTGGAAAAGAAAAAACAGGCTCTGGCAGCGCTTGAAAGAGTAAAGAAAGAAATAGGCCACACGACGCAACACGTCGAAACCCAGCTTCGTGAGTCGCCTGACGTAAGCGATGAAATTCTCCAGGCGGCCACCGAACTCGACAGCGACCTGATCGTGCTCGGTCACAAGGGCAAGGGCGCGATCAAGAAATTCCTGCTGGGTTCGGTAACCACCCGAATCGCCCACCACGCACCCTGCTCGGTTCTCGCAGTACGCAAGTAGCGAAACCTGACAAGAGGCTGTTAACGCGTATAGACAAAACGGAACCAGCTGCGAATCAGCGGCTTTCCGAACTGACGAACCAAGTCTTCCACCAGCCCCGGTGTTCTTCGTTTTTTTGACCGTACGCGGTATTCATGCGTCCGCAGAGTGCGTTTTTTCTGTCCCCGCTCGATGCCTATTTCAGGCGCATCGACCAAGGCAATCATACCAGGCCTGTTCAATGGAGTCAGAGGTGCACGACCCAGCCAGGGCCACAGACTCAACACCGCAGCCAGCGAAGAGGCAATATAGGTGAGGGAACAGGCGACGAGTATTTTTCTGGCATCCCTGGCCTGCCCGGCGCTGATGACGCCGTCCTGCAGCATGGGCAGGGCCCTGCCAAAGCTGGCGTCCAGTTCGGAAGGCAACGCCGCCAGTTGGGTGGCAACACCGGCCCCCAGAACGGAAATCGCTGCCGTACCGACAACCACGGGGGGCACCGGTCGGCGGGTCACCAGTGCGGTCACGGGCACCGCAAGCAGCATCACAGAGCCTACCTCCACCGTGACCTGCGCCACCTTCACCAGACGCGTCCGCCATACAAATGGGCCATAGCCTGATGCATCCTGAAGCGCATGGGCGACTTCATGGGCGGCGGTGGTCGCAGCAGTCAGTGTTTTTCTGTCGATCTTGTCCCTGTTGAGCCGCACCGCTTTGCTATGGTGATCATAGTGATCACCCATGTCGGTGGTCTCAACTTGCACACTGTGGAGCTGTTGACGGTCAAGCAACTGCCTGGCCAACTCTCCCGCTGTCATGGCAACATCATCGTCCCCGCGGTGATGCTGATTCAGCACGTGCCTGACCCATAAGCGAGGCCCGAAAATCAACGCCGCCGCCGGAATAACGATTATGACCGGATGCACGCAGGAACCATGATAAACAACAGCATCTGACAAGCTGGGGTTAAGCCGCTACCCGGCCACGGAGGTCCGGGCCGCGGTGAAGCCACGCGTCGGCGCAGGCTTTCCTGCAGGGGCCCGCTCACTTCTTCCTGGCAACTTTTTTCTTGGCTGCTTTTTTCTTGGCTGCTTTTTTCTTGGCTGCTTTTTTCTTGGCTGCTTTTTTCCTGGTCACGGATTTCTTGGCAACTTTTTTCTTGGTTGCTTTTTTCCTGGTCACGGATTTCTTGGCAACTTTTTTCTTGGCTGCCTTCTTCGCGACCTTTTTCTTGGCTGCCTTTTTCTTGCTGACCTTCTTCTCGCCAAAGCTGGCGACGGATTTCTCGGCGTGGGAACGTAACGCCTCAAAGCGCTCTGCTATGGTCTTGATCGAGACCTCACCCACCTCCTTGACATCTTCCAACAGACCCCGGAGTAACTCGGCGGGTTCTTTAACCGTGACCTTTTCCGCAACCGCCGTCGTGGTCTCGGCGGCAGTGCTGGCCAGGCCCGAGACTTTATCGGTCAAGGTATCAAAAAGCTGCTTGACGTCCCCCGCCAGCGCGCTGCCGTGTTTCTCTACTTCGTCAAGGAAACCCGCTGCCGTATCTTTCAAAGAACTCGCCGTTCCCTTTGAAGTCTTTTTCTTTGCCTTCGATTTCTTGTTGCCCGTCTTTTTTGCTGAAGCCATCATGCTCTCTCCTGTTGATACACGTCTGCTTCCGATCAACCAGCCACACCGTGGTGACCGCCCGTAAGCTGCGACGGTAAAGATAGGTGTTTTCTCAGTGCTTTTCCAGCTCAACCTCCGGCATGGTTTCTACATCACCCAACAGACGTTTGGATAAGGTCGCGCCGGCCACGGAGCCGATCAGCGCGCCAGCGACGGCCCCCCAGGGACCCAGTCGCAAACCAAGGGTCGCACCCATCCTGGTGGACGCCCACGAACCACCGGCACCACCAGCAATGGTAGCGGCCCAGATCAGAAGTGCATTTTTCGTACTCTTGTCCATACTGTTTTCTCCTCTACGCGTTCACCAAACGATCTAAAGTTAATGACTGAGGCTGGTGTAAGCAAGCACCCAGGTTTCGAGTCCTCTATTCTGATTATAGCGCCCCCGCAGGAGTCGTTGTCACCTTCGGCCACTTTGTAAAGCCATGTCAGTCGCGTAAAATGCAACCTTGGGTGTTTCGAGACAGAGTAATCATGATGAATGGGTCCGCTACTGTGCTATCTGATGAAGAGTTGGCGGAACTCCGCTGGGCCTATCAACACCTGGAGCACCCTTCTCTGGCAGCGCGACTGACCAGCCGACTGGCCTCCCCGATCGAAGAAGGTCTTGGCCTGCTACCCAAGACCTGGCGAAGACGTCTGGATAAAACCGCCGAAGTGAGCATTCGCCAGTCACTGAGATTGGCCATTGCTTCCCTGGACAACGTTGGCGCGGCCAGCGCAAACAACTGGTTACATAAATTTGCTGCCGCGGGTGCCGGCGCAGCCGGCGGCTTTCTCGGACCGCTTACCCTAATGGCCGAACTGCCGCTTACAACGACGCTTATGTTACGGTCTATCGCAGAGATCGCACGAAGCGAGGGCGAGGATTTGAGCTGCAAAGATGCCCGGTTGGCCTGTGTGCAGGTCTTTGCCCTCGGCGGACGCACCAGGGAGGACGAAGACGCCGACCTGGGTTACTACGGGCTGAGGTTTGCCCTGGGCCTATATTTCGAGAGGGACATTCTGGAATACGCCGCTAACGCCCAGGGCCCTCATATTCCGGCTGCCATCGAAATGATCCGTGCGATATCGGCCCGTTTCGGCGTAGTTATCTCCGACAAGGCGGCTGCGCAAATGGTACCGATCGCGGGCGCCCTCAGCGGTGCCCTGCTCAACCTGATCTTTATAAATCATTACCAGGACGTCGCCAAAGGCCACTTCATTGTCAGACGCATGGAAAGGCAATACGGCGCCGACTTTATCAGGGATCAGTACCAGCGACTGGCAGACGAAGAGACCGAAGCAGAAAAGGAATTCAGCCCGCTCGAAGGCTGGTAAATTTGATTAAGGAGGTTGGCCATGCTCTATAGAATAACAGTGGGTATCGGCCTATTCCTGCTGGGTTACGCGCTTGGACGCAGGGTGCGGCACCCTGCTGTAAAACCCGGCCATACCGGTACGAGCAGAATACGTGACACCCTTGCTGAAAACATGGAGGCAGCCCCGGAGAGTCAGGCCCCGCGCACTTCAGAAACAAAATCGGACCCTGGGACTAATTAACCGCTACCGCCACGAAAAACACTGCCGGCGACTCATCAGGCGGTGCGCTGTTCAGCTGGATCGCCCACCCGCAGTCGCGGCAACCTGAGCGATAACAATCCGGCAGCCAGCACGAACAGCGTGGACCACCAGAGACAGCCGACCAGGCCCTGCTGCTGGTAGACAAGGCCGGAGAGCACCGTCCCGGTGAGCCGCCCCGCGGCATTCGCCATGTAATAGAAACCCACGTTCATGGACACTTTATCGTGATCCGACCAGGCCACGATCAGGTAAGAGTGGACCGCGGAATTGATCGCGAACACCACGCCGAAGGCGATCAGCCCTGTCACCAGCACCCAGCCCGGCCCAAGCCCGGCCTGCAGGGCCAGCGCGATGGCGGCCGGGAACAGCGCCAGTGCAAACACCCAGAATCGCGCCGTGCCCCCATCCGGTCCTCGGCCCTGGTGACTGTGTTGCAGCATTTTCGGTGCACTGGCCTGCACCAGGCCATAGCCGATCACCCACAGCGCCAGGTAGCCGCCGACCTGCATAAAACTCCAGCCCAATACCGAATAAAGAAACACCGGAAGCCCGACCACGAACCAGACGTCGCGCGATCCGAACAGAAAGAAGCGTGCCGCTGATAACCAGTTGATGGCCGGCGCTTTCGAGAAGACCTCGGTGAACTTGGGCCTGGCTTTTGATTTCCCCAGACCGCTGGGTAACAGAGCGGCAGTCAAAAACAGCACCATCAGCAGACCGGCCGAGAGCACCGCCAGAGCGCCCCGGAATCCCGCCACTTGCAACAGTGTGGCACCGAGAAAAAAGCCGATACCCTTGAGCGCGTTCTTGGAACCGGTCAGCACCGCAACCCATTTGAACAGCCGCGATTCGCTGCCAGAATCGGGCAGCAGCGTTTTCACGCTGGCCTTGGCGGACATTTTGTTGAGGTCCTTGGCAATGCCGGACAAGGCCTGCGCCGTCATGACATAGGGCACCATCAGCCAGGCTTCCGGCACCATCAACATCGCCAGGGCCAGCACCTGCAGCCCCATACCGATGTGCATGGTCAGGTTAAGCCCGATACGCGATCCCAACCAGCCGCCCACCAGGTTGGTGACCACGCCAAAGAACTCGTAGAACAGGAACAGCATCGCCACTTCAAAGGGCGAATAACCCAGCGAGTGGAAATACAGCACGACCAGCATGCGGATAGCACCGTCGGTCAGGGTGAAGGCCCAGTAACCACCGGTAACCACCATGTAATGGCGCAACCCGCTTTCCACGGCTACAGACTCCGTGCGATAAGCGCCGCGAATTCCATCATGCGGTTAACGTAACCCCATTCGTTGTCATACCAGGCCAACACTTTGACCTGGGTGCCATCGATGACCAGGGTTGACGGCGCATCGACAATCGAAGAGCGCGGATCGCCCCTGTAATCCATCGACACCAGCGGCCGTTCTTCGTAACCGAGAATACCCTTGAGTTCGCCCTCGGCGGCTTTCCTGAATAAAGCGTTGACTTCATGCACCGTGGTTTCGCGCCCGGCTTCGAACACAAAGTCGGTGAGAGACGCATTCAACAAGGGCACGCGCACCGCCAGACCGTTCAGCTTGCCGTGAAGTTCCGGAAAAATGCTGGTGATGGCTTTGGCAGACCCGGTCGTGGTCGGGATCAAAGACTGTCCACAGGCGCGTGCCCGACGCAGGTCCTTATGACCCTTGTCGACAATCGTCTGTGTATTGGTAATGTCATGAATGGTGGTCATGGCTCCGTGCCGAATGCCCAATCCTTCGTGCATGACTTTAACCACCGGTGCCAGGCAGTTGGTGGTACAGGATGCGGCCGTCAGGATGCGGTGTTTGTCGGGATCGTACTGACCATGGTTTATACCGTAGACGACATTCAACGCGGGCTCGGGTACCGGCGCCGAAACCAGCACCTTCTTTATACCCTGCTCAAAGTATGGCTGCAGCGCAGACTCGCTCTTGAACTTGCCGGTACAGTCGATGAGAAGATCAATGTCCTTGCTGCCCCAATCCACATCGCCTGGCTGTTCGAGGCTTGAATAACCAATGTGCCTGCCGTCGACCGTCAGCCCTTCGCTATCCGACTGTATTTCATGATCCCAGCGCCCTTGCAGCGAATCGAACTCCAGCAGATGCGCCATACAGTGTGCGTCGCCGCTGATCTCGTTGACATGAACAATCTGATACTCCGGTGTTTGCCAGCCGGCGCGAAAACCAAGCCGGCCCATACGTCCGAAGCCGTTAATCCCGATGCGAATAGTCATTATTAAAAACCTTCACTGATAGTTTGCAGCCATATGCCTGACAAGGCTCACGATAATCGTATCCGCTCTGAAGTATAACAGCAGATGTTTTCAGCCTTAGGAACACCAATATCACCTTGTAGTAAAATTGTAATATTCCTGCTGTACGATTGTATCCGTTGAAGCCAATACAGTATCTGTTAATGCAGCTCCGGTTTTTTCAATTTGTTGTTTTCAAACAGTCAACTGCGCATCAGGTATGGCAAGTGGATGGAATAACCCCGTTCGGGGAACCGGATCTAAAACTATCCTTTATCAACCCAGCAGGAAACGGAAATCATGAACATGCACACACTGATTATCGGGCTGGCCGCCGCCCTGTCGCTTGCCGTCCCCGGTATCACCAGCGCACAATCGGCGCGGGATCACATCAGCATCGTGGGTTCTTCCACCGTATACCCTTTCGCGACTGTGGTTGTGGAACAATTCGGTAAAACCACGGAATACAAGACGCCGACGGTTGAATCCACCGGTTCGGGTGGCGGCATGAAGCTGTTCTGCGCCGGCGTCGGCGTTCAGTATCCCGACATCACCAACGCCTCGCGCCGCATTAAAAAATCAGAATTCGACACCTGCCAGAAAAACGGTGTCACGGATATCGTCGAGATAAAAATCGGCTATGACGGCATCGCCATTGCCAACTCCAAAAAGGCCGAGCCGCTGAATCTGACCCTAAGGGACATCTTTCTGGCGCTCGCCAAGCAAGTACCGAATCCCGACGACGGAAAAACGCTTGTCGCCAATCCCTACGAGACCTGGAAGGATGTCAATGCAGCATTGCCGGACCGGGCTATCGAAGTCCTTGGCCCACCCCCAACATCCGGCACCCGCGACGCATTTGCGGAACTTGCGATGGAAGGCGGCTGCAAGAACTTTGACTGGATCAAAGCCCTTAAGAAGACGGACAAGAATCGCTACAAGACAATCTGCCACACGGTGCGCGAAGACGGCGCCTACGTGGAGGCCGGTGAAAACGACAACCTGATTGTGCAGAAACTGGCCAGCAATCCCAAGGCCCTGGGCGTGTTCGGCTTCAGCTTTCTGGACCAGAACCGGGACAAGATTCGCAGCTCCGCCATCGATGGTGTAGCACCGGAGTTCGAGACCATTTCCGACGGCAGCTACCCCATTTCGCGTCCGCTCTACTTCTATGTCAAGGCAGCCCACGCTGAAGTCATCCCGGGGATGAAGGGATACCTGGCTGAATTTACCAGCGAAAAAGCGTGGGGGGATGAAGGCTATCTCAGCGACCGCGGACTGATCCCGATGCCTGCGGACGAGCGCAAAAAATTTGCCGACGACGCTGACAATCTGACGGCCATGTTGATGTGATCGGCGCTGTCAAACTAACTGAGGCTGTGTAGCGACCGACATCCGGCCGCCACTCGCTGTTTGCCAACTGCGGTACACAAGACCCATGCCGTCTGTCCTCGTTCTGACACTGCTGATTTTGAGCTCTCTGGCTTATTACCTGGGACGGCGACGCGCCTTCTCGGTGGCGCAGGGTGCTATCCGCAAGCTGCATTCGCTGCCCGTCTACTACGGCTTGTACACGGCCATCTGGTGTGGCCTGCCGGCCTTGCTGATCGTGGCAACATGGCTGGCATTCGAGAATGCCTTGATTACCCAGCTGGTGGTGGCCGGACTGCCTGACGAACTCCACAGTGTGGGGACCGACCACCTCAATCTGTTGGTTAACGACATCAAAAACCTGGTCAGCGGCAATATCGTTTCCCGCCAGGCAGACGCCAACGTGCAGGCGGCGGCGGCGCGTTATCAGAACCTGGTCAACATCAGCCATGCTGCGATGGCGGTCGTGACACTTAGCTTCGCCATTGCTGGCGCTACGCTCACGCTGACCAGGATCAAACCCGAGCAACGCGCCCGCAATGTGGTGGAAGCGATCTTTACCGGCCTGCTGATCGTCTGCTCCAGCATCGCCATTCTCACCACCATCGGCATCGTCCTGTCTGTCCTGTTCGAAGCGCTCATTTTCTTTCGTTCGGTACCGGTCAGCGACTTCCTGTTCGGTCTGGAATGGAGCCCGCAAACCGCTATTCGCTCAGACCAGGTCGGATCCTCCGGTGCATTCGGTGCAGTCCCGCTGTTCGCGGGCACCCTGCTTATCTCTTTTATCGCCATGTCGGTGGCGGTGCCGATCGGCCTGATGTCGGCGATTTACCTGGCCGAATATGCCGGACCCAGGGTTCGCGCCAGCACCAAACCACTGCTGGAAATTCTCGCCGGCATCCCGACAGTGGTCTACGGCTTCTTTGCCGCATTGATTGTTGCGCCGTTTGTTCGTGACAGTGGCGGCCTGTTGGGCCTGGATGTCGCCTCCGAGAGTGCGCTGGCCGCCGGTCTGGTCATGGGCATTATGATCATTCCGTTTGTCTCATCGCTGTCCGATGACGTCATCAATGCCGTGCCCCAGGCGCTGCGCGACG
>Ga0316198_10000678_pt1 | contig 18511 bp, 8 predicted proteins | sample OudBieAanoxic_MG_FD_204935 | JGI IMG/M metagenome (GOLD analysis project Ga0316198, IMG submission 204935) | Coastal sediment microbial communities from Oude Bieten Haven, Netherlands - site A anoxic | ecosystem: Environmental > Aquatic > Marine > Coastal > Sediment | place: Netherlands...
GACTGGGTCATCCGCCTGCGCAGCCTGCCCGATGCGCCGGAAACCTACTACTTGATGGAGTTGATGGCGTCCCACGACTTCCAGACCGCGCTGCAGAACTACCTCGACCTCGAGGACCTGCGGTCGAGGTTGATCGCCTGGAAGACCGGCCTGGGTGCATTCGACGACATCATCCGCCTGCGCGGAGAGAACTATGAGCCGTTGCTGCCGGAGGTCGACGCGCAGTTCCGTGAGCTCGACTCGAGGGTCCTCCTGTGCCTCGAGCAGCGCAAGCGTCTCGGCAAGCGCCTGCAGGCGATGTTGACCGCGCCGCGTCCGGACCTTCTGGCGACGGCGGACGAGCGGATCGTCGGCGAGCAACTCGCACTCATCGAACAGCAGTTCGGCGACTCCGATGACCCTGAATCGCTCGCTCTCCGACAGCGCGTGGCACGCCTGCGCGGCGCTCTCACGTGGCGGCTGGAAACCGAGTATCACGAGCGCCTGACCGAGGCACACGTGCACCTGAACGAACTGAACACGCATATCGACGCCATGACCCGGCAATACGACGCCTTCGTCAGGGCGAGGCAGGCGTCGACGCACAGCTATGTCGGCTACGAAGTCCAGATCGAACGACTCCGTGAACGGGTTCGCAGCGCGCTGCAACGCGTCGACCTCCTGATGGCCCGGCAGGGACACATGATCGAGACCGTCGCCATCAGCCGGCTCGATGCCCGCCGGGACCGCCTGGTGGCCCAGCAGACCCAGGCTCGCTTCGCCGTCGCCGACAGCTACGACCGAGCGGCGCGCGATCAGTCCGGCGTGGAGGGAGATTGATGGGTCGCCTCGCCATCTTGATGGTGCTCGCGCCGGCACTCGTGCTCGGCTGTGCCCGGCGTCCCGAAACCGTGACGCAGGGAACGCTGGCGGAGCTGCGCGACGCGACCCCGGATGTGGAAGAAGCGACGGTCGAGCAGGGCCTCGATCAGGCCATGCAGCACTACCGGCAGTTCCTCGAGGAGGCACCGGAGACGATGATGACTCCCGAGGCGATGCGTCGTCTCGCGGACCTCCAGATCGAAAAGCAATTCGGCGTGACCGCGGGCGACGGCAAGCTGCAGGAAATGGCCGCCCCCGAGTCCGCTCCGTTACCCGCCCGCGCCCAGGCCGAGGATCCGAATTCGGCCTCATCGTTCACCGATGTCGGCCCGATGGAATCCGATCAGGATTTCGAGCGGCGCACGACCGCGGAGAGCAAACTGCCGTCAGGAACCGGCATCTTCCCGTCGGAGACGATGCCCGCCGACGCCGATCCCTCGGGCCCACTCGAGGCGATCGCCCTGTACGACCGGCTGCTCACCGAGTACCCGAGTTACGAGAACAGCGACCAGGTCCTTTATCAGAAGGCGCGCGCATACGACGAACTCGGCCGCACCGACGAGGCGATCGAGACGATGGGGCGCCTGATCAGCACGAATCCGGGTTCGACGCACTACGACGAAGCGCAGTTCAGGCGCGGCGAGTATTTCTTCACGCGCAAGAAGTACCTGGACGCCGAGGATGCCTATTCGGCGATCGTCAATCTGGGCGACAGCTCCTCGTACCACGAGCTCGCTCTCTACAAGCTTGGGTGGACCTTCTACAAGCAGGAACTCTACGAGGAGGCCTTGCACCGGTACGTCGCGCTGCTGGACTACAAGGTGTCGATCGGTTACGACTTCGATCAGACGCACGTGGAGGACGACGAACGCCGCGTCGCCGACACCTTTCGAGTCATCAGCCTGAGCCTCAACAACCTCGGCGGCGCCGAGGCGGTTCCGGAGTACTTCTCCACCTTCGGGAATCGCTCCTACGAGGACCGCGTTTACAGCAATCTTGGTGAGCACTACCTGGGCAAGCTGCGCTACGACGACGCGGCGAAGACGTTCAAGGCTTTCGTGGAACTCTATCCGTTCCACCGCGCCGCGCCACGCTTCAGCATGCGCGTCGTGGAGACCTTCACCCAGGGCGAGTTTCCCATTCTCGTGCTGGAGGCGAAGCGGGAGTTCGCGTCGAAATACGGACTGCAGGCCGAGTACTGGCGGCACTTCACTCCCGAAGACTCGCCGGAGGTGCTGGCTTACCTGAAGGCGAACCTGAAGGACCTCGCGACGCACTATCACGCGGAGTATCAGTCGTTCGCGGAAGGCGACGAGAAGATCGAGAATTTCAACGAAGCCTACCGCTGGTATGGCGACTACCTACAGTCCTTCCCGACCGATGCCGAATCGCCGTCGATCAACTACCAGCTCGCGGATCTTCTCCTCGAGAACGAGAATTTCGGCGAGGCGGCCGGGCAGTACGAGCGTACGGCCTACGACTACGAGCCGCACGCACAGTCGGCAGCCGCGGGCTACGCCGCGGTCTTCGCCTACCGCGAGCAACTGAAGGTCGCGCGAGACGAGCAGCAGGACTTCGTCAAGCGTGATGCGGTCACAAGCTCGATCCGGTTTGCCGATACCTTCCCCGAGCACGAACACGCCGCGGTGGTGCTGGGAGCCGCCGCTGACGACCTGTACGAGATGAGGGACTACGTTGCCGCCATCGAGTCCGCGCAGCGCGTCATCGACACCTATCCGGACGCGGAGGCGGCCGTCGGTCGGGCTGCGTGGATCGTCGTTGCGCACGGCTCGTTCGAGCTCGCCGAGTACCCTCAGGCGGAGAACGCCTACACGCAGGTGCTGATCGCCACGCCGGAAGACGATGAGTCCCACGCAGAATTCGTCGACAACCTCGCCGCCTCGATCTACAAGCAGGGTGAACTTGCAGGCGAAGCGCAGGACCACCGGGCGGCTGCGGACCACTTCCTGAGAATTCGTTCCGCCGCGCCCACATCCACCATCCGCGCCACGGCCGAGTACGACGCCGGCGCCGCGCTGATCCGGCTGGAGGAGTGGGCGGAGGCCGCGGAGGTGCTCGAAGCGTTTCGTAGCACCTTCCCCGAGCACGAGTTGCAGGCCGAGGCTACCAAACAGATCGCGTTCGCCTACCGGGAGAATGAGCAGCTGGCGCGCGCCGCCGGGGAGTACGAACGCATCGCAGCCGAGTCGGACGATCCGACGATACGCAGCGAAGCGCTGCTGGTCGCGGGAGATCTCTACGAGCAGTCCGATGACCCGGATAGCGCCTTGTACGTCTACTTCCTCTTCGTCGAGGAGTTTCCCCGGCCGGTCGAGACGGCCCTCGAGACCCGCTTGAAGATCGCCGAGATCCACAAGGTGGCGGACGACCGGGCGCTCTACCAGGACGAGCTCGAGAGAATCGTACGCATCGACGCGGAAGCCGGGCCGGAGAGGACCGCACGGACCCGGACCATCGCCGGGCGCTCGGCACTCGTCCTCGCCGAGCAGGTCTACGAGAGCTTCGTGGACGTGAAACTGCTGCAACCGTTCGAGGTCAGCCTCCAGGAGAAGCAGCTACAGCTCGATGGCACGATCGAGGCCATGGGCCGGCTGGTGGACTACGAGATCGCCGAGGTGACGGCGGCGGCCACCTATTACATGGCCGAAACTTACTTCGACTTCAGCCGCTCTCTGGCGGAGTCGGAGCGGCCGACCGACCTGGAGCCCGCGGAACTCGCAGACTACGAACTGGTCCTCGAGGAGGAAGCGTTTCCGTTCGAAGAGAAAGCCATCGACCTGCACGAGAAGAACCTGGAACTGTTGCAGGCCGGCGTCTTCAATTCGTGGACCGAGGACAGTCTCGGCAAGCTCGCCGAACTGGTACCGGGGCGTTACGCAAAAGACGAAATGAGCAGCGATTCGCTCGGGGCGATCGACAGGTATGTGTACCGATCTCCGGCGTCGCTGATCTACGGCCCGACCTTCGAGAACGTCGACGCGATGTCTGCGGACGAACCGGCCGACACGACTTACCTGGAACCGATGACGGTGGACGACGAAGGGGCACAACATGCGAACCCGCAGTAGCGCCCGCGCCCTGAAGACGATCTGCCGCTGCTTACCGTGGCTGGCTCTGATCCTCGCCGTGGGCTGTTCGCCTGGCGTCCGACGCACGGAGACCGTGGACGAGACGACGGCGGCACCAACGACAACAGCAACGCCAACGACGAACGACTTGGTGGAGAGAGTCGCCGCGCTCTCGGAAGTCGCGCAGGATCCTGGTGGATTCACGATCACCCAGCATGTCGTCGTCACGGACGAGGTGCGCGCCGGCTACGAGGCGGCCGTGAGCATGCTGAAGGAAGCGCGGTACGAATCAGCCATCAATTTGCTGCTCGAGGTGACCGAACAGGCGCCCGAGGTGACGGCGGCGCACATCGCGCTCGGCGTCGCCTACGCGCGCACCGACGACCTGGACCTCGCGGAGGCCAGCCTACGGACGGCGCTCGAACAGAACCCTTCACACCCCGTCGCCCACAACGAACTCGGTCTCGTACAGCGACGCAAGGGACAGTTCGCGGAGTCGCGCGCCAGCTACGAGGCGGCTCTGGCCCAGTTTGCCGATTTTCACTATGCCCACAGGAACCTTGCCATCCTGTGCGACCTGTATCTCGGAGATCACGCCTGCGCACTGGAGCATTACGAGGCGTACAGCCGGATCGTTCCGGAAGACGTCCAGACCGTCAAGTGGATCACCGACCTTCGCTACCGCAGTGGCCAGGAGGAGAGCCCATGAGCCGGAACTTGTTGCTCGTACTGCTGCTGTTGCTGACAACGGGTGTCGTGGTGGCCGACGAGACGTCCGAGGAGGCGCCCGAGGCCGAACGCGTCGCCGAAGCCGGCGAGACTGCCGAGGCGCAGGAACCGAAGAAGGAAGGCACCAAGGAGCTCTCCGGCATGTCCGTCCTGGGCAATCAGGAAGCGCCCAAGTCGCTGGTCATCGTTCCCTGGAAGAGCTCGGGCATCGGCGCGACGCTCGGCATTTCGGCCATGCTCGACGACTCCAGGCAACCTGTCGACAGAGAGGTGTTCATGCGGGCGCTGAGTTACTACGAGATCCGATCGGAAACGAAGCCATAGGCATTCAAGAGGTTAATCGAGGAGGGTTCGAGGATGGATTCGATATATTCGGTAGTCAGATTCTTCGTGACGGGGGGGCCATTCATGTACCCCATCCTGATCGTGTTCGCGGCTGGCGTCGCGATCGCGGTCGAGCGCTACGTCACGCTGACTCATGTCAGGCGCCGGAACGAAGACATGTGGAAGAAGGTCCAGCCCGCGCTCGCGGACGGGGACTTCGACAAGGCTCGCGAGATGACCAGCAAGGACGACTCCACGGTGTCGCAACTGCTGACGATGGGCCTCGCACGTCAGGGCGCGGTGCGCCGTCGCGAGGACATCGAGATCGCGATGGAAGAGAGCATGCTCGAGATCATCCCGCGACTGGAGAAGCGCACGGGCTACGTGGCGCTGGGCGCGAGCGTGGCCACATTGCTCGGCCTGCTGGGAACGATCATCGGCCTGATCCAGGCTTTCACGGCGGTGGCGAATGCCAATCCGGCGGAGAAGGCCGACCTGCTGAGCGCCAGCATCTCGGTCGCGATGAACACGACGGCGTTCGGATTGATCGTCGCGATCCCGCTGCTCGTGACGCACTCCGTGCTGACGGCCAAGACGGGTGAGATCGTGGTCAGCCTCGAGATGGCCTCCGTGAAGGCGCTGAACGTGATCACAGCGATGGCGAAGCGCCAGGCCACGGCGTAACGACCATGGCCAGAGCACACCACTACCGGCGTCGCCAGAGCGAGGCGCCCGAGCTCGACATGACCACCTTCATGAACCTGATGGTCGTGCTCGTGCCGTTCTTGCTGATCACTGCGGTCTTTTCGCGGATCGCGATCGTCGAGCTCGACTTGCCGAGCGCTCAGAACGCCGCGCCGTCCACTCCGGTCTTCCGGGTCGAGGTGGTCGTCCGCGAGGCAGGGCTCGAGATCATGGACGGCATGCAGGTGATCGCGGCGATCCCGAAGGTGGACGACGAGTACGACCTGCCGCAGCTTTCCGAGTACCTCGTGGCAATCAAGAACGAGTACCCGGAGAAAGAAGACGCCTCGGTGCTGCTCGAACCTCACATCGAGTACGACCACCTCATCCAGGTCATGGATACCGTGCGGAGTGTCGAGTTGAACGACGGCGGGCAGACGACCCGCGCCGCACTGTTCACGGCGATTTCCATAGGAGATGCGCCATGAGAACTTCACGGCGGATGGCACGCATGAAGCGCAGAAAGACTTCCTTGCCGAAGTTGAACCTGACGTCGCTGATGGACGTGTTCACGGTCCTGGTCTTCTTTTTGATCTTCAACTCTTCCGCAACGGTCGAGACGCTGCAGACGCCCAAGCAGATCAAGCTGCCGGAGTCCGTGGTCGAGGAAAAGCCTCGTGAGACCGTGGTGATCTTCGTGGGCAAGGAAGAAGTCTTGATCCAGGGCGTGCCGGTCGCGCGCGTTTCCGACATCGAGGCGATGGGGAACGTCGAGATCGAACCGATCGGTGTGAGACTCGCCGAACTGAGCGACAGCGTCATCGGCTTGAGCACACAGGCAGTCGCGGAGAGCCAGGAGGTGACCGTTCTTGCGGACAAGACGGTCCCCTTCAACGTGCTGAAGAAGGTCATGGCCACCTGCACGGCGCAGGGCTACACGCGAGTGTCGCTGGCCGTGGTCCAGAAATCCCCACAATCGACCTAAGACAGGGATGACCAGGTGCACGAGATGAAGTCTCAGGAAGAACAGGAACTGCGCGCCCAGGTCGAGCAGGTTCGCGAAAGACTGGATGGTCTGACCGCGGACCTGCGCGTCGTCGACGACGAGGTCGAGAGCCTGGCCCCGCAGCGAACACAGCACGAGTTGCTGGACCGGGCCTGCGGCTCCCTGGAGGAGCTCAAGGAGCTCGGTGCCGCCTCGCTCTTCTGGGGCGAGTGGGTCGAGCCGGAGCGAATCGAGGAGCAGCTGCGCGGCGTACGCGGCCGAGTCGACGAGTTCCAGTCGCAGCTCGGCGAACTGGACGAAGGGCGACAGGCGATTCTCGAGAAGATCGGCCTCGAAGAGGAAAACCTCGAGATCCTCGGCGAGGACATCTACCACGTCCGGGAGGCGGAGGAACGCAAGAAGCTCGAATGGGTCGTCGAGCGGGATGTCAGCCCGGTGCCCCCTCGCTTACAGCTCCTTGCCTGGGCGCGTGGCGGCGAGGACGACAGACGCTTCCGCAGGTCGCTGGCCGCATCGCTGCTGGTCTGCCTGCTCCTCAGCTTCCTCCTGCCGATGATCGACCTGCCGCTGCCCAAACCCTTCGTGCCGGACGACATGCCCAAGCGCCTCGCCCAGCTTGTGCGACAGGAAAAGGCGAAACCCGTACCTGTCCCGCCACCGGTCGCGGAGACGGCGCCGGAACAACAAGAGGCGGATCCGACCGAGCAAGCGCAGCCGCCCGAGCAGCCGCTGGAGACGCCGACCATGGCCGCGACGGATCCGGTTCCGAACGAGGCGCCGGGTGAGCCCGGGCCGGAGAACCCGGCGATCGCCGCGGCGAGGCGACAGGAGAAGATCGGAAAGGCCGGCATCCTGGCATTCCGTGACAAGTTCGCGAGCCTGGCTCGTGATGATGTCGCCCCGCGTCTCGGGACCGACGCGCGTTACGGTGATGCCGATGATGCGAGCAATCCATCGATGACGTCGCGCTCGATGTTGACGACGAACGCGCCGGGTTCGAGTGGCGGCATCAACATCGCCTCGCTGAGCCGCAGCGTCGGTGGCGGCGGCGGCGGCAGTGGCGGAGGCGGCGGAATTCAGGGCGTGCAGGTAGGCCGCGCGACCAGCGGGATCGCCTCGATCGGAGGCGGTGGCGGCGGCGGTGGCGACCGACCGCGGGCACGCGACGGGCAAGCGGCCTCCCGTACCGACGAAGAAATCCAGATCGTATTCGACCGATACAAGGCTTCGTTCTACCGGCTTTACAACCGGGAGCTTCGCAAGGACCCCACGTTGCGTGGCCAGATGGTGCTGCGCCTGACGATCGAACCGGACGGTAGCGTTTCGATGTGCAAGCTGCAGTCGATGGACATGGATGCGCCCGATCTGGCCGCTCAGGTCGTAAACCGCGTCCTGACGATCGATTTCGGCGCGAAGGACGTGGCGGCCCTGACGATCGTCTACCCGATCGACTTCCTGCCGAAGGCGTGAGCTCGGCGGCTAACTTGGAGGACCCGCGAATCTGATCAGTTAATTTCGAAGCGATTTTGACAAAGGCAAAGCCATCGAAAGGTGGCGACGCAAAGTCACCGGTCCAACGGGCCCCAGGGGCCTCAGGACAGCGGGACCGCCGAAATCCAGTCCACAACGTGGACTGCCTCGGTCCGGTCCCACAGCGACGAAATTGCTTGGTGCGCGGAGTGAGGGCAGAGATGACCTACAGCGGTTCAATCGGAACGAGGGCAGGCGGTAGGAAGGCGACTTTCCTGCTGCTGGCGTTCGTCGCCCTGATGATCGGTGCGTCCCCCGAGGCGCAGGCGTGCCAGGCTTACGGCGGCCTGATCGACGGATTCGTCGACCCCGTCCCTCCGTCCCAGATTCAGATCGACGGCAACTGCACGATCCGGAACTTTCCGGCCTCCAACCCGCTGACCACCAACTTCAGCTTCTTCACGCAACCGGGCCAGACCAACGAGCGCTGGCTGATTGTCTTCGACAACGTCTATCACACGGGCCAGATGGCCTGCAATTCCGTTGCCGGGCACAAGATCTGGTTCACCAACGGCTCGTCCAGCTCGATCCAGGAAGGTTGCCAGAACCTCCTGATTCCGGTCGAGAAGATCAACAAGCAGAACCCGGCCGGCCAGACCACGGCCACGATCGGCGTCCCCTTCACCTACACGATGACGATCCCGGTCCTGTTCGATCCGGCAACCGGCGGCGTCATCGACTTCAGCGGGTCGCTGAACGACCTTCACGGCATCACGATCTGGGACGACCTCAACACCACCGGTGCCGATCTCAGCTATGTCAGCCACGTCGCCTACTGGCTTGATGACAGCACCCCGGTCCCGCACACGTTCTCCAACCTCGGGGGTGCACTCACCTTCGACAACATCCCCATCGTCGCGGCCGGGCGGCAGTTCGTCATCGATCTGACGGTCGTTCTCAACGACTCGCCGGTGAACACGTCGGGGACACAGTTCATCAACACGGCCAAGTGGGACTTCGGGCGCCTGATCGAGGGCGTGTTCTACGAGCCCTTGCCGGGCGAGTGGGGCATCACGGAACCGATGACGATCGCCGCGCCGGAGCTCGTCGTCACGAAGTCGGGCCCGCCGACGATGAACCTGGGCGAGTGGGGCGAGTTCGTCGTCGACGTCCAGAACGCCGGGCTCAGCGAGGCCTGGCACGTTTCCCTGCGTGATCTGTTCCCCGACGGCCCGACGGGCGGCATGTGCGACGTGACGCCCGAGATCTTGAGCGCCCGGGTCTTCGCGAGCGACGGCAGCGCCACGATCCCGGGCAAGGGCCCGCTCGTCGCGGGCAGCGACTACTCACTGAGTTACAGCGGCGCGCCCGACTGCCAGCTCGACATGACGATGCGGACGGCCGCGGGTACGGTCGGACCCGGCGAGCGGCTGATCGTCCGTTACCGGACCCAGCTCGACGGCGACACCCAGAACGGGATCGCCCTCACCAACGTCGCCGGCGCCATCCGTTGGTTCAACGGCGACGGCGGGAATCCGGACCGCCAGTCCTACAACCGTTTGTTGACCAACGGCACGATCAATGACCCGGACCACGAGGATGCCCACACCGTGACGACGGCGCTCACGGGGTTCTTCTTCGAGAAGACCGTCGAGGATCTGACGAGCGGCATCAACCCCACAACCACGGCTTCGCCGGGTGACACACTGCGATACAGCCTGCGCTTCCGCACGACCGACCAGGCGCTCAGCGATTTCAGGATCTTCGACGAGCTGGATGCTCTCAACCCGCAACCGGATTTCCTGCCGGGCACCCTCTCGCTCGTAACCTACCCTCCGACGGCCGACGTCAGCGGCACCAGCAGCACGGGCGGCGCGGACGGTACCGGTGTCGTCGACATTCGCAACCTGAGCCTTCCGGCCGACGGCGAGGTCCTGATCCAGTTCGACATCACGCTGGCACCGAGTCTGACCAATGGCACCGTCGTCACCAACCAGTCGACGCTTCGCCTCTCCGATGGGACGCAGTTCGCCCTGAGCGATGACCCGTTGGTCAACGGCACGGCGGACCCCGACGTCCCGGGCGACGAGGATCCCACGCGAGTGACGATCGTAGCGGCGCCCGAGTTCCTGGTGCAGAAGATCTCGACCGACCTGACCGGCGACCCGGCCATCCTGCTCGCCGGCGAGACGCTGCGTTACACCATCACGGTCAAGAACATCGGCAACGAAGATGCCACGAACGTGGTCCTGCGCGACGCGATACCGGCAAACACGGCCTACGTCGCGGGCAGCACCACCCTCAACGGCGCGGCGGTCGCGGATGTAGGGGGGCTGCCCCCGCTCGCAAACGGCATACCGATCAATTCGCCTGCCGATCCGACGCCGGGCTCGATGCCCGCCGACGCGTCCAACAATCCGGCGAACGTCGCGACGATCACCTTCGACGTGGTCGTGGACCCGGCTGTCGTCGACGGCACGGTGATCTCCAACCAGGGCTTCGTATCCGCCACCGACAGCGGGATCGTCGACCAGCCGTCCGATGACCCGGACACCCCGGCCGTCAACGATCCGACGCGGGACATCGTGGGCAACTTGCCTCTGCTCTACGCCGAGAAGAGCGTCGTGCTGTTCGGCGATCTGGGCTCGCCCGGCATCGTCGATCCGGGCGATGTGCTGCGTTACACGATCACGGTCCAGAATTCCGCCGCGATTCCCGCGACGGGTGTCTTCTTGATCGACGCCGTCCCGGCGAATACCACCTACGTCGACGATTCGACGCTGCTCAACGGGTTCCCGGTCGGCCAGCCGGACGGCGGCGCCTCTCCACTCGCTTCGGGCATCGACATCAGCTCTTCCGACCTTACGCCGCCGCTACCGGGTTCGGGTGCAGGCACGGTCTCGCCCGGGGCCACGGCGGTGCTCCAGTTCGACCTGCGCGTCGACGCCGGCACTCCCTCGGGCACCCTGATCAGCAATCAGGCCGTGGTCGAAAGCGTCGAGCTGCCGGACCTGCCGACCGATGGCGACGGCGACCCGGCGACGGGCCCGGAACCGACGGTGGTCGTCGTGGGCGATAGCCAGCAGCTTTCGATCACCAAGCAGGTCGCGGTGGTCGGTGGCGGTGCCGCGCTCCCCGGCGTCGAACTCGAATACGTCGTCCGCGTGACGAACATCGGCGTCGTGCCGGCCCTCAACGTCGTCATCACCGACGACCTCGACGTGCCGCAGCCCGGCCAGCTCGCCTACGTGAACCCGTCGGCAACGATGAACGGCCTGCCGGCCGGAGTCGGGTTCTCCGGGTCGACGATCACGGCCGACTACGCCGCGACCTACGGACCGCTCCCACCGGGCGATTTCGTGGTGCTGAGGTTCAGGGCCATTCTCGACCCCGGTCTCGCGGAAGGCACGCTCGTCACGAACACCGGCGTGGTCGCCTGGAACCTTCCCACGCAGACGGCGAGCGCCAGCGCCACGCTCTCGGTCGGCGGCGTCCCCGGCGTCTCCGTGCTGAACGGATCAGCCTGGCACGACGCCGACTTCGACGATACCCAGGATTCCGGGGAGCGAACGCTCGCCGGTTGGTCGGTGGACCTGTACCGCGACGGTCAACTGCTGCATTCGGCATTGACGGATGCTGCCGGCGACTTCCGGATCGTCGGCGTCGATCCGAACGACGTGACCGGCATCAGCTACGAACTGCGGTTCCGCGCCCCGGGCGCGGGTGCGAACTCCGCGATGCTGGGCCTCGCCGCCTCACCGTTCACGGACGGAATGCAGCGGATCAGCGACATCATCGTGCCGCCCGACGCCAACCTGCTGGGCCTGAACCTGCCGATCGACCCGAACGGCGTCGTTTACAACTCGATCGCACGCATCCCGGTCGTCGGGGCGACTCTCACCCTGATGAATGCCGTCAGCGGCGTGCCCTTGCCGCCGAGCTGTTTCGACGACGTGGCCCAGCAAGGACAGGTCACGCTACTGGACGGCTACTACAAGTTCGACGTCAACTTCAGTGACCCGGCGGCCTGCCCGAGTGACGGTGATTATCTCATCGACGTGACGGCGCCCCCGGGCAGCACCTACGTCGCCGGCTACTCGCAGATCATCCCTCCGACATCGGACGCGTCGACCGCGGCGTTCTCGGTGCCGACTTGCCCGAGCGGCCCCGACGATGTCATCCCGGCAACGGCCCTGTTCTGCGAGGTGCAGCCTTCGGAGTTCGCTCCGGCTCCATCGGTCCCGCCGCTCGGCGCGGGTACCACGCACCACGTCCACCTGCGTCTGGACGGCAACCGGTCGCCCGCCTCGAGTCAGATCTTCAACAACCACATCGCGCTCGATCCGCAACTCAACGGTACGGTCGCGATCACCAAGACGACGCCGCGGCTGAACGTGACCCGTGGGCAACTGATTCCGTACGTGATCACCGTGAGAAACACGGCCGGCGAGTTGCTCACCGACGTGAGCATCGTCGACCTCTTCCCGGCGGGATTCGGGTATGTGGCGGGCTCCGCCCTTCTCGATGGCGTGCCGACCGAGCCGACGGTCGTGGGCCGAGAACTCCGCTGGAGCGGTCTTACCATCGCGGGCACCGAAGTGCGCACGGTCAAGCTGCTGCTCGCCGTCGGTGCCGGCGTCACCGAGGGTGAGTTCGTCAACCGCGCCCAGGTGGAGCACGACCTGACCGGCGATGCGATGTCGGGTGAAGCCAATGCCACCGTACGCGTCGTGCCCGACCCCACCTTCGATTGCAGCGACGTTTTCGGCAAGGTCTTCAACGACACCGACCGCGACGGGAAGCAGGACCCGGGCGAAGAGGGTCTGCCCGGCGTGCGCCTATCGACGGTCCGCGGCCTGCAAGCGACGACGGATCAGTACGGCCGCTATCACATCACCTGCGCGATCGTGCCCAACGAGAACCGCGGCAGCAACTTCGTGCTGAAGCTGGACGACAGGACCCTGCCCAGTGGCTTCCGAATGTCGACCGACCAGGTGCTGGTCAAACGCGCCACGCGCGGTAAGGCCTTGCGGCTGAACTTCGGTGCGTCGGTTCACCGGGTGGTCGCCATCGATCTCTCCGATGCGGTGTTCGAGCCGGGCAAGACCGAGATCCGCGTCCAGTGGCGGCCTCGCGTCGACCTGTTGCTCGAGGAGTTGAACAAGGCACCCTCCGTGCTGCGCCTGTCCTACGTCGCCGACACGGAGGATGCGGGGCTGGTCGAACGGCGCGTGAAGGCGGTCAAACGTCAACTGGACGAAGCCTGGGAGGCGGAGAGCCGTTCCTACGCGCTCACCATCGAGCCCGAGATCTTCTGGCGCCACGGCGCCCCGACCAAGCAGCGCAAGGTGCGCGTGTCGGAAAGCAGGTGAACGGCATGAAAAAGCACCTTCACCTGTTGCTGATTGTTGTAACGCTGATGAGCGTCGCCGCGAGTGCCGCTGCGTCCGAGACGACCGAGCTCGGCGAGCCGGTCGAGCGGCACATGTCCGGAGATCAAACATTCCAGCGATGGTCGCAGGACCCGGACCTGCTCGACAGCGAGCGAGGCGATCGGTTAGAGGTCCGCCAGGTCGTCGGCGAGGACGTCGAGACCGTCAAGCTGAAGAACGTCGTTCCACCGATCCGATTCGAATCGGGCGTGGCACAGATCCCACCGGACTACGTCAAAAAGCTCGCGACAGTTCTCGAGACCATGCGGGGACGTCGGAACGTCCGATTGCACTTTGTCGGGCACGCGGATTCCCAGCCGCTCTCCGACTCGCTGGTACGCGTCTTCGGCGACAACTCGGGCCTTTCCCGGGAACGTGCCGGCGAGGTTGCCGAATACTTCAAGGCGGCGCTGGCCTTGCCGCCCGAGGTCATCACCTACGAGTGGGTCGGCGACACGGAGCCGATCGCCTCGAACGCGACCGAAGAAGGCCGGGCAATGAACCGCCGTGTCGCCGTGGAAGTCTGGTACGACGAGGCCAGGGACGCGCTCAAGGAAGAGGAAGTCGTCGTCTCCGACGACATCAAGCGCGTCAAGGTCTGCCGGATGGAGACCGTCTGCAAGCTGCGATACATCGAAGGCCATGCGCGGCGGGCGCGAGTCAGGAACCTGGTCGTGCCCCTGAGGTACGAGGACGAGACCACGCCCATCTCCGAAGGCTTCGTCACTCAGGTCCAGCAGGCGCTTCACAACCTGCGGGACAAGCAGGGCGTGACGATCCGGTTCATCGGCTACACCGACGACGCCCCTTTGACCGGCCGCAACGAGCGCATCTACGGAAACCAGCTGTCGTTGTCGAAGGCCAGGGCGCTTCGCGTTGCGCTCGCGATGCAGGAAACTCTGGCATTGCCGACCTCGGCGATCGAAAGCGATGGCCGCGGCGCCTCACGCCCGCTGGCCTCCAACGCGACCGCACAGGGACGGCAGATGAACCGTCGCATCGAGGTGGAATTCTGGTACGACGATCCTCTCCAGGAACTGCCGGACGAGCCGCAAGTCTGCCCCGGCGATATCGGCGAGGAGATGGTGACCAAGGTCTACGATCCTCCCTGGGGAAGCCTGGCGACGCTCGAGCTGGTAAACGGCCAGCCGATCATTCCTCCCGGCTACGCGACGGACCTGAATCGCGCGCTGACGGACATCGACGATCGGACCAACGCGCGACTGCGGTTCATCGGCTACACGGAGAACGAGCGACTCGACCGACGCACTGCATCGGTGTACGGCGACGACATCGGCCTCTCGGCGGCACGGGCGCGCCGCACCATGGACCTCGTCATGCAGGATCCGATGCTGGCAACTGCCCGATCCGAGCACGAGGGACGCGGCTACGTCCAGTCCGACGACGTCGTCAATGCCGGTTTCGTCCAGGGCGAAGAGTCGTTCGTGCGCGTGCAAGTCGTCTATGACGAAGCAGCACCGCTCGACGATTACGAGGGTGTGGACATCACGCGCATCACCCGGGAACTCGACCCGAAGAGCCCGCTCGAACTGAACACGATGCGCATCACCGTCGACGGAGAGCCGATCGACGACCCGGGCCGCAGCTACTCCGACGTCCAGCGCTGCACCGACGTCGCGCTCGACGACGCCAGCATCCAGTTCCACTTCGACAATCTCGAGTCGCGACCGCGGCTCAGCGCATCGGCGGACCCGGTCGCCGTGGCCGTGCGCGACATGGACGGCGGAGCCGTCGCCTCGGCCGTGCGCTTCCAAATGTACGACAACTATTCGCACTTCATCGAGCGCGCCGAGATCCGGATCTTCGAGCAGCATCAATCCTTGCGGGCCGAGCCGCTCGAGATCGTCACGGTTGATGACACGGGCCTGGCCGAGTGGCAGCCCGGGGTCGAGAAGCTCGAGGGCCCGGTACGCGAACTCAAGTACGTGCTGCGAGCCTATGGTTCGAAGGGCAATTTCGACGAGACCGCCGCCTTGCCGCTGTGGCTGTACCGCGAGTCGGCCTCCGGAGAAGGCGTACCGGCCGAGGCCATGCCGTCACCCGACCTGCTGGGCGGTTACGGCGAGAGCGACCTGACCCACCACCAGATCAAGATGGACGGCGGCGCGGTGAAGGTGCAGGGCAGCGGCATACCCGCAGGCCACACCGTGTGGGTAGCGGGCCGCCAGGTATCGGTCGACCCGCAGGGCAAGTTCGCCGCGGAAGAGATCCTTCCGGCCGGCGCGCACACGGTCGAAGTCGCGGTGCTCGACGAGGCAGGCAACGGCTCGCTCTATCTTCGCGACCTCGAGTTCAAGCGCAAGGACCTGTTTTACGTGGGCATGGCGGATGTCACGCTGTCCGAGGGCAGCGCGAACGGGACGGCGGAAATGCTGCAGGGCGAGAATGCTCCGCAACCCATCGATTCGTCGATCGACGGCCGGTTGGCGTTCTTCGTCAACGGCAAGGTCAGTGAGAAGTGGCGACTGACGGCGAGCGCGGATACCCGCGAAGGTCCGGTCGAGGATCTGTTCAGCAACTTCCTCGACAAGTCGCCCGATTCGCTGTTCCGGCGCATCGACCCCGACTATTTCTACCCGACCTTCGGCGACGACAGCGTCGTGGAACAGATGGCGCCGACCCAGGGCAAGTTCTTCGTCAAAGCGAGTCGTGGTCAGAACTACGGGATGTGGGGCAACTTCGTCGTCGGTTACATGGACAACGAACTGGCCCAGGTCGATCGCGGCCTGTACGGAGCCAATGCACACTACGAAACCGAAGCCACGACCAGCTTCGGCGAGCGACGAGCCGCCGTCGACGGATTCGCGGCCGAGCCCGGAACGATACCGAGCTACGAGGAGTTCCGGGGAACGGGTGGTTCGCTCTACTTCCTGCGCCATCAGGACCTCCTCATCGCCTCCGAGCGCGTGCGCATCGAGATTCGCGACAAGGAGTCGAGCATCGTCACGGGGGTGGTCAACCTCCGGTTCGGCATCGACTACGACATCGACTACCTCCAGGGCCGGATCCTGCTCTCGGAGCCGCTGTCGTCGATCGCCGACGACAACCTGCTGGTGCGGGTCAGCGGCCTGAGTGGCGACGAGGCCTACCTGGTGGTGCGCTACGAGTACACGCCAGGCTTCGGCGAGCTTGACGAGGTCGCCGTCGGTGGCCAGGGCCATTACTGGTTCGGCGACCACGTGCGGCTCGGCCTGACCGCCGGCGCGAACGACCAGGGAGATACCGACAGTAGTCTCGGTGCTGCCGACCTGACCCTGCGGATGAGCTCCGAGTCCTGGATCAAGTTGCAGGGAGGCCGGAGCGAAGGTGTCGTCTCCGACAGGTTGCGATCCACCGACGGCGGATTCGAGTTCGAAGGCCAGGATCCCCTGCCCTTCGTCGACTCGGATGCGGGAGCCTACCGTGCCGACCTGAGCCTCGGGCTCGGTGACTTCTTCGACGGCCAGCAAGGCCGCCTGACCTTGTACACGCAGAGCATCGACGCCGGCTACTCGGCGCCGGGCCAGACGACGGTCAAGGACACCCAGTTCTTCGGTGGTACGTTCCGCATGCCCGTGACGGGTCGCATGGACCTGGCGGTCAAGGGCGATCAGAGAACCGAAGAGCAGGGTCTCGAAACCCGGGCGATCGAATTGAACCTCGGCTACAACGTTACCGACCACTGGAACGTCAGCGCCGGTGTACGCAACGACCTACGCGAGGACAGCTCGCCGGTCGTCGTGCCGACCCAGAGAACGGGAGAGCGCACGGACGCCGTCGTGCAGGTAGCGTACGATTCGCGCACCTCGTGGCGCGTCTATGGCTTCGCCCAGGGTACGCTCTCGACGAGCGAAGGCCGTCAAGACAATGCGCGCGTTGGCGCGGGCGGCTCCTATCGTCTGACGAAGCGCTTCAAGATCGACGGCGAGCTTTCCGGCGGGGACCTCGGCCCCGGCGCCAGGATCGGCACCAACTTCCTATATTCCGAGCGGACCAGCCTCTACCTTTACTATTCGCTGGAGAACGAGCGGACGGACAATGGCCTGCGCATCCGCCGTGGCAACGTGGTCTCGGGTGTGAAAAGAAGGCTCTCCGACACCTCCAGCGTCTACCTCGAAGAGCGCTACCAGTACGGCGGAGCGATGACCGGCCTGACCCATGCCAGCGGACTGAACCTCGTGGCAAAGGAACGCTGGAATTTCGGCGGCAATCTGGAAGTGGGCACGTTGTTCAATTCGCAGACCGGCGCGGAGACGGATCGCAAGGCCGTTGGAGGTCGCGTGGGATACGGCGCGAAGTCGGTCCAGTTCCAGAGCGGGGTCGAATTTCGTCGGGACGACGCGGAGCAACTCGACACGACGGTCACCGAAAGGACCGTGTGGCTGTTCCGTAACAACTTCAAGTACCAGCTGAACCCGGACTGGCGCGTGCTGGGCAATCTGAACCACTCCTTCAGCGATAGCTCGCTCGGCGAGTTCTATGACGGTGGTTACACCGAGGCCATCTTCGGCTACGCCTACCGCCCGGTGCGGCACGACCGGCTGAGCGCCCTGGCCAAGTACACGTACTTCTATAACGTCCCGACCACCGATCAGCTGGGTGCTCAGGGCAGCGCGGCGGAGTTCATTCAGAAGAGCCACATTGCCGCGTTCGATCTCACCTACGACCTCACGACCAGGTGGTCACTCGGCGGCAAGTACGCCTACCGTCTGGGCCAGGTGAGTCTCGATCGCGAGCAGCCGGAGTTCTTCGACAACACGGCGCAACTCCTGGTCCTGCGAGCGGACTGGCGCTTCCTCAAGAACTGGGAGAGCCTGGGCGAACTGCGCACGCTCGACATGCCGGATCTCGGCCAGCGCCGCAGCGGTGCTCTGCTGACCGTCTATCGTTACATCGGCAAGCACCTGAAGGCCGGA
>Ga0316198_10000679_pt1 | contig 18500 bp, 21 predicted proteins | sample OudBieAanoxic_MG_FD_204935 | JGI IMG/M metagenome (GOLD analysis project Ga0316198, IMG submission 204935) | Coastal sediment microbial communities from Oude Bieten Haven, Netherlands - site A anoxic | ecosystem: Environmental > Aquatic > Marine > Coastal > Sediment | place: Netherlands...
CGTCTTTCTTTTAATATTTGCTTTTACCAGTGTCTTACCCATTTTTTTGCTCTTATTTTTAACTTTTCCTTTTATTTTAACGGCTTTGGTTTTTCCTTTTTTCATTTGTTCCTCCTAAATTTAGTCAAAATAAAAGCTTCCAGTTTGGAAGCTTTTTCAATATATTTTATATTACATATCATATCATATCCTTATTTTTATAAAGATAGGATAGTGTATCAGTAAGGACCCTTAGCCTCTGCCACTATACATACAACTGTTGATCCAATTAGTATTATACCATATATTTATTTAGTTTGCTTATAACTTTTCCTTTTCTTTGTCCTAATTGGTTTTGAATTCTATTTAAAATTTTTGCCTGCTAACTCACGGATGTTAATCAGAGATATCAACCCGGCTAATGTAGATTCCGCCCCCTGATTCTGGTTTACCCCATGAGAATCTAATCCGTCTCTACACCCGCCATCTTCATAATTATATATAGGAGTTCCCAGATCATTTTCTCCAAAAAACCATGCCATACATTTATTTGCTTCATCTACCCACCACTCATCCTTCGTAGTCCTATATATATGAAGGCAAGCATTGAGTAAGCACATAGTCTCTACCGGCTGCTGACCAAAGGCTGCTTTTCCCTTACCTCTGGTAAACCACCCCTCATTTCCTATTACAGAAAGGTGCCCCTCTGGAGCAGTTTGAATTTTTAGCAGCCATTTCAAAGACTGAATTCCCATGTTATACATATCTTTATCATCAATATGCTCCCCAGCTAATATTAAAGCGTGGGGTAAAACTCCATTGGAATACGTAACCGTTTCCTCACACCAAAGCCAATCAGTTGTTGCCGTATTCCTATATAGACCATAAATTTTTTCACCTAAAACCCTTTGAATTTCACTTTTTTCCGTGTCTTTCGGATCCACCTCTAAATATGCCCATAAGCCCAGCACTGTAAAGGCCCAAGCTCTAGGAGAAGTAAACTCCGACACCACAGAAAGTGCAGATGTAAAAAGCTTCATAGACATAGTACGAATAGATTCATCCCTTATGTTTTTAATTGTAACTCCCAGAGCCCAAAGTGTTCTCCCATGAGAATCTTCACTCCCTATATTTTCCAGCCATCTTCTGTCGTAGGACATGAAGTTTGCAAACCTCTTTGTCTTTTCATCAAATGAATAGTTTAAAAAAGCTAAGTATTTTTGAATAAAAGGATATATATCCCTATTTCCTTTGAGGTTATAATACATCGATACAGCGATCAGTGCTCTGGCATTGTCATCTGTACAATACCCATGAGTTAAGTCTGGAATAGTATATTTTGCATGTTGAAGTATTCCTGTATCATCTGTCAATACTTTTAGGTACGATAAATCTATCTCAGGTATTCCATAAAATACCTTTCTTGATTTTGTCCCTTTCTCTCATTTATCTTTTTCCAAGATATTTTTTTTTGTAGAAAATAAATGAGTATTCTTTTTTTCTTTGCATTCCTCAATTATCTTCAGATAACTCCTAGCAACCTCTGGCCAAATCATAGATCTAGCATAATCGTAGACCCTTCTTCTAATCTTTTGACGTTTCTCTGGATCTGCTAATAATATGTTTATTTCCTTAGCCAAATTCTCTGAATCTCTAAAGGGCACCAGCACTCCCCTCCCTTCTGCTAAAAGTTCTTCAGCATGCCAAAAGGGCGTAGATACAACTACTGCCCCTGATCCGAGAGCATAAGCCAATGTTCCAGAAGTTATCTGTTCCCTATTCAAATATGGAATAGAATATATAGTGGATGTCTTTAGATATCTTACAAGGGTTTCTACCTCTACAAATTTATCATGGAAAATAACATTTTTTTCTAAATTTAAACCCTTTATCTGCTCCTTCAACTTCTCTCTGTACACATCTCCTGTTTTCCGCAATATCTGAGGATGAGTTTTTCCCAGTATTAAATAAACTGCATTGGGATTTTCCTTCACAATGGCAGGCATTGCCTCGATCATTACTTCCAACCCCTTTCCAGGACTCAGAAGACCAAAGGTAAGAATGATTTCTTTCCCTTCCAGGCCAATTATCTTATTATATGTCCCTTGCTCTTCAAAGGGAGTATCTGGTATTCCATGGGGAACAAAGGCTATCATCTCTTTTGGAATTCCGTATACTTCCCTCAATATACTAAAAGCTTTTTTGCTCATCACCAAGAGCTTTTCAGAATATTCAGCTAGAGAATTCATAACCTTTCTCTGACTGAGACTTGGATTTTCCAATACCGTATGAAGATTGGTCAAAACAGGCATCTCCAGCCTCTTCACTAGATCTATAATATATTCTCCATCTGCACCGCCGTAGATTCCATATTCATGTTGAATAATTACTGCTCTACATCCGTTCTTATTGAGATAGTGGGCTGTTTTAATATATTCTTCCCTGATCACCTCTGAAATTGTTAGTTTTACCTCTAAAGGATAATCATACCCCTCCTCCCTGTCATTCATCGCTATATTTATTAATCTATTTTCTCCACATAATTCATTGGTTATTGCATTACTCAGATCTGTTGTAAAACTAGCTATCCCACACCGTCTCGGGAGGTAAGTCCCTATCAAACCTATTTTTTCTTGTCCGTTTATAATTTTATCTATCATTTTTTCAACTCCCTAATTTAACATGTAATCTAGCAATTCTGTTACGGAAACTAAGGCTATCCCAGAATTTGTATCTGACATTGCATAAGGAATAATTAAATTATCCCCGTGAATGATTCCACCACAAGAGTAAACTACATTTGGCACATAACCATTTCTTTCACTTTCCAGTGGTTCTAATATGGGCTCCTTGGTAGATCCTATTACTTTTGTTGGATCCTCTAGATCCAAGAGGATTGCTCCTAAAGAATATTTTCTCATAGGCCCCACACCATGAGTTAAAACTATCCACCCTCTGTCTGTTTCTATGGGGGACCCGCAGTTTCCAATCTGCATAAATTCCCAATCATATTTCGGTCGCCTTAGCAGCTCTGAAGTTTCCCAAAAATGGATGTTTTCAGAAGACATTATATATAGGTTTTCTCCATCAATTCTAGAAATTACCATGTATTTCCCATTGATTTTTTTCGGGAAAAGAGCCATTCCTTTATTGGCTGCATACTCTCCGTTTAATGTTATAGCTTTATAGTTAAAGAAATCTTTCGTTTCTAATATTTGAGGCAGGATTTTAACTCCATTATAGGCAGTATATGTAGCGTAATAAACTACCTCTCCATCATCATATTCAAATCGCACAAACCTTGCATCTTCTATTCCATTACTTTCATTTCGTGAACTGGGGAATATAATTCTTTCAGATAATTTTTGATCTATTTTAAACTGCACCTCATAATTGGATTCTGCTAACCACAACACGGTATCCTTTAGATCATGTGTTTTTTTTTCTGGTGATATATCTAAAAGAGTCCGGAGTTCGGATAAGTTAAATTCATCCGATAGTTGTTCTTTTAGATTTGATAAGGAACTACAGTCTTCATGCATCTCATCCAATTTACAAAAGAATATATCTTTTATATATATGGGATTATTCACGGCTACTGCCCTTTCTACAAAGGGGCTCACCTCATCAAATTCGAAGTTACCTTCTTTGTCTACCATTCCACCCCTAAACTCTATAGAGGATAGGTGTCCCTCTCCCACCGATCTGAAACTCAATATAAATCTCATACTCCCTTCTGGAACTCCAGTTTGATCTGGATGTTTCACAATAGATGGATTAAAAAAAGCTGCTGATTGAACTGTATACTCTTGGGAAAAATAAGCTCCCAGTAGGGCTCTTTTTGTGTCATTTACCCCTATATTTGAGGGAATATATTTTTTTATTCTATTATAGTATTTATCCAGTGCATCCCAGATATTTTTATGCCTTCCTGAGAATTCTTCTATTATATCCTGCAAAATCTTATCGGCTTCCTCATCCGATAAGTTTAAAACCCGTGTTATAATATTTTCTATACGCCCTTCACCTGATGGTATATGAGATTTCATAATTACTCTTGATGGGTCTGGTCTAAATATTTTCCTTATCCTCTTTACATTTAATTTCTCCATTTTACTCCCCCCCGCTTAAACACATCCCTATCAGCTTATCTATATTGACTTCTCCTACACACATGACACTGTCAGCTCCGCCCCAGTAGATCTTCAGGGTTCCATCTCCTTCATCTACTGCTCCACAAGTAAAGACTACATTGGGCACATACCCCGTTACCTCCCATGGATCTTCCGGCTCCAGAATCCAGTCATCTGAAACTCCCAGCATAATAGAGGGATCTTTCAAATCATGAAGAGCTGCCCCCAGTCTATAAACAGATCCTGACATGGTTTTAAATACACCGTGGTATATATTTAACCATCCTTTTTCAGTTTTTATAGGAGTGGCTCCAGGACCTATTTTCATCTCATCCCAATGATATTTATGGGGCTGCATTATTAATTTAGATCTTCCCCAATGTATCAAATCTGGTGAATAGGATATCCAAATGGACCATTTAGATATCTCTGAATGAGGTCTATCCAGCCTCACATACTGTCCATCTATCTTTTCTGGAAATATAACTACATTTCTCAGGTCTGCCTGAGTAATAAGAGCGACCCTTTCTACATCTATAAAATCAATGGTTTTCGCCAGAGCTATCCTAACTCCATATCTAGAATAACAACTATACGTTAAGAGGTATTCACCATCTATCTCACTAATCCTGAGGTCTTCTACACCGTATTCCTCATACTGGGAAAATATTGACTCCTTGTCCTTACAGGGTGTTAAAAAAGGTTTCGGTTCCACTTTAAAATCATAACCATCATCACTTTTAGCCATTCCGATAACCGACCTTCCATTTAGCAGGTGGGAACGAAATAACATAATATATTTATCTTTATATTTAACAACTCCTGCATTATGAACTGTAGCCACAGGATACGGCACATCATCTTTAGTCAGTATTGGATTTTTTTTATATCGTACTACCACTTCTCTCTTCATCAATTACCTGCCTTTCCTCGGTCTTCAAGGATCTTTTCATATACCTTCATATAGTCATCCACCATTCGATTGACTGAAAATTTTTTCTCTACAGTCTCTCTACACCTTTTCCTGTCAATACCTGAGAGCTTCTCCAAAGCCAGCAGAGCTCCATCTACATCATCCACAAGAAACCCATTGATCTCATCCTCTATAAGCTCTGGCATGCTGCCCTTGTTGTAAGCTATCACAGGTGTCCCGCAAGCCATAGCTTCTATAACAGATAATCCAAAGGGTTCCTCGAAGTATATAGGGTGTAGAAGAGCCTGTGCTCCACCTAGTAACCTATCCCTTTCTTTGGGGCCAACACTTCCTATATAGGTAATATCTCCGTTTAGATGGGGCCCTATTTCATCCCTAAAATATCCTTCATCTTGAATAATTCCTGCCATTATGAGTTTTTTATTGGATTTTTTAGCTATTTCAATAGCTTCTTTTGGACCTTTATCTTTATGTAATCTTCCAAAAAATAATAGATAATCTTCTGGGATATCTCTATATGTAAATTGAGTTAGATCTATCCCATGGTATATAGTATCTATATAATTTAAATTACTGCTTCGATCTGAATTGCTTATTGAAACATAGTAGGTACTCTCATTATACTTTTCATATACAGGAAGTACCTTTTCAGAGGAAAATCCATGTATTGTTGTGAGGACTGGTGTATCCACCAATCCACTATAGGTCAACGGCAGAAAATCAAAGTTGTTGTGTATAATATCGAATTCATGGGCACTTTGAAATACATTGGCTATATGGAGACTTTCCCAAACTTTGGGATCTATATCTTTATCCTCCTCGTACCCAACTTGACACATTGATCTCAATTTCCCTTCTGTTATAGATTCACCTGTTGCAAAGAGCGTTACATCTACTCCTCTTTTTACTAAACCCTCACAGAGTAAAGAAACAATATTTTCCCAGGGTCCATAATGCCTAGGAGGGGTTCTCCATGCTATGGGAGAAATTAAAGCCACCTTTAATGGGGATTTTTTCTGCATTTTATTATTTCTTTTATTTTTATCCACCTTAAATCACCTCATTCTAAACTTTTCTAATATATCCTATACAAAAAAAAAATATATTTCTTTTTTTTTACACTAATAAAAATTCATTTTCAAATCACATCCTTCACCTGTCAAATTTTAAACAAATTTTTAAAAAAAATTAAAAACACACCTATGATTTTAATTGACAATTTCAGAATAAATAAAACATTTCAAACCCTGATTTGGAGGAGGAAAATATTTAAAAAATTTCATTTAATTGAAGGAAATCAAAACTAAGGATGTATATAAAACATTAGGAGAGAGTCATGGAGGATAAAATATGGAAATTACAAAGATATTTGACTGCAATGCTGAAAGTTGTGTATATAATAAAAACAAACAATGCCATACCCCTGCTATAAATATAGGGGACGATGTACCATGCTGCGACACATTTATGCCTGGCTCCAAAAAGGCTGGATTTAATGATGTTTCTGGTGGAGTAGGTTCGTGTAAGGTAGATTCATGTTCTTTAAACAGTTCTTTGGAATGCACTGCATCTGGGATCCATATGTCAGTTGTAGGAAATGAGGTAGACTGCCAAACTTATCGAAAAAAATAATGTAACTCTCTCTCCCTTAGCTGCCCCTGAGGCGGCTTTTTTAATAAAAGTTCACAAGAATATATATGCTGTATCTAAGTAAAATAAAAGGAGGATGATAGATTTGAGGCTAATCGATGAAATCAAAATAATATTGGAGGGTGCCGGATATGAATTTTTGGAATCTGGATCAAAAAAAGCTCTGGAACATCCCAAGGAGATCAGAATTCGTTTTGATGGGGATGAAACCGTTGAGTTAGAACCTCACATATTCGAGGCAAACGACATAAAAAAATATCTCAATGAATTTAAGATTATAGAACATGATCCAGATATCATTGATCTCAAAACCGGAGAACCTCATAAATCATACTATTCAATGATTATAGGAAGAAAGTAGTTGGCTAAGGTTATCAAAGCAACGTGACATTGCAGACAGGTAAAATTAAAATAATGGAGGGGATTAATTATGCATCATTTTATTTCAGGTTGTGACGAAAAGGGAATTGAAAAAATTAAAAAAATAGAGGAAGAGAATAACCTTCTTCTCATCGCTTACCATGAATCGCACTATGATTACGATAAGCTGCCAGAAGAACAATTGCAAAAAATTTCTGCACTGGAAAAAGAATTAGGAGTCCGAATAATCGCTCTTAAGAAGAAGTAAGGTTTATCTTTAGAAAAGGCTGATCCCGGGGTCAGCCTTTTTTTCAACTTGTAAGTTTCATTTAAATATAGTAGCATTAAGTTTAAAAATGCATTAGAGAGGAGATAAAATGAAGGTATATGCTGTTAGATTGACTGAAGGTATGGATTTAAAGGTTGAAATAGAAAAAATAGTTAAGGCAGAACAAATACAAGCAGGAGTTATACTCTCCTCTGTAGGCTGTATATCAAAGGCTAGATTTAGAGTAGCTGATGGTATAAGCATTCGAGAGATTAAGAAAAACCTAGAGATCCTTTCATTGAATGGAACTATCTCTCCAAAGGGTGTTCATATACACATAAGCTGTAGTGATCAAGATGGGATTAGTTTCGGGGGTCACCTTGTAGAGGGAAATATAGTTAATACAACATGTGAATTGGTCATAGGAATATTAGAAGATTATACATTTGATAGAAAGATGGATCTACATACAGGGTATGAAGAATTGACACTCTCAAAAAATCAGGCATAATTGACATAAAGTGAAATAATTGTTAAAATATTATAAATAATTTAACATCGTATAACTCCAATAATATGGTTTGGGGGTTTCTACCAGGTACCTATAATTCCTGATTACGAAGAGGGTCTGTCTATACAGCTTTCTTTGTAATGGGAATTTTTTTATTACTCAGAAATCTATAGATAGGATCAAAATAATAGGGGGAAATAAGAATGAATTATAAAAAAATGCCAAAAATAGACCTGCATTGTCACTTAGACGGTAGTTTAAGAGGTGAAACAGTTCTGGATATAATCATAAAGAATAAATTAGAATTAACTCAAAGTTTGGAAGAAGTAAAAAAACAATTGACTGCACCTTTAAGCTGCAGTTCATTAGATGAATATCTTAGATGTTTTGACCTGCCAATAGCTGTGATGCAGACAAAAGAAGATTTGGAGAGGGTATCTTTTGAACTTATGGAAGATGCTGCCATGGAAAATATAAAATATATAGAGATAAGATTTGCTCCTCAACAGCATACTAAACAGGGGCTGACTACAAAAGAGATAATCCAAAGTGTACTCTGCGGGATGAGAAGAGCGGAGAAAATATATGATATAAAGGGAAACTATATCTTATCTTGTATGAGACATCTTTCAGCTGAATCAGCTATGAAAATAGTTGAGGAGGGGAAGGAGTTCATAGGGCAAGGAGTTGTCGCTGTGGATCTTTGCGGTGGAGAAGCCGCAGGGTTTTGCCATAAATTTATTGAACCCATGAAAAAAGCCAAGGAATATGGATATAGGATAACTATCCATGCAGGAGAAACAGGTATAGGCGAAAATGTTGCCGATGCAATTGAACTTTTAGGAGCAGAAAGAATCGGACATGGAGTTTTTATAACTAACAGTAAAAAAGCCTATAATTTGGTAAAAGAAAGAAAGATTCCTTTAGAGATCTGTCCTACCAGCAATGTGCAGACTAAGGCTGTAAAAAATTACAAGGAACATCCAATATATGATTTCCATAATGATGAAATTATGATAACATTAAATACAGACAACAGAACAGTTTCAGACACTACCATGACTGAAGAATATCTTCAAATAGATAAAGCTTTTGAGTTAAAAAAGGAAGAATATACAAATATATATTTAAATAGTGTAGAAGCAGCTTTTATTTCAGAGGATGAAAAACAAAAATTAAGAGAGTATATAAAATAAAAAATATAAAAATGTCCAAAGGACAATTTTTGATCTTTTAAATAAACAGTGTTTTAGCCACGGGGGTTTTTAAAGATGAATGAGATTAAAAAAATGTTAATGGGGTCAAAATTTGATGCAGAAAGTGTGGAGATAAGGGATCATAAGTTAAAGGTCGAAAAACTACTTATTAAAATGAGAAATTCTACCTCAGATAAACATCAAGGTATTTTAAAGGACCTCCTTGGAAGTATTGGAGAAAATACCATAATAAAACCACCATTTAATTGTGAATTTGGAAAAACCATAACCATCGGCAGTAACACTTTTATAAATATGAATGTAACTATCTTAGATGGATCCCTCATTACAATTGGAAATAATGTTTTAATTGGACCAGGAACCGGGTTATATGGAGCTAATCACCCATTGGATCCAACAGAAAGAAGAAAGTGGATAACTATATGGAAACCAATTATAATAGAAGATGATGTATGGATAGGGGGGAATGTTAGTATTCTTCCCAATGTTCGTATAGGTAAAGGTTCTATCGTAGGGAGTGGCAGTGTCGTGACAAAAGATGTCCCTCCTATGGTAGTGGTGGCAGGTAATCCTGCTAGAATTATAAAAGAGGTAAAGACAGATAAAAATTAAAGGCAGCAGATGTAAAGATCATGGAGGAGTTATGAAGGTAAAAAAAATTACTTGCGGAATAATTGAAAATAATAACTATATTTTAATCAAGGGTAACGACTGTATAATCGTGGATTTAAGTGACTTTGAGACTATCAACGAGTACATAGAAAAATCAGAATTAAATGTATTGGGTATCCTGCTGACCCACACCCACTGGGATCACCTGTTGGGAGTGGATAAATTTGTGGATAAATACAAGGTTCCTGTCTACCTAAGCTCTAGCCGTCCTAATTATATAATGGATGCTGACTTTGACTATACCATAAAAAAATATGGAATAAGAACAAGGTTCGATATAGATAAGATCCATATCAAATATCTAGATGAGGGCAGGCAAAAGATAGGAAATTTTGAATTTTTTGTAATAGAAACTCCGGGACATACTACCTGTTCCATTGTATATTACTTTCCAATAGATAAAGTAATGTTTACAGGAGATTTTTTATTTAAAAAAACTATAGGTATTACCAACACACAACTGAGCAATAAGGAACAGATGAAAGAAAGTCTGAAAAAAATTAAGACATACCCCAATGATGTTACTATTTATCCGGGACATGGAGAAGATACAAACCTAAAATATGAAAAAATTCATAACAGATATTTAAATAGGTAGATATATTTAACTCCTCCAACTAAGAATAAAAAAAAAGGATAGTCTCAGACTATCCTTTTTTTTATTCTTAGTTACTTTAATAATCTACACTCATCCAAAATATACAACTTATAGCAGTTTTTTATGTATTTGATTGCTCTATTACATAAAACCTTATGCCTGTAACGATTTTCAGGTTTTGTAGCCTCTTCTAAAAGTCCCTTATAAATAAGTACCTGCATATCGTTCAGAGAAGTTATATTACTTGGAGAAATAAACTTTTTACGAGCCATCTTTATCAAAAGGATTTTATTTCTCTCATAGATGTCTAGTTTTAAGATCATACGATGGAACTTTGCAAAGGAGTTTGTTATCTCCTCTGGATAGATCTTATAAAATTCCTTTATCTCATAATAATTTTCAAAATCTTTCCTATTGAAATCTAAATTAGAAAAAAATATAGATTTGTAGATCTCTGGTTTTTTAAATGAGCATTTGCAAAAAAACTCCCAAATAAGAATCGATTCCTCCAAAGGGTTTTCAGCTTTTGCAGTATAGGCATCTAAGCCAGTTATATACTCATTTAGAAATTTCATAGAAGCCAAAAGGATTAAGTGATCTAAATTTTTAAAATATGTATAAAGGGTTGCACTGTTGTACCCTGTGATCTTTGCAACCTTTCTTATACTAACCTCTTCTAAGCCTTCTTCTTGAATAATAGTCATGGTAGCATCTATAAAAAGTCTTTTTACATTTAATTTTCGTTCTAATCTGGTCATCTTCCCTCTCCTGTAAAATTAATCTAGTTACTAACTAGTATATAATAAAAATTCCAAAACAAAAAATGTTTTTATTAATTATTTTATTTGAAGCTGTTTATTCCTTTTATAATTTTCTTTTTTATATCCTAACAGACAGTATTCCCATGCCTATCATAACGCACTAATAAAAGTTATTTGTTTCACAACTTTAGTTAAATAACATTATTTTTTAATAAAAAGTATTATATATATATACCTTTTAAACTATCTATCTCTTCAATTTCAACTTTAACCTATTCAAAACAAAACAATTTGTTTCAAAAAAGTTTATTACTCAACAAAAAAACTTTTTATGCTGAACTTTATATTTTTCAAGGAGTTTGATAAAAAAATAACTTTATTCTGAAAATTAATGTTGACTTATATAAATTTATGAGGTATAAATTACGTATAGAAGAAATTAATCGCGATTATAAAATAATCTTGGTTACTAAAATAACCGACACGATTAATTTAACCTTGATTAAAAAAAACGAAAAAGAGGTGAAGTAATGAAACTTGAATTGGGTAATTTTTATGTAAAAGATGTTAAGTTTGGGGATATTACAGCTTATGCAAATGGTATTCTTACAATTAACAAAGATGAAGCCTTGGCTTATGTTATGGAAGATGAGCATATTACTGAAGCAGACATTGTTATCGCTAGACCTGGAGAGAACAAAAGAATCATTCCTGTAAAGGATGCTGTTGAACCTAGATGTAGGGTAAATGGAAATTCAGTTTTTCCTGGTGTAACAGGTGGGATGACTCCTGCAGGAAACGGAAGAACACATGCATTAAAAAATACTAGTGTTTTAGCAGTAGGAAAGCACTGGGGAAGTTTCGGAGATGGATTAATTGACATGAGTGGGAAAGGAGCGGAATTAACTTACTTCTCAAGAACTATCAATGTTTGTCTTGTAGCCGATACTGATGAAGAATTTGAAAGATTTGAGCAACAAAAGAAAAATAAAGCTCTTAGATGGGGCGCTATGAGACTTTCTGAATACTTAGGTAACGCAGTAAGAGAATTAGAACCTGAAGAAATAGAAACATTTGAATTAGAATCAGTTATGAAAAGAGATGCTAAAATAAAAGAACTTCCAGCAGTTGTATATGTAATGCAACCTCAATCACAAATGGAAGAATCTGGATACAATGATTTATTATATGGATGGGACACTAACAGAATGGTTCCTACTTTCATGAATCCAAATGAAATTTTAGACGGAGCAATCATCAGTGGTTCATTCATGCCTTGTTCATCTAAATGGTCTACATATGATATGCAAAACTGTCCTACAATCAAAGAGTTATATAAAGAACATGGAAAAACAATTAACTTCTTAGGAGTTATCATGTCTAACTTAAATGTAGCAATGGAACAAAAAGAAAGATCTGCTATATTTGTAGCTCAAATGGCTAAGTCATTAGGAGCAGATGGAGCTATCTTAGCTGAAGAAGGATACGGAAATCCAGATGCAGACTTTATTGCATGTTTCGATGCTTTAGAAGATGTAGGAGTTAAAACAGTAGGAATCACTAATGAGTGTACTGGTAGAGACGGTCAGTCTCAACCATTGGTTGTACTTAGTGAAAAAGCTAATGCAATTGTTTCTTGTGGAAATGTATCACAATTAGTAGATTTACCTCCAATGGATATAGTAATAGGTGAATTAGCAGCATTGGGTAGAGATGGTTTATCTGGTGGATGGGAAGGCGACGATAAATTAGGTCCTTCAGTTAGAAAAGACGGTTCAGTTATTTTAGAAAATAACTCAATGTTCTGTGGAGATCAAGTACTTGGATGGTCTCAAAAAACAATGAAAGAATTTTAAGGAGGATTAAACAGTATGAAAAAAGCAATTTTATATATAAATCAATTTTTCGCTGGAATTGGCGGGGAAGAAAAAGCTGATCACGCTCCAGAAATTAGAGAAGGATTAGTAGGACCTTCATTAGCATTAGACGCAGCATTAAAAAATGCAGAAGTAACTCATACAGTTATTTGTGGAGATAACTTCATGGGTTCTAATCAAGATGAAGCAGTTGAAAGAATTTTAAAATTTTTAGAAGGTAAAGAATTTGATATCTTCTTCGCAGGACCATCTTTCCAAGCAGGAAGATACGGAAATGCTTGTGGAGTAATCTGTAAAGCTGTTAAAGAAAAATTTGGAGTTCCAGTAATTTCATCTATGCATATAGAAAATCCTGGAGTAAACATGTTTAAAAAAGAAGTTGTTATTTTCCCAGGTGGTAGAAGTGCCGCTGCAATGAGAAAAGATACTAAAAAAATGGCTGCTTATGGAGACAAAGTTTTAGCTGGAGAAAAAATTGAAACAGCTGAAGAAGAAGGATTCTATGTAAGAGGAATCAGACATCAAGTTGTTGACTTTACATTGGAACCAGCAGCAGTTAGAGGAGTTAAAATGCTTCTTAAGAAATTAGCTGGAGAAGAATATGTAACTGAGTTACCTATTCCAAAGAGTGATAGAGTAGAGATAGCAGAACCTGTTCAAGATCTTTCAACTGCAAAAATTGCATTTGTTACTACAGGTGGAATTGTACCAGTAGCAAATCCAGACAGAATTCAATCAGCATCAGCTACAAGATGGGGAATGTATGATATCAGTGAAATGGCAAGATTAGAAGCTGGAATATTCAAAACTATCCATGCAGGTTATGATCCAGCAGCAGCAGATGCAGATCCTAATGTATGTGTACCTTTAGATGCATTAAGAGCATATGAAACTGAGGGGAAAATCGGAAGCATCGATTCACATTTCTATACAACAGTTGGAACAGGAACTACAGAAGCAGAAGCAGCTAGAATGGCACAAGAAATGTTACCATTTTTAAGAGAACACAATGTTGACGCTGTTATCATGACATCTACATGAGGTACTTGTACTCGTTGTGGAACAACGATGGTAAAAGAAATAGAAAAAGCAGGTTTCCCAATTGTACAAATGGCAAACTTAGTACCAGTAGCTAAAACAGTAGGTGCCAATAAGATAGTACCTACAATCTCAATTCCATATCCACTTGGAGATCCAAACACATCTAAGGAAGAGCAATGGAAATTAAGATATCATAGAGTAGGAGTTGCATTAGATGCACTTGCTACACATATTGATGAGCAAACTGTATTTGAAGTTAAATTCTAAATAAATAGGGGGAGCATGTTTGCTCTCCCATTAAGTATATACATATATATACTTAATTTTAAGGGGGGAATTATGAAATCGGACGTAATAATAGAGAACGACACTGATCTGAAAAAAAGTGATGCCACATTTTATATATCAATAGCTCTAACTTTAGCCATTGTACTATGGGGGTTAATTTTACCTTCAAGTTTTGAGAGTGCAGGAAATGCCACTTTCGGTTACCTTGTGAATAATTTCGGATGGCTTTATACAATTTCCATGTCATCATTTGTTGTATTTTGCGCTTACTTAGCATTCAGTAAATATGGAACGCTAAAATTAGGTCCTGACAATTCTAAACCAGAATATACTTTAATATCATGGTTTGCTATGTTGTTTTCAGCAGGAATGGGTATAGGGCTAGTATTCTGGGGAGCAGCGGAACCTATGAATTTCTATGTTAATCCAATTATAGGAATTGAGGGAGGGACGCCTGAGGCCGCATCCTTTGCTATGCAGCATTCATTTATGCATTGGGGATTACATCCATGGGCTAACTATTCAGTATTAGCTTTGGCTATGGCTTATATGCAGTTTAGAAAAGGAAAACCAGCTCTTGTAAGTAGTGTATTTATTCCAATTGTGGGAGAAAAAGCTGTTAAGTCATGGTTCGGAAAGATGATCGATGTATGCGCAATCTTTGCAACTGTTGCAGGAGTAGCTACATCTCTAGGTCTTGGAACTTATCAAATAAACAGTGGTTTAAATTATTTATTTGGTGTACCAGAAAATAGTATGGTTCAAATTATAATCGTCGGTGTAATAACTGCTATCTTTATGCTTTCCGCAATGGCAGGAGTAGATAAGGGAATGAAATTTATATCTAACCTAAATGTAGGAGTAATCCTTTTGATGTTAGTTGTTTGTTTCTTAGTAGGACCTACACTATTAATATTAAAAGTATTTGTTGAATCTTTAGGTAACTATATGGGTGGATTTGTAACTGCCAGTTTCGAAATGGGAACTTTCACAAACGACTCTTGGTATGGATCTTGGACGGTATTCTACTGGGCTTGGTGGATAGCATGGGCTCCATTTGTAGGAAGTTTTATAGCTAGAATATCTAAAGGAAGAACTATCAGAGAATTTATTACAGGAGTATTATTAGCTCCTACTCTAGCTTCATTTATCTGGTTTTCAGTATTTGGAAGTATGGGATTAGCACAAGGAATAGATCTTGCAAAAGAAGCTATAGCATCTACTCCTACAGCATTATTTGTAGTGTTAAGTAAATATCCTATGGGAATGGTTGTATCGATAATCGCAGTAATTTTACTTTGTACTTTCTTTATCACTTCGGCAGATGCTGCTACATTCGTACTTGGAATGTTAAGTTCTAAAGGAGATTTAAATCCTAGTGTTAAAAAGAAACTTCTTTGGGGTGCTGTTCAATCTGGATTAGCATTAGCTCTAATGTTAGCAAGTGCTAACGGACTTAAGATGTTACAGACAATATCTCTGGTCGCCGCCTTCCCATTTGTATTTATAATGATCTTTGCAATGATTTCATTGATGAAATCTTTAAAAGCTGAGAAAAATTGGAACAAAGAAGAAATAGAAATAGAACAAATAAATTAAAAAAATTAATTAAAAAAATTAAAAAAACTATTGATATAACATTAAAAATGGAATAGAATGAACAGGAGGATACAATGTCAAAAATATACGACCTTATAGTGGTAGGAGCAGGACCAGCAGGATTATCTGCAGCTCTATATGCAGGAAGATCAAAATTATCTACATTGGTATTGGAAAAGAGTAAGACAGGAGGACAGATTGTTATAACTCATGAAGTAGCAAACTATCCTGGATCTGTAAGAGAAGCTACAGGACCATCTCTAATCGCTAGAATGGTAGAACAAGTAACAGAATTCGGTGCAGAAATCAAAGCTGACGATGTAATAGATGTAGATTTTTCTGGAGACATCAAAATAGTTAAAGGTGAAAAAGAAGAATATAAAGCTAAATCAGTTATTATTGCAACTGGAGCTACACCTAGAAAGATGGGTTGTCCTGGAGAAGCTGAATTAACTGGTAAAGGAGTTTCATACTGTGCTACATGTGACGCAGACTTCTTTGAAGATTTCGAAGTATTCGTAATCGGTGGAGGAGACACAGCAGTTGAAGAAGCAATGTATTTAACTAAATTTGCTAGAAAAGTAACTATAGTACATAGAAGAGATGAATTAAGAGCAGCTAAGTCTATTCAAGAGAAAGCATTTAAAAATGAAAAGTTAGCATTTATGTGGGACTCAACAGTTGAAGAATTAAAAGGTGACGGAATATTAGAAACAGCAGTATTCAGAAACTTAAAAACTGGTGAATTAACAGAGCATCACGCAGATGAAGAAGATGGAACATTTGGATTATTCGCATTTGTTGGTTATATACCGCATTCAGATACATTCAAAGGTCATGTAGAAATGGATGACTGGGGATATATCAAAACAGACGACGAAATGAGAACAAATATAGAAGGAGTATTTGCAGCAGGAGATATCAGACCTAAAGCACTTAGACAAGTAGTAACAGCAACTGCTGATGGAGCAATCGCAGCAACGTTAGCTGAAAAATATATGGAAGAAAAATTTTAAGGAGGATCAATTTATGTTAATCGTAGATAAAGGAACATTCGAAGAAGAAGTACTAAATGCAGAAGGATACGTATTAGTAGATTATTATAGTGACGGGTGTGTACCATGCCAGGCATTATTACCTGAATTAGAAGTAATCGCTGAAAAAAATGCTGATAAAGCTAAATTTGTAAAATTAAACACAAGTAAGGCAAGAAGAATGGCTATAAAGCAAAAAGTATTAGGATTACCTACAATAACTTTATATAAAAATGGAGCAAAAGTAGCGGAGTTAACAAAAGACGATGCAACAGCTAAAAACATCGAAACTATGTTAGCAGAAAACATCAAGTAACAATAATTTATCAATTTTTATAGATTGATAATTATTATATAAATAATTGAGAGATCGCAACAAAAATATTATTTTTATAGGGTTAATGTATTCATTTTAAAAGTATTAGGAGGAAATAAATTATGTTCGAAAATAAAAAGTTAATAATAGTAGGAGATAGAGACGGAGTACCTGGGGAAGCTATAAAAGCTTGTGCAGAGACTATTCCTTCAGTAGAGGTAATATTTGCTTCTACAGAATGTTTTGTCTGAACGGCAGCAGGAGCAATGGATTTAGAGAATCAAAAAAGAATTAAAGATTTCGCAACTGAATATGGACCAGAAAACTTAGTAGTTATATTAGGAGCAGCAGAAGCAGAGGCATCTGGATTAGCTGCAGAAACAGTAACATTGGGAGACCCTACATTCTCAGGAGTATTAGCTAACGAAGCGTTAGGATTATCAGTATTCCACGTATTAGAAGAGCAATTCAAAGGTGCAGTAGATGCAGAAGTATTTGAAGAGCAAGTAGGAATGATGGAAATGGTATTAGAAGTAGAAGAAATCGTAGAAGAAATGAACGAAATCAGAGGAGAAGGTTGTAAATACCTTTAATTTCTCGAAAAACTTGTAATAGCTAAACCAGTAACAGAAACAAAAATAACTAAAAAACTAAGAGATCATATTCAGAAATCGTGTCTTATGCGAGGCACACAACAAATCTTTAATTAAAATAATTCTCAAAAAAATCCATTGAACACATGGCTCAGGTTTGAGCCTATATAATAATAAAATAATTCTTCCTTAATTAATAAAAATTGAGGTAAGAAGTGTCAGTAACAAATTGAAATTAAAAAAATCCTATAAAAATAATAATAAATTTCTTAAATTATTAGATCCAATAATCTTCTAATTAAAATGTTGAAGATGAACAAAAATTAAATAATTAAACCTAATAAGGGGAAGAGTCTTTGTCTCTTTCCCTTATTTTTAATAGCTTGAAAATAAAAATACAATAATATAATCGGAGGAATAAAGATGAATTTTGCAGTTTTAAAAGGAGCAGCATATTGTTTAGTGCATACTCCAGACATGATCTTACACAATGGAACTACACAAACAGTTGAAAAACATACTAACCCGGATTCTGAATATTTGAAAAATATCAGAAACAGCTATAGAACTTATGAAGAAGTAGTAAACTACGGACCTAACCAAACATATATCGGAAACATTAATCCTGCTCAATTAAAAGAAATGGGAATGCCATTTGTAGGTAAAGAT
>Ga0316198_10000681_pt1 | contig 18494 bp, 15 predicted proteins | sample OudBieAanoxic_MG_FD_204935 | JGI IMG/M metagenome (GOLD analysis project Ga0316198, IMG submission 204935) | Coastal sediment microbial communities from Oude Bieten Haven, Netherlands - site A anoxic | ecosystem: Environmental > Aquatic > Marine > Coastal > Sediment | place: Netherlands...
TCCAGGAAATGCCCCAGGTTTAGAAAAAGAAATCTGACTTTGTGGCGGTTCACAGAAGGTGCCTCCTGTTTGACTTTGCTGTCATTGTCGTAAATTATGCTGTGGCGTACTTGTCTTGACAGGTCAAAATATGCCGCAAACACGCCAAACTGTTGTCCCGATCAATAAGGACTTGAGCCGACTTGAGGCACTCTCCCAGCCGGGGTGCGAGTAAACGAACCTTGGGTCGTTTATTCACAGCGCAACCAGGAATGTCATTCCGGGAATGGCGACAGCAGAGACGCCTGCTTCGCTCCCTTGAATTGTTAGCGACAGGCGATAATGTGACCAGTATTGCTCTGGAGTTGGGCTACGATAACACCAGCGCCTGCATCGCAATGTTTCGGCGTTGTCTGGGTACGACGCCGGCACGCTATTTGAGCATCACCGACTTGTGACCGGTCTGGTAACTTTTATATGACGTCACCGAGTGAATCTATGGTCTACTCCATCAGTAAAACCTCACTTCAAACCCGAAAAAACAACATTTTCCTGGGCGCGCTGTTCAGTCTGGTATTGGTTGTCGTAGTCACCGCCGGGCATTACCAGTACCCGGAAACTTACAATGATATGCTTTTCTGGTCAGTGGTTGCCGCGGTAGTTATCGGTAATCTCGTCAACTACTACCGTTATCGCCGCTACCTGCGTCTGGTTGAACATCATCGGATTGAAATTGACGGCGATGAAGTCTCCTTCTTTAATGGAAGCGAGAAGTCTGTGCTGGCTGTTAAAGATATTGTTACGCTGACTTTTTACCGCAGGAAAGGGCGGCTGGAGCACATTCAACTGAAACTGAGGAACAATCGAGGTATACGCTTGGAGGGCTATACCGATCTGGAGCAGTTGGGCCGCGCCATCGCCGACCGGATTCCCAAAGAACTGGTGGTTGGCGGGGAGCGCTGAATCTGCGCGAGGCTTGAATTCTGTGCGGCTACGTCGCCGGCCATCGATTTGCCTCAGCGATAGCGTCTATGCGAAAAGTACAGATGCAGGCCAGGCCAATGAAGGGTGGAGGTGTGCACGCAGACAAGGCCCCTGCAACACTGTCAAGGGCCTTGTCCTGTTCGCGGTGAACTACGTGCTTTTCAGGCAGTCCTGTGTGCGTGGGATTATTGACCGGATGCCTGGACCAGGGCTTTTTCGATGGCATCAGGTGCACACATGATACTCATGAACGAACCTTCCCCCATCATCGACAGATGCGGCCAATTGATGGCGATACGGAACTTCGCGGACAAGGCGTGAGGTACTCCGTCCGATACCACAATTTCATAGGGCAGATGCGCCGTATGCCGCGGGCTGCTGTTATCGATCTTGCCCATAATGTACTGATCAGCGCTGCAGTCGTCGCCATCTTTACCCTTCAGCGCAACACCGAAGATGGTCTCGTCCTTGCCCGGAATGTCGACACGGTAGACCTTGGCTGTTGCACCCTTACCGGCAGCCAGAGCGTCCTCGATTGCCTTCACGGCTTCTGCCTGGTTAGCGTACTTGGCCAGTTCGCTCTGATCGTCAAAATATGGCATTGCAAATTTATAGTGGTATTTACGCAGCTTTTCGGCGGTCAGTTTTTTCTCGGAGCCAAAATCCTTCTCTGCACCGAGCGCACCCTCGAGTTGAGCCCGAATATCGGCCATATCGACTGCCATACGATAGGCGGCGGCCATGTATTCCGGATTGGTATAGGTTACTTCCGTGACATCGCCGTTTTTGGTAATAGAAACACGAGCAATGGCGCCATATGCACCGAAGTTCGATTTGGCAGCATAGCCCTTCATGGAATCGCTGGTCACGACCACGATATGGGCGCCGTCGTAAGGAGAATATTCGCCGACAATTTCAAAGCCGGAAGCGGTCAGTTTTGGTTTGACTTCCGATGTCACGGATGCAACCTCACCGCTCGAGGTGCTGGCCAGCACAAACGGCATCAGAACCTCATCGGCCATGACGCTGGCTATTGAGAGCATGAAACCGCAACCGGTGATGCAAATGTACTTTAGAATTTTACCCAATTTACTGTCCTCCAGATTCTTCGTGATGAAAAGTTTTCCCTGCGCCGACATTATGCAACAGTGCCTGAGAACGGCAGCACAACCCAGGCGCAATAAACGAACAACGAAGTATAGGGTAGTCGTTCAGGCTATGCGAGCAGGATTGTCCTGCAGGCGTGTGAGCGGCGGCTTTTGACCCCGGCCCGGTATTGCAGCGACCCGCATTGAGGCTGCGGACGCCAGGCGGAAACGGACCTGCGAATACCATTCATGAACTGACGCAGAGGAACTGATGTCCCAGACCGCGGCAATTTGTCGCTGGTCAATTCGACAACGTTTGCCAGTTTTGTGTAGTCGATCAGGAACTGAACGGGGAGGGGGTTAGCGGCCTTCCGCGGACTCGTCGGTATACAAATAAATAGAGATAATACAGGTAGATGCGATCTCTATCAGTAGCGTCCATGAGCGCTCCGGGCCCGAGTCCTACCAGCCGCCGCAGACTGTCGCATTGAGGGAGGCCGTATTACTGTGCCTGGGTGGTAAGGTCGCGGTGATTGTCGACAAAACCAGGTACGAAAATTGATAGCGGTTTATCAGACCTGGATAACAGAAATATTGCCGAGGCGTTGTTATGTTGGCGGTACTACCGAAGATGGGGAAATACCATGGTGATACTGACCCGCGGTCCTAGCGAAGCCATCATTATTGAGTTGCCTACCGGCGAAATCATTAAAGTCGCAGTGCTGAGTGTAAAACCCAACCAGGTACGGATAGGTACAGATGCACCGGGCGATATAAAAATTGTTAAAGAGGAATTGCTGGATAGTTCGCAAATCGAGAGATGGATACGTAAAAAAGCCAGCGACTAGGAGCCTGTCGGACTTAGGTGTTCGTAGCGAGGCGAGTGGGAGAGCGGCAGTAGAATCAGCCTAGGTCCGACAGGATCCTGGGCGGAGATATAACGCCGGCTCGTCACTGAGGAAGCGAGCGTTCTCAGCAGCACACTGCTGATGGCAGTCTGCGCGCTTCTATCTTAGTTGTAGTAGTTTAGACTTGATCTGACAGTTACCGGTTTGATGGTGGTGACTGTCAGTTCAAGTTCAGGCTATGAACTTTTCCTTCCAGATTTGTTTGCCATGCTCTAGCGTTTGCAGGGGCGTCTGCCCACAGCACATTTTTCCCTGATGTGTCCGTTGATTATTGTAGTATTCGAGCCATTCGTCATCGTCTTTAACCGCTCTGATTGTTTGCCACTTTGGAAAAACTGCGCCATTCTTGCGCCTGTCCCAGATTTCACCCTTCCATTCCCCGTGTTGCAGGAGTGACGACCACATGGTCTTATAGAACTCTGGATTATGTCGACCGGATTTCAGAATACTGGCATTCCTCCCCAACACGTCTTTCTCGGAATAACCCGTGATATTTGTGAAAGCCTTGTTAACTGATAAGATATTTGCACCGATGTCGGCGATGAGTACACCTTCCGAGGCGCACTCGAAAACTGTGGCAGACTGTCGTAATGTGGACTCAGTTCGCCTGTGCGCTTCGACAAGGCGCCGAATCTTCGTCAGTATCCTCCACACAATCAGAGCCCCAAGCAGCAGCGCCAGGGAGAATATCGTAACCAGGTGACCGGTGCTGCTGGTATGGTGGACCTTCAAATTGCTGTTGACTGCGTCTTTGGCTATGGCGTGCAATCGTTGCAGTTGCTCGACACTGTGTGCAAAGCCCTGCAGCTGGGACATCCCGGATTGAACGAAAGGTTTGATGCCGCTGATACGAGCATCCTCCAACACGCCCTTGATCCCGGTGAGTTGCCTGTTTATTTTGCGGATTATGGGTTCAAAGCGGGCCGCTTGATCGGATTCTGAACCGTAGACCCCATGCAGTTGGCTGATAGTCCGAATATACCCCTGGATCAGATAAACCGCGTTAGTGAAGGCAGTTTGCGATTGGCTCTGTCCATCAGAGTGCTGTATACGAAATTGACTGTCGACCAGGGGGGTGAGGATATGGAGCACTTCCTCTTTGATTTGACTGCAGGACAGGATGGTCTCCAGGTGGTAATGATTGGCGAGTTTTTCCAACCGGTAACGCTGACTGTCGTGCCAGTAGAGGTAACCGATCAAAGACAACGACAGGACCAGGACGGTCGCGACCAGCAGACGTACGTAATCTCGAATAGCAGATAACCCCGAATTGGCCTTTGTCTTGTAGGCGTGCACCGCTATAGCCCCCCGAGCCTGGTCATGATCTGTTGGAGTCTGGAAAAATCTGCAATGCTGGCTGGATAGAAGCCGGTGGCGCTCAGGTTCGATAATATTATCTCGTGTTGCGGGTTGTCGACTGAGAGCGCCAGGAACGTCTGCTGTAATTTTTCACGGTCCACAGGGCGTACCTGAGGATGTACCGCCCAGACGTAATCAGCATAGGGTGGGGTTGTCCATATAATTCGTATATCCCCGGGTCGTAGGCGACCATCCGCTAGCATCCCGCGAATAATTTCCGAATTGACGAAACCCGCGTCGACCTTACCATCACGTACCCAGTAGGCTGTGCGGTCATGTTGTCCGGAATACTGGATACTACGGAAATACTTCTCTGGAGTTACGCCGAGCTCTACCTTCATAAAGTAGCGTGGCATCAAGTGCCCTGATGTTGACAGCTTGGAACCAAAACCGAAGCGTTTGCCATGGAGTTCTTCGAAATTCCTGAAATCCTCGTTGGCCACCACGAGCGTGCTGGTAAAGCGACTGTCCACATCACGCATGACCAGGGGTACGGCGCCATAGCCGGTATAAGCCCTCAGGAAAGTTGCGCCACCGAAATACGCCAGGTCAAATTTCCCCTCGCCAAAAAAATCCACCAGGACAGTTTAATGGCAACCAGGCGTCTAATGATTTACCTTGGGTATATCGGCCGGCCGCGAAAAATTATAACCCATTATCCACTGTGCGCTGTGCGGCGATACTGATCGCGCTGATCCGGCACGATCGATCAACGTCGATCAACCTATCCCGGCAGCGGGTATCTGTGAACTGACCATAGAGTGGTGTAGTAAACGTCTTAGAGCAACACTTCTCACCCTTGGGCTATTCCCTTAACTTATTACTTTTACTCTACGCTAGCCTGCGTTACAATTATACGGTCACCGGTTTATCCCTCTGTTACTCTCTTGGGCGTGGGTTTCAGACCTGCACGGCCCACCGGATAAACCTGTAATTTCTGATAGTTTAGGAAATCGACTGCGACAGGTATTTCGCCTGCATTTCTGTGTCGTAAGCTAAAGCGAAGCAAAAGGAGAATTGCACATGCTCATCCTCACTCGCCGTCCCGGCGAGACGCTCATCATTGAATTGCCAAACGGTAAACAGATCGACGTCACTGTACTGGAAGTCAAGGGCAACCAGGTGCGCCTGGGTACGGATGCACCCGATGATATAGCGATTGTCAGGGAAGAGTTACTGGAGCGGCTGGAGAACTGATCTGGTGTTTCACTGGATCGCGCAGCCGGGGGCTGGTACCTTGTTACCAGCACCCCGGGCGGTGTTGTCATGGTGTAGAAGATAAGATGGCCGATCTTCTAGACGGTTTCCCAGAATTCCTCTGGCATATCCCTGGCCAGGGCAAGGGCGCCATCGGCACCCGCAAACAGTGTGTCATCAACACAGCGCATGTGACAGGTTCCGTTCTCCCTCAAGGATTGTTGCAGCCGATCGGCCAGGCCGCGAATCTGGCTTCCACCACCCGACAGGACGATGTTGGACATGATCTGGTCCTGATACTCCGGGTCAAAGCGCGATACCAGTTCCAGGGTGGTTTCAACAATGGGTTGTACGATGCTTTCACAAGCGCCGCGCATTTCCTCGGTGATATCGTGGGGCGTCATTTTGCCATTGACGGGGAAATCGACTTCCACTTTGCCTTTTGATGTGCCGACGAAACTGTGCTCTTCCTTGAAACGGCGAACCATATTGATATTGAAGTCGGCATTCGGATAACGTTCGGATAAAGCATTAAACAGCTGCTGGTCGATGTAATCGCCGGCAGTCAACACGGTGCGTTGGTCGTCCTCGGACGGTATGGTCCCGTGCATGATACAGAAGTCTACGGTACCGGCACCGATGTCAATGATCATGGCGTTGTTCAGCAGGTTCTGGCCATAGGCGACAGCAAATGGTTCGGATGTCACCATCAGCGAGTCCACATAGTCGGATACGGCGCGTTTTATGGCCAGCTTGTTGGCGGTGAAAGATACGGCAGGCACCCCAACGACTGCGTGTACTTTGCGATCTTCTTTCTTTTCCACCAAATCGACCAGGTGGCGAATCAGTTCCTTGACGGCTTCCTCGTCGCGCGTGGTACCTTCCTTGATGACGCCACGTTCCAGTGGCCGGCATATGTCCAGCGACAAGCGGTTGGATAGTGCCTGCTCGCCCAACAGAACCGGTTTGCCGAGCACTTTCTGGGCGATAAAGTCCTTGGGCCAGCCAACATAGCTTTCCACCCATTCGCGGTGCTCGTCGCTTGACGCAATTGCACTTCGGGAGGTGCCCAGGTCGATGCCGATCTTTAGTGTAGAATCATCCGTTGTTTTGCCGTTCATTACTGTTATCTCCTGCTGTGCGCGACTGCTTGTGTCGCAAGTATTCCTGTACGCCCTTTTCGAGAAAGGACGCGATTTTTGCCCGATAAGCCGGGGTATTCAGTTTCATCTCTTCATCCACATTGGTGATGCATGAGATTTCCGCCAGCACGCTGGGCGCGTCGACGCCCAGCAGTACGACAAACGGTGCGGTTTTTACACCGAAGTTACGCATTCGATGTTCAAGCTTGTGAATATTGTGAAACAGGCTGTGTTGAATTGAGGTGGCCAGTGCTGCGGATTCCTGATGTTTCATGGTATGAGTGATTTTTTTGATCATGCTCTTGAAATCCGCCATGCCATACTGAGAGTCGGTATTCTCCAGTTTTGCCAGTTCGGTAGTCGCTGTATCCTTTGGTGCACCGAAGTAATAGGTTTCGATGGTCTTCACCCGCACATCGGGGAAAGCATTGACGTGGATAGAGACGAACAGGTCGGCCCGGTTTTCATTGGCGAATTCCACGCGCTGGTTCAGGCGCAGAGTTGAATCCGAGTCGCGGGTCATGAGGATCCTGTATTGGCCTGACTTGCGTAAACGGTCGCGCAGCCGCAAGGCGATATCGAGTGCAATGTCCTTTTCCATCGTGCCCTGGGCGCCGATCGCGCCAGGATCCGTACCGCCGTGGCCGGGATCTATGACAATGGTTTTAACGTCGAGGCCGAACACTGCGACCAATGGCCGTTGATCGTCTCGTAGTAGCATATCGAAATCAGACCAACCGGCTGGTTCGGTGTCCGGGAACTGCCCCGGTCCGTCCAGTACCGCAAACTCGAACTCGAGCGGAGTGAAAGGAGAATACGCCAGGCTGTGTGTAGTCTCGACCGGTAGCCCGGGTTGTGGATGAGGCGGGGACGACTGCAGTGCGCTGTTTAGCCCGGTCTCATGATCATCGATAAAAACGGAGGGTCCCAGGTAGCCAAGCGCGGGTCCGAATACCAGCGTTACTCCCAGCAACGCCCAGCTTGCCTGACGACGGGGGTGCCATAACGGGCGTGACCGGGGTCGATGCCGTCGCTCACCGAGACGAACGTTATCCTCATAGACGCATTGCAGCATCGCGAGGCGATCGGGTGTGTGAGTGTCAGTCCCCGTTGGCATCGCGTTACGCTACTCGGAACCCGGCATTGCTGTGTCCGGGTTTTGCTGTTACCAGTGAATGACTTTTTCCAGCTGTAACGGGCTGGACGAACGGCCGCTGGTCGTCATTCATGGAATTTTTCGTCAAATAATTGCCGCCCATAAGTCGCATGATATCTTATTGATATTTCGATTAATCCTTGGCTAACTGGTATTGAAACAGGGGGGTTGCACAACCTGGTAAACATTGCCGGGAGCCCAAACCGCCAGTTTTGTTTCAATAAAGCAATTCGCGTGCCGTGTTGATTAAACAGCCACGACTGGTTTTCAGGTGAATGCCACGGTTTTTCCACTTGCGGCAATGAAATCTGTCGGCTCTATAGGGTGCTACTGGATTTCAATACCCCTGATGGGGCGGTTGTGACGTCAATTGGAGTTTGAGAGGTGATGGTTTCCGGCGTCGGATTTATCCTCGCCCAGGGTAAAATAAAATGCCGCGCCGCCGCCGACGGCGCCTTCCGCCCATAGTTCCCCGCCGTGGCGGCGGATAATGCGCGCAACAGTGGCCCGGCCGATGCCGGTGCCCTCGAATTCGTCCGCTTTATGCAGGCGTTGAAACGAGCCGAACAGCTTGTCAGCGTATTTCATGTCAAAACCGACGCCGTTGTCACGCACATGATAGATCTTTTTGCCGTTCTTATTCGTCAGACCGAACTCTATGTGCGCATGGTCTGTTTTGCCGGTGTACTTCCACGCATTGCCAAGCAGATTGTCCATTGCAATGTCGATCAGGTGTGCATCCCCCCAGGCGTGTACCCCAGGCGCTATGTCGACGTCGACTCCCCTTTGTGGTTCATAGTCCTGTAATTTTGTGATAACGGATTGCGCCATCTTGCCCAGATCGATGTCTTTTCGATTGAGTTCATGGCGCATGACCCTGGAGAGAGACAACATATCATCTATCAGCATGCCCATGCGTTGTGCGCTGTTGCGCACCCGTTGCAGGAAATTTTTGCCAATGTCGTCAAGCTGCTCGGCATAATCTTCCAGTAGTGCATGACTGAAACCATCAATAGATCGCAGCGGTGCACGTAGATCATGGGACACCGAATAGGAGAAGGACTCCAGCTCCTTGTTGGTCTCTTCAAGCGCCGCGGTTCGTTCGGTAACCATGGACTCCAGATGATGGCGGTATTGCTCCAGTTCCTGTTCCGCCCGTGTCCGCTCGGTGATGTCATCGACCAGCGAAGCAACACCGATAACCGTCCCATCCGGATTCACTAATGCCGTGTTGTACCATTCACACAATATGATGCGACCGTCCTTGGTGATGTTTTCGTTGGTACTGCGTTCACCACCACATTTATTCAGCAGATCTTTCCATACCCCGTACACCGTTTTACGGGCACACTCCGGGAGTATGTTTTTGGTGATATGCTGGCCCAGTACTTCGTCTCTTGAAAAACCAAATATGCGGTGTGCTGCTGGATTCCAGCTCAATACCTCGAAATCCGTATTCCATTCAATGACCGCCAGGGGGTTATGTTTGCGGTGCAGTAATAGACGTTGTTGCGAGAGGCGCAATACTTCCTGAGCGGATTTCAGTTCATTTTCAGTAGAAATTCTCAGATTGATTTCCCGGGATAGTCTGCGGTTCCAATAGGCAAAGATAGCTAACAGGATAAACGCAACAGCCGTCACCTGATAGGCCAGCGTGTAGTCGGTTTTTTCTATGTATTTCTGCTTTATCCAGTCATCAAGTATCGCCTGTTGTTGTGCATGGCTGATATTTTTAATGGCTTTATTCAGGATAGAGACAAGTTCAGGCAGGTTCTTTTGTACGCCCAGAGCCAGTTTGGTATCAAATTCGGTTTTACCGGTGATTTTAACGTTATTCAATCCAAGCTCGGCGATGGTATAGCTGCAAAGTGCCAGTGTACATAAGAGGGCATCAACTTCACCTGTCGACACCGCAATTAATCCGTGCTGAATGTCCTGTACCGTCGTAAAATCGACGTTGGTGTACTTCCTTCGTATTTTTGAGACGTAACCATAGTCTTTGATGACTGCGATCTTGCGATCCCTGATATGGCTTATGCCTTCGACATAATGTTCCCTGCTATGCATGGCAATAATGATGGGGTTGGACAGGTACGGATCGGTAAACAAGAGATGGGATTTGAGATCCGAATCATCGGTTTCAGACAGGATATCAACCATCCCCGATTTTGCTTTTTCAGTCGATTCAGTCCATGTGTTACTCGGGCTTATCCTGAACCGGAGCCCCGTTAAAGCTGCAATCAGGTCAAGGTGCCCCGAGACTATACCTATATATTTTCCGTTGCTGTCAAAAGCTTCATAGGGAAGCCAGTTTGGATCACCGGTAAAGCTTACCGTCGGGTGGTTGGTCAGCCACAGGCGTTCGCTGTCGCTTAACTGCAGTGATGCAGCGGGTTCTGTTTCGGGTATGGATGCCAGTGCCGCTAATGCAGGGGAAAGCAAGGAGACCAATAGCGAAAATACAATGCATGTATGAACTGGCAGGAATAGATGTCTGTGGCTGAAGTGAGGTCGGGCGTTTATCTGTGAAACCATCGCGGGTCCTGTAAAGGGCGGAACGGGTAAAATACAAATCGACCGGGATGCAATCCTGGTGCCTGTTAAAAGTATATTAAAGTCAAAAGGTTGGAGTCAATGCCTGCAGCTTCAATGCAGTGCTTCGCGCATGGCTGTGTGGAAGGTCTTGGTCAATACATGCCGGTCACCCAGGAGAGTAAAGATGATCAGCATGGCTTTGCGCGGCAGTTCATCATAGCAGTAGCGGTCCTGTCGAAGTATATGCAGCAGGTGATTTAGCGCCGTTTCATAGTCATCCTGCACCATCGCCACCGCTGCCCGGTTCAATACGACGTCCAGGTCATCCGGTGTTGTTTGGAGTCGAATATCCAGTTGAGCAGCGGTTGGCGCCTGTTGCGCCAGATGGAGCAGTTTCGCATGAACCTGCAAGGTGCCGATATCTGCTTGTGCCTTTACCTTGTCCGGCAATATGCCAACATAAGACTCGACGTCTGCGTAGCGTTTTTCGCGCAGTAACAGTTTAAGTGCCGTGGCATGCAGTTGTGCATTGTCCGGTTCACGGCTGCCTGCCTGCACCAGCAATTGCAGGGCATCATCAATCTGCCCGGACTGATAGCTCCTGATCGCATGAGTCACTACCGAATCCTGTGCGGGTGGGACATACTTATCGATGATGTCACGTAACGCGCTTTCCGACTGGGCACCATAGATCGATTCGACGATTCTGCCCCGATGATAGAGTTTCAGCGTGGGGACGCTGGTGATACCGTTTTCCCGCACCAGTGGGGCTTGCGTCTCGGTATTGACATTCACCAGCAGAAAACGCCCGCGGTACTCCCGGCTCAGTCTCTCGAGTACCTGCCATAACCTGAAACAGGGTCCTGCATTGGGCGCCCAGTAGTTAACCAGTACAGCACCTTTTTGTGAGTTCTCCAGCACCAGCTGCCCGAAATTCTGGCGGGTACCGTCAAATACGTGGTTCAGTTCGGCCATGATATCAGTATCACTTCAACGGGCAGGGGGGCACGGCCAGTGGGCCACGCGGCATAAACCGATTTCAGAGCGTGAACGTCATTCAGTGAAGCAGACGTTTGAATACACTCGTCTGGTCTCTGGACTTCTCACCAGGCCGGTCTGACAGGTTTTTGAAGTCTGCACTTTTCAGGCGCTGCATCGGCGTTGCCAGCGCTTCATGCAGAGCCGCGGTTACCCCGGTCGGGGTGCGAACACCTGTCAGGCTATGGCATCAAAAAGCGGTTTCTTCTTCTTTTTCGTCGTGGGGATGAAAGTGACATCTACCGATATATGATGAGGTGTGTAGAGTGTGGTTCGAATCATCCACCCGACACCCTGAACCGGAGCCTGTTCTGTCATGGTCCTGATGTGGGTGGTGTCGTCAAATGCGTCCTCGATTACATCGTATTCCAGTTCCATCGTTCTTCTCCCGGTAGATTATCGATCTGCTGTGACATGCACAGACCTGCCAATGCTTTGACAGAATGATGTTATAGGGTGAATGATTGGCAACATCCCGTGAGATTGCAAGGGCTTTAGGGCAGATTGTCGCGTACAGCGGATAACATCGCTGGTGTGTTGATTTTGAGTAGGGATCACTTAAACTTGGCGGCTATTTGACCGGAGGTAAATGAAACAATGGAAGAAAATGAGGTTGTGGGCGTTGCGGAAGTTATACCCACCAGCGTAGATGAGGTCAGCCAGCTGTGGACTCAAGTCCAGGATGTGGTTGCGGCCTGGGGGCTGAAAGTCGTTGCCGCGCTGGCGATTTTTATTATCGGTCGCTGGATTGCGATGATGGTGCGCAGGGGCGTGCGACGCATGATGGAAAAGTCCGGTGCGGATCCGATCATCATCGGTTTTGTGACCAGCATTGCCTATATCGCCCTGCTGGCCTTCGTTGTCATCGCCGCGCTTGGCCAACTGGGGATACAGACTACCTCCTTTATTGCCATTCTGGGTGCTGCCGGCCTGGCGGTTGGTTTGGCATTGCAGGGTTCGCTGGCGAATTTCGCGGCCGGTTTCCTGATGATTATATTTCGCCCCTTCAGGGTCGGCGACTTCATCGAAGGTGCAGGTGTGGCCGGCGTGGTGGAAGCCATCCAGATTTTTACCACCACGCTCAGGACCGGCGACAACAAGACGATCATCGTCCCCAATGCCAAGCTGTCGGGGGATAACATCACCAATTACTCCGCCAAGGAAACACGGCGCGTGGACATGACAGTCGGTGTTGCCTATGACGCGGACCTGTCAAAGGTCAAGCATGTGTTGAACGATATTATCGGTAAAGAGTCGCGTATACATGCCGATCCGGCGCCGCAGGTGGCGGTGGCGGAATTGGCAGACAGTAGCGTTAATTTTGTCGTGCGTGTATGGACAGACACGGCAGACTACTGGGGGGTAAAGTTCGATATTACCGAAACCATCAAGAATCGCTTTGATGAAGAAGGTATCGGCATCCCCTTCCCGCAACGCGATATCCATATTGTCAGCGGGACGGCCGCCTGATAATGACCTGATCGGCTGATCCCGGGGTCCCCACGGCTGCCACCTGTCAACACGGGTACTGTGTACCACGTAAGCGGGAACGCAAGGGTTAGCGTAGATCCGCCGCCGGCTCAGATGTCGGGTACGCAGCTTGAAGCGGTGGCAGGCGGTGGGGGGAGGGCATGTCTGCTGCGATGTAGCCCGGCGTTGCCGGTCCCGATGTGACGCCGCACATCACGGTCACGCAGGGGCGTCGGGTAATCTGGCTGGTGTAGACGTCGCAGAGGAATGCCCCCTCAAAGGCCGCGTTGCTCAGTCGTGGCATGGTAACGAGATAAGGCCGCTGGGAAAGGTCCTGTCGGGAGCCGCCGGGATCGATGGCATCTTCATGGCTGTTTGAGCTCACCTGGCGTCCATCGGTATCGATGGCGTAGAGAACATCGCACTGAAGGCAGTCACGGATCACCTCTGGTAGCACAGCGTCAAGCTATTGGCGATTAACCATACCCTGACCGCGCGCCTTGCAATCGTACGCAACGGCACATGGAGCAGCACGCGTAGTGCGTCATGTTGTCTGTGACAGGGTATGACTGAACGGGACGGACAATGATGGTGCATGGGCGTGTTGTCCTGCCCGACAGGCTTACACTAGTACACTAGAGTACGCCGTCCAGGTCATGGTGTTGCGCAATACCCTGGTAGACAATGCTGGACACATTACGGATAACATCGCTGCGTGAGCGTATCCAGGTCGTGTAATCACGTGCGCGTTGTTGTTTTTCTATGATGCCGATCAGCGTATAGGGATAACGCTTTCCGTCCCGACCGCGGACGTTCAGGATGCCCATGTCACCACACACGCGCGCAGTGCTGCCGGTTTTGTTGTAGACCTCAGTGCCTTTCGGAATTTCCCTCGCACCCGTATAGATACGGTCGGATCCGGGCAGTGACATCAGGCGTTTGATCTCACGGGCTCCGGAAATGTCCTCTGTCCATACGGCATACAGGAAGCGGCTGTAATCGTGTATGGATGCCTTGTTACGGTAAGTCCGACCGTTGGCCGGTATGTATTCAACGAGGTGGGTCTCCTGGAAGATTCCGGGGTATTGCCGCTTCAGTATCCGTTCCACCGCCTGAGGTCCACCCACCTGCCGGGTAACCCAATTAGTTGAACGATTATCAGAGCGCTGGATCATGCGCTCCATATGCCGGCGGCTCTTGTTTCCGTAAATCAGTTCACCCTGTTCGACCTGGTGAAAAAAGGCTGCTGCGATAAAAGGTTTTACCAGGCTGGCTGCCTGAAATTGCACGTCCTCGTTAATCATGACAAGTTTTTCGCCGGTGGTGAAATCGTAGACCGACCAGCCGGTGCGCTCGTCGGAAGCGAGCTTGCCTTCCCGGCGCAGATGCTTGATGTACTCCTCGACGGCCGCTCCTATGTTCCTGATCTCACGGTCGCGTTCGCTCGTTGTCATCTTGTCGCGCGCAACGCCCGGCCTGGTGATCGACGCGGATGACAGGCTCTGCCCGCCCGGCAGCGCCCAGTTCCGCGAGCGGACCGGTGCCGCCGCCTCGAGGCCCTGCGCCTTCAGCAGTCGGGTGTGTTTTCGCGCAACCCTGGCTGCCCCTGCGTTGTCGCCTCGACGCCTGTAGACAAGGCCGAAGAGGTCGCCTTTGGCAACCACCTTGAGATTTTTCGCGACCCGCGGCCCCAGAACTTTCGCAACCCGCTCACGGTAATCCCGTACGCTGGAAATGTCCCGATGCCAGAGATAAGAGACGTCGTAATGATCTTCAGCAAGTGTCGCTGTCGGTGTGGCAGCTAGACCCAGGAGGGCGATGAGCCAATAAAACACCGGTTTGATGATCGCTCGACACATGTGGCGCATCCCAACGAAATAGCTTTTGACTCATGCTGTTGCCTAAGCATTCTAGAGTAATTTCGCATTCATGGGAAGCCGCCGGCGCCTTAAATGTGCCAGCGGCTGAAGGGTGTTGCGCATCAGACGCATAATCCGCGCCGACTGACCGGGTAATGCGGGCTAGGAATACTGGCGGTATTCAGGAAAGAAGGTTTCTACTGCTGAACCGAGTTGCTCGTCGGCTTCGCTCAAAAGCGGTTCGATGATGTCCTCAGACAAGCCGGTAATCTCCCAGGCGATCGGGTCGATTGCGCTCAGTTCCCTGGGCGCTGCATCGGCGCTGCTATCCATGTCTTTCATGCGCACCGAGAGATGCATGATCGAGGCCTCAAAGGAAAAGTCCTGCGCCTCCGCGGGTTCATTCTGGTAACGCACGGCCTGAATCCAGTTGTCAGGAAAATTCCAGCTTTGCATGAGTTCTGAGCCTACCTGTCCATAGTCACAACCTATAATGTCGCGTTCTACCAGATACAGCGGTCTGTTTTCCTGGCGGGCACTGATGAGTGCTTCCCGGCTTTCCTCCGGCACGGTTTGGTACATGATCAAATGTCCCGTGTCATGTAACAGGCTTCCCAGGAAAAACCGCTCACCATGCGTTGATTTACACCTCTCCGCCAGCAACCTTGCCAGCAGGCCGCAGCGGAGGCTGTTAACCCAGTAATCCTCCATACTGATCAGGTTGTCGGGAATATCGGGGAAAGTCCGGGTGATGGTTGCAGCCAGCACCAGGTCATGGACCTGTTGTGTGCCGAGCAGACGAATGGCTGCCTTGACTGTTTCGACTTTAGAGGGAACGCTGAAGAAGGCACTGTTTGCGACTTTCAGCATCCTTGCACAGATTGCCGGGTCATGAGACAGAACGTTGGCGACGTCTGTCATGGTAGAGTTCGGGTCATATATCACCGCCTTGATACGAACGTAGATATCAGGCAGGGAAACCAGTTCGGTGGTCTGGCTGATCAGTTCCTCAGGTGTTGTGTGGGTCGAACCAAAAACGTGTGGCATTTCCATAGCGTGCGTCCCGACTTATATGAAATTCATCAATGTGTTCTTCGGTAAGCGCAGTCGAAAACTTTAAAGCGGCGTTGCCAAAGACTTTCCGGCTATACCGGCACAGTTCCGACGCCTCTACGGCCTGAACCTGGCGAACGATGATTTACTGCAGGAAAACCGTAACTTATGCGGTCTTGTCAGTGACGGGCCGGCCCACCGGGCGGGCGACTGCTGCGCTGGAAGTGATTATCGATGCCTGTCATCGGAGATCCGGCTTCAGTATCCTGCTGTAGCCTGAACAAACGAACTCAACAAGTACTGAAGATGGCGACCACCAATGAATATGGAAACGCCCCGGTATCGCATGCCCAGACCCGGTGGCTCAGCCCCATTTGCTGCGGAGGCTTGTCGGCGTATGCCGGCACCTTTCGTCTGTCTCAATGCTTGCCGAGGCGTTCCAGGGTGATTTGACGGTTGCCCGTTTGGCTGTGACAAGGCTTTGCCGAGTGTCACCTGATCTTTATCACCCTCGTTACAACTTAACTATAGTTGCTGTTTGCCGGACTGCAAACTGATCGCGCCTTTAATTGATTCAGATCAAATTCTGTCGCATGCTGTCTCGCTGGGATAGACTGGCGGCGCGGGACCGGGTTTGGCTTGAAGATGGTGGTTTGATCATGGGGTTCACTACGCACAAGGACTGGGTCGCGGTGGACCGTGACCATGTCTGGCATCCTTACAGCGCCATCGGCGCGGATCTGGCGGTATTTCCGGTTCAGTCCGCCCATGGTGTGCGCCTGCGCCTGGCGGACGGGCGCGAGCTGATCGATGGCATGTCTTCCTGGTGGTCCGCTATCCACGGTTACAACCATCCGCAACTGAACAGTGCGCTGGAAAAACAGCTCGCTGATATGGCACATATCATGTTCGGTGGTCTGACGCACCGCCCGGCTGTGGAACTGGCGCAACGACTGGTCGCGCTGACCCCCGATCTGCTGCAGACGGTATTTTTTTCTGACTCGGGTTCCGTCGCGGTTGAAGTGGCCATGAAGATGGCGATCCAGTATTGGGCGGCGAAAGGTGAAGGGGTCAAACAGCGCTTCCTGACAATTCGTCACGGTTACCATGGCGATACCCTGGGGGCCATGTCGGTGTGCGACCCGGCGACCGGCATGCACAGCCTGTTCTCTGCCAGCCTTCCCCAACAGGTTTTTGTCGCTGCCCCTGAATGCCCCTTTGCTGCACCGAGCTGTGAAGCTGACAGCCAGGCGATGGCGGCAGCGCTGCAGGAACAGGCCGGGGAAATCGCAGCGGTGATTCTGGAGCCCATTGTGCAGGGTGCCGGTGGTATGCGTTTTTACTCCGCCGATTATCTGCGACGTGTACGCGGCTTATGCAATCAGCACAATGTTTTATTGATCGCTGACGAAATCGCGACCGGTTTCGGTCGCACCGGAAAGCTGTTTGCCTGCGAACATGCCGGCATCACCCCTGACATCCTGTGTCTCGGTAAGGCGCTTACCGGGGGCTATCTGACCCTGGCTGCGACCCTTACCACGTATGATGTCAGCCATACTATCGCTGGTGCGGCGCCCGGGCTTTTCATGCACGGGCCGACCTTCATGGCCAATCCGCTGGCCTGCGCAACAGCGCTGGCCAGCATTGAACTGCTGCTGGAATCTCCCTGGCAGGCGCGGGTACTGCGTATTGAAAAGGGCTTGCATGACGGTCTGGAGCCCTGCCGGGAACTGGATCACGTCAGTGACGTACGGGTGCTGGGCGCTATCGGCGTTGTCGAGTTGACGTTGGCGCTGGACATGAAAACCGTGCAGCCGGCGTTTGTCGAGCAGGGTGTCTGGGTCAGGCCCTTTGGACGACTTGTATACCTGATGCCGCCCTTTGTTATCGAAGATGAGGATCTGCGTATACTGACGGGTGCAGTGGTTTCGGTAGTCAGGAGGCTGAATGAGGTTTCGGGCCGGCTGGCCCCCTTGTCTGCATGATTCCCCGCGTCTCCTTTTCACTATTCGTTAGAGGAATTGACGTGGATGGCGGGTACACCAGCTGCGTCTGCCTGACTGACCGATATCAGTTCGATCTGGTAGATCAGGGGGAGAAAGCCGGACGTTTCCCGTGTTTCTGTGCGGTGTGCAAGCGCCGGCGGCACGTACAGTTCCCATTGTGAACCTTCCTGCATGTGTTGTAAGGCCTCACGCCAGCCGGCGATGACCTGGTCGACGCGGTACGCGGCCGGTGCCTTCTCCGCGTAAGAGCTATCGAATTCCCGGCCATCGGGCAAACTGCCGCGGTAGTGCAGTATGACCAGATCCTCCAGCCCGGGTGTCCGGCCACGTCCTTTTCTGAGGACCTTGTATTGCAAGCCGCTCGGCAGGCTGACGACGCCCTCCTGCTCGGCGTTTTCCTTGAAAAACGCTTTCGCCTTAAAAGTCTGCGCCGATTCCATGGCCTGGCCCGCTGTCAGCGGGCGCTTCGTTGGCCCACTGGTGTCGCTTTCGGGTGGCAGCTTGGGCGGGTCGATTTTCCCGGCTTGTTCAATAGCTGGCGTTTCACTGGCAGTTGGTACAGGTTTGCTGGTGGGTGGCTCAGCGACGGCCGCTTCAGTCTTCTTGTCAACGGGTGCTGTTTGTGTTTCGAACGCCGCGCTTTCCACGGTTTCACCGATCGGTGACAGCGGTTCCTGCGCCAGAGCGGCATTCTGCTGACTGAGTTGAAGTTCCGGCACT
>Ga0316198_10000682_pt1 | contig 18489 bp, 16 predicted proteins | sample OudBieAanoxic_MG_FD_204935 | JGI IMG/M metagenome (GOLD analysis project Ga0316198, IMG submission 204935) | Coastal sediment microbial communities from Oude Bieten Haven, Netherlands - site A anoxic | ecosystem: Environmental > Aquatic > Marine > Coastal > Sediment | place: Netherlands...
ACGTTCGATGGCATGTGATGGTCCAGTTCACTACCGTCGCGCCACGACCGAGGACGCGGAGGGCATCGCCCAGGTCCACGCCGATGGCTGGCTTCGAGCGTACGAAGGCCTCGTGCCGGAGGAGTACCTGCGCAGCCGCTCGTCGCACGGACACGCTGATTTCTGGCGCAGCGAGCTCGAGATCGAAGCACCAGACCGCAAGCCCTGGGTGGCCATCCTCGATGACCGCATCATCGGCTTCGCCGACGGCGGCATCGCCCGCGATGGTGACCTCGACAGCGGGATCGGGGAGATCTACACGCTGTTCGTGGCGCCCGAGTGTTGGGAGAAGGGCATCCGCAGCATGCTCGTCGAGCACGTCACGCGCGACCTGCGCGACCACGACTTCCAGCGAGCGGTCTTCTGGGTGCTCGAGGCCGACGCGGTCATGCGTGCCTTCGCCGAATGGGTCGGCTGGCGACCCGACGGCACTACGCGCGACGAGATCTACGGTGACACCAAGGTGGCGCAGCTGCGCTACGTGCGCGACCTGATCTAGCTCAGCAGGACGACCTCGTCCTCCGCTGCACCCTCCTCGCGCAGCCTGATCTCCACGCGCTCCGAGCGGGCGGTGGGCACGTTCTTGCCCACGTGATCGGGCCGGATGGGCAGCTCGCGGTGGCCGCGGTCGATGAGCACCACCAGGCGCACCGCCGCCGGGCGCCCGTGGTCCATCAGCGCATCGAGCGCCGCGCGCGCGGTGCGTCCGGTGAAGAGCACGTCGTCGACGAGCACGACCGTGGTCACGGCGGGATCGAAGGGTCGCAGCGCGGGGGAGGGGATGACTGCAGCGGCATCGGGATCGATGGCGCCGCCCCGGTCGTCGCGATAGGGCGTCACGTCGAGGGCCATCACCGGCACGCGCACGCTCTCGCGCTCCTCGATGGCGGCCGCGAGGCGCTCGGCCAGGGCCGGCCCGCGATGCTCGATGCCGACCAGCGCCAGCCCGCTCGCTCCCCCGTGCTTCTCCACGATCTCGTGGCTCACTCGCACGAGCGCGCGGCGCATCTCCTCTGCCGACATGATCTGACGAGCGTGCATGGCCAACCTCCTCGGCGCCAGCCTAGCCCATGGTCTCTTCCCGGGCGGGCTCGCTCAGCGCGGGAAGTCGTCCCAGGAGCGTCGGCTGTCGGGATCGTCGTGGGGAGCGGATTCGCCACTGGCCTCACGCGTCGCCGCCAGCAGCTCGTCCACGGCCGCCTCCGGGCTGATGGGATTGACCGGCAGGCCGGTGCCCAGCTCGAGGCCGGCGATGTCCCGCAGTCGGGGATGGATCTCCCAGTGCCAGTGGTAGGTCTCACGCACGTTCTCGTGCAGCGGGGCGGTGTGGAGCACGAGGTTGTAGGGCGGGCCATCGAGGATGCCGAGCAGACGGATGACCTTCTGCAGGGCTTCCGCGGCGGACGTCAGCTGGTCGTCGCTGGCCAGCCCGAAGTCGGCCTCATGGTGGCGCGGCACGACCCACAGTTCGAAGGGCGAGCGCGAGGCATAGGGCGCGAAGCAGACGCTGGCGGCGTCTTCGAAGACGAGCCGCTCGCGCTCCGCCACCTCGTCGCGCACCAGCCGGCACCAGGGGCAGACGGCCTCGCGGATGACGTAGCGCGCCGCGCCACCGAGCTCCTCCCCGATGCGGTGGGGCAGGTGGGGCAGGTCGTACACGTCGAAGCAGAGATGGTTGGTCATGGCACCGGCCTGCTTGCCGAAGTTCTGCACGATCTGGAGATACTGCGTACCGCCGTCGCTGCGGGCCTGCTCGATGCGGTCGCGCGCGAGACGCAGCATCTCGATGACCACCGCCTCCGACTCGGCACCCAGCGGCCCGTGGTGCTCGTACGGCGCCACGATCGTCTCCCACGAACCCACGTCGCCGAGCAGACCCATGCGCAGCTCGTCATCCTCGGGCTCCTCGCGGCCCTCGGCCTGGCGCCGCAGGTCCAGCTCCGAACCGGCGATGGTGAAGGCCTTGGGCTTGAGCACGCGCAGGCGCGTGCGGTCGTTGGCTCCCGGCTCGCAGTTCTGGCAGGTGCCGCTGTAGTCGCGGACGGGCGCAGCCTCGCGCGCGAAACGCGAGCGGTTGAACTCGCGGTCGACGACCACGGCCACCCACCAGCCGGTGATGTCGTCCCGCCGCAGCTCGAAGAGGCCTCCCGGCACGCCTACACTCCCGCGCTCGCTGGCCGCGGCGTCCGCCCTCGCTGCTCCTGCGACGCCTCCACGGCCGCGTCGAGCTGCGCCCGGAAGCTCTCGGCGTACCAGGCGCCGGCCTCCTCCACGCGCTCGGTGGAGGGCTCCGCCGCGGGCCCTTGCCAGCCCAGCTCGCGACCGACCGAGGTGACGTCCAGGCCGGCCATGCCGCAGGGGTCGATGAGGGCGAAGTCGTCCAGCCGGGTGGTGATGTTGAGCGCGATGCCGTGGTACGTCACCCCGCGCTCCACGCGCAACCCCAGCGCTCCCAGCTTGCGCGGCGTGGGACCGTCGGGCCCGATCCACACGCCCGGATAGCCCGTGCGCAGCTCGGCGTGGATGCCGTAGCGGTCAGCCACTTCGCCCATGCTCAGCTCCAGGGCACGCACGAAGGGGCGCAGCAGCACGCCACGGTCGCGCAGGCGCACGATGGGATAGGCCACCAGCTGGCCGGGGCCGTGGTAGGTGACCTCGCCCCCGCGCTCGACGCGGATGACCTCGATACCGCGGCGTTCGAGCTCGTCGCGCGGAGTGATGACGTGCTCGTCGCGGGCGTGGCGGCCCAGCGTCAGCACGGGCTCGTGCTCCACCAGCAGCAGCGTATCGTCGATGTCGCCGGCGACCCGGGCGGCATGCCGGGCGCGCTGCACGTCCCAGGCCGGGCGATAGCGCATGCGGCCGAGCCACTCGACCTTCAGCTCCATGTTCGGACGGTAGCACGCAGCGCTTGACCGTCGTCTCGAGCGGGTGGCGCTAGGGGATGAGCTGCCGCAGGGCGAAGACGACATTGGCCGGCCGTTCCGCGAGCCGGCGCATGTACCAGCGATACCAGGCCTCACCGTAGGCCACCAGACTGAAGGCCGGGTGGCCGACGTCGCGCAGACGTCGCAGCTCCTGCTCGCGGATGCCGTAGAGCATATGGACCTCGAGGGTCTCGGGGGCGATGCCCTGCGCCTCGGTGAGGGTGCGGATCTGGCCGATGAGCTCGACGTCATGCGTGCCCAGCGCCAGGCGGGCCCGCCCTTTGGCGGCGGCCTCGGCCGCGATGAGGGCGAGGCCCAGGAAGTTGGCGTCGACCTCGCCTCGCTCGCGGTAGGCGATGGTGGCGGGCTCGTCGTAGGCGCCCTTGACCAAGCGGATGGCAGGCCGGGCCCGGAGCAGCCGCTGCACGTCCCCGGCCGAGCGCTTGAGGCAGGCCTGAACGGCGATGCCCACGTTGTCGTGCTCGGCCAGCAGAGCATCGGCCAGGTCCAGCGTGCGGTCGGTGTAGTCGGAGCCTTCCATGTCCAGCCAGAACCAGGTGCCGCTCTGGGCACAGCTGCGGGCCAGGCCGCGGCAGATGTCGAGGCATGCGTCCTGGTCCTGGTCGAGCCCCAGCTGGGTGGGTTTGATGGAGATCTCGACGGGGCCGGCCACGTGTCTGCGCTCGGCGTCCCTGGCGATGATGTGGCGGTAGTGGGCCGCCACGGCCTCGGCCTCCTCGAGCGAGGCGAGGTTCTCGCCCAGGCGCGTGAAGAGCACGCGGATGCGCTCGTCGCGCAGGCGCTCGGCCGCCGCGAAGGCATCCTCCGCGCGTTCGCCGGGCATGAACCGCCGCACGGCTCGCTGGGCGAAGCGCAGCTTGGGGATGGTTCCGGCCAGCCGCTCGTTGCGGGCCATCCAGAGCAGGGCGGAGCGCATCGGTCGCATCGTTCGATGGTGCCACGTCACGAGCCCGTCATCGCCGTCATCGAGTCGTGACCCGGACGCAACGAGGGCTTCACCGACCCGAGCCTACGGTCCCCGCTGTCGACCGGGCGAACGACCCGGAGGAGCCGGGCCGCAGACCCGGGCAGAGGACAAGGAGGATCTCTCATGAACAGCAAGCGCTCCCTCGCCACGCTCGCCGCAAGTGGCGCCGTGCTGGCCGCGACCACGCTGGCCGGTGCGGCCGGCGTCGCCGCGGCCGAGATGGACGGTGAGGCGACCTACCGCGTGACCGTCACCAACCTCGCCGCCGGCCAGCCGCTGACACCGCCGCTGGTCGTGCTGCACGGCGCGGAGGCTTCCCTGGCCGAAGCCGGTGCTCCCGCCAGTGAGGGCCTCCAGCAGCTCGCCGAGAACGGCAACCCGCAGGTCCTCGTGGACGCGCTCAGCGGTGCCGAGGGCGTGGCGGCCGTGGCCGTCGGCGAACACCCCATCGTCGCCGGTGGCGTGCCCGGCGCGGCCGAGTTGCCGAGCTTCGCCGCCCTCGAGGTCAGCGCCCCCGCTTCGGCCGGGCTGGTCAGCATCGCGAGCATGCTCATCTGCACCAACGACGGACTCTCGCTCGTCCACGACGCAGCGCTACCGGCCGAGGTCGGCGGGCAGGCGGTCTACTACTCGGGTGCCTACGACGCGGGCACCGAGCGCAACACCGAGTCGTTCGCCGACCTGGTGCCGCCCTGCCAGGGTGTCGTAGGCGTGAGCGGCGAGTCTGAGGGCGCGGGCATGTCGAACCCCGACCTGGCCGAGGGCGGCGTGCTGGCGGAGCATCCCGGCATCGCCGGTGCAGCCGATCTCGACGCCATGACCCACGCCGTGGCCGAGCAGCCTGCACTGGTCGTCATCGAGCGCATCAGCTAGCGGCTCAGAGCCACCCGACAGCAGGAACCCCGGGCCCGTCGGGTCCGGGGTTCGATGCGGTCTGGTCTCGTGGAGGCTGGGATCAAGCGATTCGCGACGCGGCTCGTCGTCCGCGGCTGGCTACCCCAGGTCCGTGACCTGGCGGGCGGCGAATTCCTCGAGGGACAGAGCCACGTGAGGTCCTCGTCGGTGAGGGGGTGCCGCCGTCCGAGCCGCGACGCGCTCGCGGGGTGCCACGTCCGCTGACCGGCGATCCTTCGCAGCCATTGCACGGCCGGGCCCTTCACGTGCGCGATCGGGCGCTTCTAGCTGACGGATCAGGCCCCGGTCGCGCCTGGCGCCTCGTTTCCATGCCCGGTGGGACATCGATCGGGGCAGCTCGGTCCCCGGCAGCGCAGCGAGGACGACGATCGAGCGCGTGCTGTGCAATGGTTGCGAAGAGGACGCCAGGCCGGTCGGGACCCGCCATTCGGTCTCCTGGATCGGGACGGCTATGCCGGCTTGGTCGCGCGGATGATGGCGCTGTGCATCTCATCGGCCACGGCATGGGTGGGGCGGACCTCGACGTCGATCATCCCGGCCGCCTCCAGCCCGGCGCGGAACTCGGAGATCGAGAGTGCGCCCGCGATGCAGCCCACGTAGGAGCCACGCTCGGCGCGCTGCTCCACGGTCAGCTGGTCCTCGGCCACGATGTCGGTGATGCCGACCCGTCCGCCCGGCCGCAGCACACGCGCGACCTCGGAGAGCACGGCCGACTTGTCCGCGGCCAGGTTGACCACGCAGTTGCTGATGACCACGTCCACCGAGGCGTCGGGGAGGGGGATGGCCTCGATGGTGCCCTTCACGAACTCCACGTTGGTGGCCCCGGCATCGGCGGCGTTGCGCTGCGCCAGCTCCAGCATCTCGTCGGTCATGTCCAGGCCGTAGGCGAATCCCGAGGGTCCGACCCGGCGGGCCGAGAGGAGCACGTCGATGCCGCCACCCGAGCCCAGGTCGAGCACGGTCTCTCCCTCGTTGAGCTCGGCCACCGCCACCGGGTTGCCGCAGCCGAGCGAGGCGAGCGACGCCGCGGACGGGATCTCGTCGAGCTCGAGGGCGCTGTACAGGCTTCGCCCCAGGCCCTCCTCGTAGGTGGCCTCTTCGGGGGCACAGCATGAGCTGTCGGCAGACGGTCCGCAGCACCCCACCTCCGCGTTCGCGTCCTGCTCGAGAACCTCGAGCGCCGCGCCCGCGTAGCGCTCGCGCACCATCTCGTGGATGCGCTCGCCCTCCTGCGTCGTCGTGGCCATCATCCGTCTCCCTTGCTGTTTCGATGGCTATCAATGTACAACCTTGCTATTTCGATGTCAATCGATACAATGGGCGCATGGCTAGACCGAACGACCCGGACTTGCTGCTCCTGCAAGCTGCCGCAGACCCCGCGCGGCTGGGCATCCTGCGCCAGCTCTCGGCAGACGGTCCGACCTGTGCCTGTGACTTCAGCGATTGCTGCAGCGGCCTCTCCCAGTCCACGGTGTCACATCACCTGCGGGTCTTGCGCGAGGCCGGCTGGATCGAGGGCGAACGACGCGGGACCTGGATCTGGTACTCCATCCGCCCCGAGGCGGTCGAACGCTTCACGCTGTTGGCCGGCTTCCTTCGTGTCGCGGCCGCCAGGCCGGCAGCCCAGCTCGGCCCCGCGTCCGCTGAGACGCGACCGCTCACGGTGGTGCAGCCCGCCTGGCGCCAGTGGTAGCGCGCTAGCCACGCAACGGCCCTCGACAGCAGCGGTCGGCCGGGGCACGATGCAGAGGCGTCGAATCCGCTGGAGGTGCTCAGACCGTGCGTACAGGCAAGCTCGCGTCGATCTCGGTGGCCTTGCTGGCCGCAGGCCTGCTTCTCGGAGCCGTACCCCTCGCGGCCCAGGACGAGGAGCAGTTCCCGGGCTCTGATCCGGAGCGCCCGCTGGCGGGCTACACCCGGGGTGACGGCACGATCGTGCTCGAAGACGAGTCGTTCTGCCGTTTCGTGCTGGGCACCGCCCTCGGCGAGCGGCGGCTGACCTACGTGGACCTGCTCGACAAGAGCAAGAAGCAGAAGAAGGCCCGCGGAGCCGGGTTCACCGCTGACGCCGACGAGGCCGTCATCGGGCGCTGCGTCGAGGCGCTGTCGGCCTTCCGCGCCGACCCGGCCGATGAGGTCGTACTGCCCGGCTGGGCGCACCGGGCGCCGGTCGTGCCCGAGACGCTGGCGGCCCTGCTGCCGGACGACTTCGTGGCGCGCCCGCTGGCGCAGCCGGACGAGGTCGGACCGGCCGCCCGTACGAGCGGCGAGGGGAGCCTTGTCTCAGCGCCCTTCGCCGTCGCGCCCGGACCCTGGTTGGCCGAGCTCGATGCCGTCGACTGCGCGACCTGGGAGGGGCAGCTGCGCGACGCCCAGGATCCCGCGCGGTCATTCCCGCTGGAGGGCACGCGCGACTATCTCTACGAGCTCGAGGCCGGCCACTACTACTGGGACGTGACCGCATCCGACTGCGCCTGGAGCGTGGACCTTGTGCCGGTGGTCCTGGGTCCGGACCCGACTCCCACGCCCGAGCCACAGGCGATCGTGCCCGCCCTCTTCGGGCCCGACTGGAACCGCTTTCCGGACGCGCCGAACCCGGACTTCCTGACGCCGGCCCAGGCACGCGAGGCCGTGCTCGCCGCAGGCCTGACCACCGGCAGCTGTGCCCTCGAGGACGGCAAACGGCAAGACCGCGTGTGGCGGCAGGAGCCGGTCGCCGGCGCCCTCGTCGAGTACGGCACGCCCGTGGACATCTGGGTCGCGCGAGACTGCGACCTCTACACCGGCGACCGTGTCCTCGTGGAGCAGTAGCTAGCCGATTGGCACCTCGCGCCACTCGGTGACCGTATCCCAGGCCACACGCTGCAGGAAGGCGGCGGTCTCGGGGTCGATGCCGAAGGAGTAGGACAGTCCTTCGGGGCTGCGCCCGAAGAGCGTGGCGTAGACGGTGGCGGCGGCAAGGTAGGCGCCTTCCCACGTAGCGTGGATGCGATCGGGCGCGATGAGCTCGAGCTCCGGCCGCTCTGCGAGTGCCTTCTCGAAGGCCAGGGCCGCGGGCGCCACCTCGGCGTCCAGCTCGTCCGCGACGATGCGGTGGGCCACGACCACGTCGTCGACCGTAGACCAGTCGTTGATGCCGTTGGGCCAGGTCATGAAGAAGACCGTCCTGGCGCCGGCCGCCTCGATGACCTCGTCGAGCAGGCGCGCATGTCGCAGGAACGGTTCGGCTGACCGGCTCTCCGCGCCGGGCAGGTAGCCCTGGAGCACGACCGTGTCGTAGTCGCCGTCGCGGATGTGGCGCAATGCCCCGTTGTCCCAGTGGTACCCGAGGGTGACCCCGCCCACGGCGTGGGTGGTACCGTCGAACGGGCGTGCGTCCCCTTCGGCCGTCACGAAGTTCTCCACCAGCCAGTCGAGCCCGCCGTGGCGAGCGGTGTGGCTGTTGCCGATGAAGAGCACGGATTCGGGCGGCGGCTCGGTGGTCGCCGGCGCTGCGGCAGCGGCTCCGAGTGCGGGGGTGGCGAGCACGATCGCCACAAAAGCGATCGCGCGACAGGCGCGCAAGACGTTCACGGTGTCGCATCGTGCCATGAGCGGGACGTAGGATTCCAGCAGTACCAACGAGGCAGTCGGGGGTGAACCGAATGCGGCTCGATCGCGTCGAGATCGAGGACTTCCGCGGCATCGATCGGCTTGCCGTGGACCTTGACGAGCTGACCACCATCATCAGCGAGCCCGAGGGCGGCAAGTCGTCCCTGCTGCGTGCCGTCGGACGTGTGCTCGATCCGCGCGAGCCCGGGAAACTGCCTCGCTTCAGCGTGGCCGACTTCCACCGTCCCGGCGATGACGAAGCTTCGCGGGCGCACACGCTCTCCATCGCGCTGGGCCTGCGGGCAGCGGTGGACGACGAGCTAGCAGAGGGGCTGCCGGGCGTCGAGGACGGTGGCGTGGCGTTGCGCATCCTGGCCAGCCGTCGCGACGAGGGCGACCCGCTCACGAGCGTGGACGTGGTCGACCGCGCCGGCGTGCCGCTCGAGGGCATCGACGGCGCCGGGCTCCTCGAGCGGCTCAGGCATCGCCACCCGGCGGTCATCGTCGGCGGGCCACGACCGGCCATCGGCAAGAACCCGCCGGACCACAGCGAGGGCGGCAGCCGCCTGCGCTCGCTGCTGCTGGGTGCGGCCGAGCCGCGGGCGCCGCTGACCTGGGACCAGCTGGTCGACGTGCGCGAGGACCTGCTCCAGCTGGGCGGTCGGCTGGCCGAGGAGCTGGGTCCGACGCCCGAGCGGCGCCGCTCCGTGCGCAGCATGACCGACGTGCCTCGGGCCCTGGTCACCGATCTCGGGTCGGCGCTGGAGGAAGACGCCGGCCACCAGCGGCGGGTAGCCGCACTGTGGTTGCTGGTGGCCATCCTCGACGCCCTGCCCGAGGAGGGTCTCGGCCTGGACGCCGAGCCGGTCCTGCTCTTCGACGATATCGAGTCCAACCTGCACCCCACGTGGCTGGCCGCGATGTGCGCGGTCGCCTTCAACCTGCCCTTCCAGCAGGTCGTCGCGACCTACTCGCCCGAGGTGCTGGCGTGGGTGCCCCTGGGCTCGGTTCGTCGGCTGGTGCGCCGCGACCAGGCCATCGAGGCTCGCTCCGTACAGACTGGTCGCTACTCGGTCGACGAGCTGCGGCGGCTGACGTTCCACGTGCGGCTCAACCGGGGGAGTTCGTTCTTCGCCCGCTGCTGGATCCTCGTGGAGGGCGAGACGGAGGCATGGCTGGTGCCGGAACTTGCGCTCCTCGCAGGCGTCGAGCTGCCGGTGGAGGGCATCCGGGTCATCGAGTTCGCCCAGTGCGGCATCGGGCCCCTGCTCAAGGCGGCCGACGACCTCGGGATCGGCTGGCTCCTGCTCGCGGACGGTGATCCAGCGGGCCAGCGCTACGCGTCCCAGGCCGGCAAGCACGTGGCGTCGGGGGCTGATGGCGGTGAGGTGGTCGTGCTGCCGGCGAGGGATATCGAGCACTACCTCTTCAAGCACGGCTATGCCGATGTCATCCGCAAGGCCGCCAGGGCCGGGACGACCCGCTCGACCCAGAAGACCATCAAGGCCGCCGTGGAGAAGGTGTCGAAGCCCGGCCTGGCCCTGCTCATCCTGGCCGAGGCGGACGAGCGTGGGCCCGAGGGCGTGCCATCGGTCATCCGCGATCTGGCGCAGACGGCACAGCGGCTGGCGCGAGGCTGATGCGCGGTGTGTCGGAGCAGCTCTGCTCGATGCCGTCGAGGCCGCCGGCGGATAGGCGAGCGGCGCCGGTGAGCGCCCGGCGCTAGCTCGGCTCGGTCGTGCGCATGGTCATGCCCACGCCGACCAGCATCTCGATGGGGACGATGGCCCCCTCGTCGTTGGGGAGATTTCCACCCATGCCCATGGTCATCGAGACCGAGGCTTCGCGCGGGTAGACACCGCCCAGGTCGAGGCGATAGGTGCCGCCACCGTCGATGGTGAGCTCGTCGAAGGGAGTGACCGTCGACAGCGCCGTCTCAAGGTCGTCGCCCGGGCGCAGCGACATCGCGATCGTGACCTCGTCGCCGTCCATCTCGACGAGCTCCATGGTGGTGGTGACCGACACGGCCACGCCCTGGTTCACGCTCGTGCCGGTCGCTTCCCAGCGCGCACCCAGCCCGACCGGCTCCTCCGGCAGCAGCGCCACCGAGCCGGTCGTCTGTGCGATCTGTTGCCGGGCCTCAAGCGGGAAGCCATCGGGGAACTGGACGTTGGTCTTGATGACCCGGCCGCGATGGTCGATCTGCTGCCACACGCGCGTTTCGGCCAGGAACGGTGTGACCGCCGACATGGCCTCGTCGAACCCGGCCGTCGCGATGTCCCCGTCGGGCACGCCGTCGCCGGATGCGGACAGCGGGCCGAAGGCCATCTCCTCAAACGTCAGCGCCACCCACGCCGAGCCGTCCGGTTCGACCTTGGTGACCGTGGCCTCGATGGTCATCGAGACGGGCAGCTCCATCTCCATCATCTCGCGCCCATCCTCGCTCGCGTTGACGCCGACGACCACCACGCTCTGGAGGCGCTCGCGCTGGTCTTCCTTCCAGGCGTAGCGCAGCTCGCGACGGGGCTCCTCGCCCCCGTCGATGACCACGACATCAGAGTCGGCCGACGGCAGCTGGGCGGCTGCCGGGAGGGGGATGACGAGTGCGACGAGCAGCGCGACGAACGTGACTGTCGAAAGGAGACGGGACATGGTGAACCTCGATGGCGGCGAACGGCGTCCGGGGCGACGCTGGAGCCCATCCTCGCGCAGATTCGCGACGGGTCAATAGCCGACTTGCCCTACTGCTGCCCATCCCGGCCTGGGTCGGGCGCCGGCCATGATGCGCTTCGCACCCGTCTGTTCCGGCGACCTGCCGAGGGCACGGGTCACGCTTCCTGCGCGTGCCCGCTGCGCGTCTTCAACAGGTCCGCGATGGCGGCGTCGAGATCTACCGCCTCGGCGCCGTTCGCGGCGACTCGACCCTGCTCTGCAAAGCGGGCCTCTACGAGCTTGAGTTCCCGGCGCGCCTGGGTGGCATAGACGACCGGGTTGTCGGGATCGGCGACGGCGGCCCGGAGCAACGGCAAACCGGTCTCCGGATCTCCTGCTCGGATGGTCGCGGCGGCGACCGCCGACAGGTTGTAGAGCCGCCCGAGTCGCAGGCTCGTCTCGCATAGCTGCAAGCCCCGCAGACCCCACTCGCGGGCATCTCCGGGTCGCCCCAGCCCCAGATGGGCGAAGGCCATGCGGGCGCAGGCGATGGTGCGACCCCAGCGACTGCCAAGCTCGGTGAAGCTCTCGTATGCGCCGTAGGCGAAGTCAAGCGCCGACTGGTAGTCGCCCAGGGACCAGGCGCTGAGGCTTGCCCTTGAGAGCGAGAAGCCCACGCCTCCGACGTTGCCGACGGCCTCGAACGAGGCCAAGGCATCGAGATGGCGCTCCAGCGCGTCTGCGCTGTGGCCTTCAGCATCGTCGAGCGTCCCGAGCTTGGAGAGGGTGAACGCGACGTGGACCGGATCGCCCACGAGTGCCGCCAGCCGGTGGGCCTCCGAGTAGTCACGACGCGCGCCGTCGGCATCGCCGGTCATGAGCCGTGCCCAGCCGAGGTAGGCCAGGCAGAAGGCCCGCATCAGCGAGTCTCCGGCCGCCCCGTAGACGCCGGCGGCCTCCTCGAGGTGCGGGATCGCCTCCGCGTTCTCGTCTCGATAGCAGCGGTTGAGGCCCATCGCGGCGGCGCACGCAGCCACGTCCCACCGGCGCCCGTGCTCTCGGAGGCCGTCGATATGCGCCACGGCGATCTCGTCCGACTCAACATCGATGTCTACCGCCGCGAGGGCCAGCGCGAGGTGGCTCGCCACGACCATGCGCATGGGCGTGCTCGCACCGCGGTCCTGCTCCGCGGCGCGCTCTTCCTCGACGCACCGCGCCAGCTCGCGGAAGACATCGACCCCTTCCGCGTCGAGGTGCGAGGACCACAGGACCGTCAGGGCTCGCAGCAGCGGGTCGACCTCGTCGACGCTCCAGCGCGTGACCGCCCACCTCGCGGCTGCTTGGATGTCGATCATGTCCGACCGGACCTGGGCGCGTGCCTCGACCGCGTTGGCGGAGCGGAAGCGCGACTCGGACCGCAGTACCTCGGCCGCGAAGGCGTGAGCATGGTCCGACCTTGTCGTCTCGGCCCGGCCGGACGCCTCGAGGGCCTCGGCCGCGTACCGATGGACCAGCTCGTGGATCTCGAAGCGGTCCTCTCCGTGGCGCCTGAGCAGCGACCGCGCGACCAGCTCCGCCAGCGTCGTCAGACCCGTGCCGGTGACCCGCTCCGCGGCCTCGCGGGTGAACGGGCCGTTGAAGACGCTCAGTGCGGCCAAGGCCCGTCGCTGGTCGTCATCGAGGAGCCGAAACGACCCGTCGAATATGGCTCGCAGGCTGTGGTGACGCTCGGGCAGGTCCACGGCATCGGACGTGAGGACGTCGAGGCTGCGCTCGATCTCGTCGGCAAGCTCACGGGGTGCCAGGACACCAGCCCACGCCGCTGCCAGCTCGATGCCCAGGGGCAGGCTCGCGACGAGTCGACAGATGCGACCCACGTCCGGCCAGCTGTCGTCGGAGATGCTCAGCCCCGGGTCGCGCTGGCGAGCCCGCTCGATGAAGAGCCGGACCGCCGGGTCGGTCGAGCCGCATCCGTCTTCGCCGTGGAGGCCGGTCACGTCGATGACCCATTCGCCCTGGAGCCCGAGTCGCGCGCGGGAGGTCACCAGCAGCTTCGCCTGCGGTGCTCCCTCCACGATGCGTGCCAGCAGGTCGGCGGCCGGCAGGAGCTGCTCGAAGTTGTCCATGACCAGCAGCAGGGAGCGCGGCTGCAGGAAGTCGAGGAGCTGACCCTCGGGTGCGCGGCCCGCGCTGAAGGCCATGTCGAGCGAGAGACCGACGCCAGCGGCCAGGGCCGCGATGAGCCGCTCGCGTGACGAGACGGCGACGAGGGGGATGAATGCCGCGTCCATGCGGCGCCGCTCCCAGGCAGCCGCGGTCGCTTCGAGCGCCAGACGGGTCTTTCCACAGCCGCCCGGACCGACCAGGCTCACGATGCGCCGATCGGGGTCGTCGAGGAGCTCGCGGATGCGAGCCAACTCGGTTTCGCGACCGATGAAGGACGTGGCCTGCGCGGGCAGCGCGGGGCGACCCGCCTCACCTGTTCGGAGCGGCGGGAAGGACTCCGGCTGCCCCTCGATCAGGAGCTGGTAGAGGTGCTCCGGCTCATCGAGATGGCGCAGCCGATGCTCGCCCAGGTCCGCGGTCGGGTAGGACGTCAGCGCCTGGGTGGAAGAGGAGACCAGGACCTGCCCACCGTGGCCAGCGTCGGAGATTCGCGCGGCCCGATGGACATCCAGTCCCACGTAGCCTTCCTCGGTCAGCTCCGGCTCGCCGGTGTGGATGCCCATGCGCACGCGCACCGGACCATCCGCGAGCGCGAGCTGGGCCTCCACGGCGGCTGCGACCGCGTCGGACGGGCGGGTGAAGGCCAGGAGTGCGGAATCCCCCTGGACGTCGACCTCGGCCCCGCCGTGGTCCGCGGCCGCCCCACGCAGGATGCGGCGGTGCTCGGCAAGGACGTCGACGTACCCGCTCCGCAGCTCGGCCAGGAGTCGCGTCGATCTCTCGATGTCGGTGTAGAGCAGGGTCACGACGCCGGTCGGGAGCTCGGCTCGCATGGTCCCCCTCGCTAGCGAGTCTTCATGCGCTTCCTGGTGCGCGCGAGCGCTGCCGCCCGGCCAGCATCGAACGGTTCGCCGGGCTCGTCAAGTTGTTGTCGGGGTCCTGCCGGGACCCGCGACCGAACCGTCAGCGGACCCCGGACCTCGATTCCGCGATCGTCAACCGTCGTCGCAGGTGTACGTCGCGTCGTAGTCCCAGGTCAGGGTTCCGTCGTCGTTCATCGTCTCGGTGCCGGTCCACTCCCAGCTGCCCGTGACCGGAAGTGTCCCGCCGGGCGCGATCGCATAGGTGTCCGTCTGCCCGACGAGCACGCCGTCGGCATCCATGGCGCCCGTGCCCGCGTACTCGAAGTAGACCGTGCCGACGCCGCAGCCCTCGACCACACCCGAGAAGAAGGCGATGCCGCTGCCCACGAGGGTGCCAGCCTCGGGATCGAGGTCGGCCGTGCCCCTCAGCACCTGGACGCCCTCGAACGCACCGGTGGGATGGGCTGGGTTGTTGTTGGTGATGGTCACGACGCCTGCGTCCTCATCGACGACGCACGCGGGCAGCCCCAGCGCGGAGCCTAGGGGTGTCCTAGCCGGAGTCGTGGCCTCGCAGCAGACCCACGAGTTCGTCGTCCCCGCGCTGCACCGCCAGGTCGAGTGCGGTCTTGCCTGCGAATCCCGGCGCTCCGCTTCCCTGCAGCGTCGGGTCCGCACCTGCCTCCAGGAGCATGAGGGCGATCTCGCGTTGGCCGTGCAGCACCGCCAGCATCAGCGCGCTCAGTCGGTACTTGGCCGTGTGGTCGAGCGAGGCTCCGTGTTGGAGGAGCCACGCTGCCGACAGGCGCTCACCGTGCATCGCGGCGAGCATCAGGCCGGTCTGCCCGTAGCGATCGCGCGCGTCGACGTCGAGACCAGCCTGCAGCCCGCGCTCGAGCTCTTCGATGTCGCCGGCGAGCACGGCCCACTGCCACTCCGGAGTCACGTTCTGGTTGCCCCATCGGGTCCGCACGCTTCGGCCATAGGCGAAGGGTAGTGCGGGACCGTCAGCCGGTCCTCGCTGACCTCGACGGCAAGCATGCGTGGACACTCGACGGCGCACGCTCAGATCGCGTGGCCATCGTCGCTGTTGCTCACCAACGGGCGATCCGGACCCAGGATGGCAACAGGCCCCTGACCGCATTCGCCGTCCCCTGGAATCCTGCGCGCCCGGCCAGCAAGACCGGGCGCGACTCGGTGCGGGGCCGGACTGCCATCGGCAGCCGACGTTGACTACTCCTCTGCCGCCTCCTCTGCGGCAGCCTCCGCGCAGTTCACGGTGCCGGCCTCGGCGCGTGCTGCCTGGATCGCGGCTAGGCTTGTAGCCGACCCCTGGACCGCATCGGCGACCGTTACCGAACCGTCGAGATCGTCCTTGTAGCTCTCGAGATCACCGACGGCCGATCGGATCGCCTCGACCTGCTCTTCTGCGAGGTCCCCGGCGTTGTCCTGCACCTCGGTGGCGGCTTCGCTGACCTTGTCCACGGCCGCGTTGTACTCGTCGACGGGCGAATCCGCGTCGAGCGAACGCAGCTCGTCGACAGATACCGTAAGCGCTACGAGTGACTCGCAGAACGCCAGCTCTGGATCCTCCTCGTCGTCGCACGCCGCTACCGCGAAGAGCAACACTGACGCTGCGCCCAGGGCGATGATCTTGGTCTTCATGATCCGTGTCCTCCATGGCCATCTCATTGGCATACCGGGTGGTCGCCCGACTTGCGGATGGCGTTCTGTACTCGCAGGCGTCACAGGCGACGCGCGGCCCTATCAGCCAGCGCGCCCTGAGTGTCTCCAGGAGAGGCGCGGACCGGTACACCCGAACCGGGTGGTTCCTCACGGTCGCGGTGAATAAGTGCCAGGAAGTCCAGTCCCATCAGCGTAGGCTTGCCACCCTGCCAGGCGATGGTCACGGCCCGGAGGGGCTCAGAGCTCTGACGAACCCATCGCCGCCGCCTCCGGCGCGCCACCGTCAGAGATCCCCTGACCCGGACTCGATGCGGAGGTCTGGACGAAGAGCTGGGGCGGAGGACAGCTGATGCCCGCATCGGAAATGGCACGCTGCATGGCCCTGATGACCTCGTCGGTGACCCGTGTGTCAGTGTGGGTGTCCGGCCCGAACCAGAAGCGAACGGACAGGTTGATGACGCCGTTACCGAAGCTCCTCGCGAGCACCATCGGGGCCGGGTCCGACAGGACCGTGTCGACGCCCGCCGCAGCGTCGATGAGCGACTTGCTCACGGAATCGAGATCTGCGCTGGGGTCGACGCCCAGGTCGATGCACACGCGCCGCTTTTCGTAGGCCGTGTAGACGATGAGGGTCGTGCCCAGGACCTGCGTGTTGGGGATATGCACGCGCGTCCCATCGGGGGTCTTGAGCGCGACTGTACGCGCGCTGATCTCGTCCACCTCTCCCCGGTAGCCGTCGACCTCGAGCTGGTCGCCGACTCCGAACGAGGGACGCGCCTGCAGCAACAGGCCGGCCGCGGAATTCTCGATGATCGGCCGCATGATCAAGACGACCATCACCACGATGATGACCACGATGGCCACGAGCCAGCCCACGTCGAAGCCCATGAGGCTCAAGGCCAGGGACCACGAGATCACCAGTACCGCGTACCGTGCGAGTCGACCCAGGTCGTTGGTGATATCGACCGAGACGTTCGGTACCCGAGCCGTGATGCGCCGGACCGTTCGGTCCGCTACTCGGGAGATCGGCAGCGCGATGAGCACGACGGCTATCGCCAGGATGAGGTCGAATCCGCTGAACCCCTGGGCCTGCAACGTAGCCGCTACGTCGTCGATGGTCGGCATCCCGCCTCGATCTCCTTGCGTGCGAGTCTTCCCGAGGTACCCCGGCGCGGCCGAGCCGGGGCCTCATCCCTGGCACACCCAGCCGCCGCGGTCACGCGTTCACCTCTCTGCACTCGCCATCGCATCCGACAAGCATCGGCTGCCGTCGGCTAGAGGACTACGCTCATGAAGCCCCAGCGGCTACCCCCGAAACGGGTGCTTCGGCCTGTCGCGACGATGCGGCCGACCGAGTCCCGGCGCTTGGGCGCCGCAGTCGGATCCGGGTCCTCTTGATCATCGATCAAGGCCCCCACGGTTGTCGCGGATCGGTCAGGCATCCGCAGGGTCCGGCGAGCCATCGGACTCGGTGAGAAGCCTCCGGCCTGGTTCTGCCTGGCACCGGGCCCGCACGTAGATGCGGCTCGATGGTGTGCGCGCGAGGTCCGGGACTCGGTTCGCCAGCAGCGATAGCCGCCACTGGCCTCAGCGCTTCGGCTGGATGACGCGTGGAGCTAGTTCGGTTCCTCGCCGTGGCAGCGCTTGAGCTTCTTGCCGCTGCCGCAGGTGCAGAGCCCGTTACGACCGAGCTCAGCGTCGTTGGCGGCGTACCAACGCGTCAGCTCCGAGGGCGCGCGCCCCATCCGCAGCAGCTCACCCATCATGCGCATCGGTTCGGTCACGTGCCCGAAGAACGCCTTGTATCCGGCACACAGGTAGTTGAGGCCGGGTTCGCCGTCAGGCGTGCTAATGAAGCGATCCTTGGGGCAGCCACCATGACAGGCGAAGCGCACGTCGCAGTCGAGACAGTACTGCGGCAGCGAATCACGCTTGTCCGTGCCGAACTGCCGCTGCTGTGGCGATGAAGCGATCTCCAGCATGTGCGTCTCGCGGATGTTGCCGACCGCGTAATCTGGCTCCACGAAGTGATCGCAGCTGTACATGTCGCCGTTGTGTTCCATGACCATGGCCGTGCCGCAGGTCTCGCTGAAGACGCATAGCGAGGGTGGCTCGCCCACGAAGTTGGCAAGGGTGACGTCGAACATCTGCACGTAGACCTCGCCGATGTCGTGGCGCACCCACTCCTCGAAGACGTCGATGAGGAAGCGACCCCACAGCTCGGCACTGATCGAGCGCTCCGTCACCAACGAGCCGGTCTGCGTGTACAGCGGCCGACCCTCCACGTGGCTGCCCCAGCCGCTCTCAGCGACCTCGATGAGCTCGGGTGTGGCGCGCTCGATGATGGGAATGAACTGGATGAAGCGGGCACCTACCTCGTCACGGAAGTAGCGATAGACCTCGCGCCCGCGAGTCCCGTTCTCCGAGTGCACGGTGCACAGGATGTTGAAGTCGGCGCCATGCTCCGCGAGGGTTCGGGCCGCGGCCAGCACCTTGGCGTGCGTGCCATTGCCGCCCTTGTCCACGCGATTGGCATCGTGGATCTCGGCCGGTCCGTCGAGGGACAGGCCCACCAGGAAGCCGTGCTCGCGGAAGAAGTCGGCCCACTCGCCATCGAGCAGCGTGCCGTTGGTCTGGATGGTGTGCTCGACGGTCATGTCAGGGC
>Ga0316198_10000683_pt1 | contig 18470 bp, 15 predicted proteins | sample OudBieAanoxic_MG_FD_204935 | JGI IMG/M metagenome (GOLD analysis project Ga0316198, IMG submission 204935) | Coastal sediment microbial communities from Oude Bieten Haven, Netherlands - site A anoxic | ecosystem: Environmental > Aquatic > Marine > Coastal > Sediment | place: Netherlands...
ATTATGATACTTTTGGTTATATAGAAATTGACCATAAGAAGGCTGAGGAAGAATTTGCAAAAGCCGGCAAAAAATTGCATCTGTTACCAATAGGAGAGGCAATTACAATTTAATTATCTGTACTGGCTTCTCAGTACTATTTTATGCAATAGCTTTGGAAAGAATCGTTTCAGGTAAATACCTTTAATTTCTTTACCTCCAATATAAACTTCATATTTTTTTTGTTCTAAAGCCCGGATCATTTTTCTGGCAAATATCTCCGCAGGCATACCTTGCTCCGTTGCAGTATCATTTCTATTTTGAGAAGAACCATCTCCTATTAAAGCATTTATGGCCACCTTGGTCTGAACAAAACCAGGACATACCAGGGTTACATCTATACCGTCCTTATCGTGTTCCATCCTAAGCACATCAAAGAAACCGTGCAAGGCGTGTTTGGCAGCGCAATAACCAGATCTGTATGGAGACCCAAATTTGCCCATTAAACTGGTCACAGTAACAAATTGCCCACTCTTTTTTGAGATAAAATGAGGCAAGACCTCTTTAGTAAGGGCAACGGTTCCCAAATAATTTACAATTATTAATTTTTCATAAACTTCCAAACCTGTCTCCATGATTAAAGAGCGTTGACTTATTCCTGCATTGTTAATTAGGATGTCAATTCTCCCATATATAGCTATTGCAATTTTTACACTATTACCCACTGTGCTGAAACCGGCAAGATCCAAAGGCAAAACTGCCACATTCTCCGGATATTTGCATTTCTCTTTTACCAAGATCAGCTGCTTTTCATTGCGTGCCGATATAATAAGCTTATAGCCTTTATGACTTAATTCATAGGCCAGAGCTTCTCCAATTCCGGAGGAAGCCCCGGTTAACCATATTATTTTATTTGTATTTCCCTTCATTCTCTAATTTTTAGTTTGAAAATATAGTTAAATTTAGCACCAATTCATATGGACGCTTTTTATAAGAAATACGATTTAAACTTTAAAAGACCAAGTGGTACGTCTAGGGGCATACTAAAGCAAAAAGAAACCTGGTTTTTAGTTCTTAAGGATAAAGGAAAATCTGGCATTGGAGAATGCGGATTGTTCAGAGGCCTCAGTATTGATGATGTACCTGAATATGAGGGCAAACTTTCCTGGACCTGCTCAAATATTCATTTGGGTAAAGAGAGACTTTTAGAAGATTTAAAGGATTACCCAAGCATTAGATTTGGCGTGGAACAGGCATTCACTTCCCTGGCATCTGAAAACCCCTTCGTGCTTTTCCCTTCCGCATTTACCAAATCTAAGGCAGCCATTTCTATTAATGGTCTAATTTGGATGGGGAATATAGAATATATGGAGGAACAAATAACTCAAAAAATAGAGGCGGGTTTCAATTGTATTAAAATTAAAATAGGGGCAATTGATTTTAATACGGAATTATCGTTATTGGCTTCCATGAGAAAGAAGTATAGAAAAAAAGAAATAGAACTTCGGGTAGATGCCAATGGGGCATTTAAAGTTGATGAGGCCCTGGATAAACTCATTAAATTAGCAGCCTGTGATATACATTCTATTGAACAGCCTATTAAACAGGGATTTCCTGTGGAAATGAAGTATCTATGTGAAAACTCACCACTGCCAATAGCTCTTGATGAAGAGTTAATTGGTCATCATACCGTAACGGAAAAGGAAACTTTGCTACAAACCATTATGCCACAGTATATAATTTTAAAACCAAGCCTTTTGGGTGGGTTCAGGGCTTGTAGGGAATGGATTGATATTGCTTCAAAATTGGGTGTAGGCTGGTGGATAACCAGTGCATTGGAAAGTAATATAGGTCTTAATGCCATTGCACAGTGGACGTTTACGCTTAATAATAAAATGCCTCAGGGATTAGGTACCGGTTCATTATTTACCAATAATTTTATCAGTCCACTTGATATACAAAATGGAAAATTACACTACAATAACAGTTTAAACTGGGAAGAGAATTTAATAAACAAATTATGTATATAGAACAAGCTTATAAAGGATTGCATGAACTTTGGAGGTATGCTGTAGGAGTAATAATAGTCTTCATTGGTTGGCAATTTATTGGGGCAGGCCCACTGGTTTTAGTTCTTTTAGCAAAAGCAATGGAGACTGGTGATTACCCGACAGACATGGCCAGTATTTCTAATTTATTGGGCTCAAATTTATTTTTCTTTCTTCTCCTGTTGACATTCGTAATAGCATTTCTGACCCTTTATTTAGCGGTAAAGTTTTTACATCAACAAAGCTTTATAACCTTGAGTACATCACGAAAAAAAATAGATTGGAAAAGGGTGGCATTTGTATTTACCCTTTGGGCTATTATTTCTGTGGTCTTCATAGGGTTGGATATCTTTTTATCTTCAGAAGACTATGTTTACAACTTTCAACCAGGACCATTTTTGGTATTATTGTTAATCGCAGTAGTCCTGATCCCTATTCAGACCAGTTTTGAAGAGTACTTTTTACGTGGTTATTTAATGCAAGGATTGGGTATAGCTGCAAAAAACAGATGGGTTCCACTACTTGGCACCTCCCTAATTTTTGGAATGTTACATATATTAAATCCGGAAGTTGCTAAAATCGGATACGGGGTAATGGTTTTTTATATAGGAACCGGACTTTTTTTAGGTGTTCTTACCCTAATGGATGAAGGTTTGGAATTGGCCCTGGGTTTTCATGCCGCAAATAATTTAACGGCTGCACTTTTGGTTACAGCAGATTGGACCGCTTTCCAAACTAATTCTATATATAAGGATATTTCTGAACCTGAAATTGGATGGGAGGTTTTTGCACCGGTTTTTATTATATATCCTATTTTACTTCTTATTTTATCCAAAAAGTACGGGTGGACCAATTGGAAGGAACGTCTAACCGGCAAAGTTTTACCCCCTGTAGAATTAGAAGAACAACTTAACAATTAAGTAGATGACAGTAAAAATACATGAACAGTTTAAACTTAATGGCCATCAATACTCGAGCGAGGAGTTAAAAGAGGTGGCCTATAGTTTAATAAAAGAAGGCGCAGATTTTGAACAGGAAATAGGAGACTTTCTATTAGATTGGTTATCAGCTGATTCTGAGCTCACTATACGAACATCAGGCTCTACGGGTATTCCTAAGGGGATAGGATTAAAAAAAAGGCATATGGTAAACTCTGCCAGGGTTACCGGCGAATATTTTGGGTTAGAAGCCGGCGATAGGGTTTTACTATGCTTGTCTACAGGATACATAGCTGGGAAGATGATGCTCGTTAGGGCAATGACTCTGGGTTTGGACTTAGATTTTGTCGCCCCCTCTTCAAGACCTTTGGATGGAGTAAATAAATCCTATAAATTTTGCGCCATGGTACCTCTTCAATTGGAATCTTCCATAAATAAATTAAATCAGATTCATACGTTGATAGTTGGGGGAGCTACTGTTTCTGCTCAATTACTTAAATTAATAGCCAATAGCAATACAAAGATTTTTGAAACTTATGGGATGACTGAGACTATTACTCATGTTGCTGTCAGGCCATTGAATCATTACGATCCCAAGGCAGACCATAAGGCGTTTGAAATATTGCCGGATATAACCATTTCTCAGGATGATCGAAAATGTCTGGTAATAAACGCCCCAAATATTAGCGATGACCCTGTAATCACAAATGATATTGTAGAATTGATCTCGGAAAAAAAATTCCTTTGGCAGGGAAGATTTGATAATGTAATTAATTCGGGGGGTATTAAACTAATTCCGGAGCAAATTGAACAAAAACTATCTTCGTTAATCCCATCAAGATTTTTTATAAGTGCTTTGTCCGATATAAAGTTGGGACAGAAGTTAATCTTAGTTGTTGAAGGTGATAAAATAGAGGGACTTCAGGAAATAATTTCTAAGGCTGATTTGGAGAAATTTGAGTTGCCAAAAGAAATATTTTACGTCTCAGCTTTTAAAAACACAACAAATGGCAAGATTATAAGGGAAAAAAGTTTGTCTTTGATAAAAAGCTGATAACATTAAAAAGTCTGAGAACCCAAATTTTAGTAATACTAAGGGTAAGAATGTATTACTATAGAATATAAATGATTAGTATATTCATGGCTTATTTTAATAATAAAACAAATTATAAATTAATAAAGTCTACGCATTTTATGAAAAGTCTCCTAACGCTCCTATTATTTTCACTTAGTTATCAGTTATTTTGTCAGCAAATTTTATCTGAAGAAGAACGTGCTCAAGTAATTGATGAAATTTTAAATGAGCGGTTCGAGGTTTTGCTACCGAAACTTATGGACCAGTCAGATTTGGACATGTGGATTCTTATTTCACGGGAATACAATGAAGATCCGGTGTTAAGAACCATGCTACCTTCCACCTGGTTAAATGCAAGAAGGAGAACCATCCTATTGTTTTATAGAGATAAAACCAAAAACACAATCGAAAAACTGGCCGTAGCCCGATATAATGTGGGAAAAAATATCTCATCGGCATGGGACAAGGAAAAAGAACCTGATCAATGGCAAAGATTAGTTCAATTGATAGAAGAAAGGAATCCAAAAAAAATTGGCCTGAATTTTTCAAAAGATCATAACATAGCCGATGGATTGGACAAAACGGACTATGAGGAATTCTTGCAAAATTTACCAAAAAAATACACTTCAAGAATAGTTTCTGCCGAACAACTTGCTGTTAGATGGATTGAGACAAGAACGGAACGGGAAATGGTAATATACAATCAATTGGTCTCCATAACACATGATATTATTGAAGAAGCATTTTCCGAAAAAGTGATTACCCCCGGAATAACAACAACTACTGAAGTAGAGTGGTGGATGAGGCAAAAGGTTACAGATCTGGGTCTGGAGACCTGGTTCCATCCAACAGTAGATGTACAACGAACAAATGAGAAATTGGTGGGGCATCTTTATTCTTTTTCAGGAAGACCAGACCAAATGGTGATTTTACCGGGAGATCTGTTACACTGCGATTTTGGGATTACTTATTTAAGACTTAATACGGATTGCCAGGAATTGGCCTATGTTTTAAAACCCGGAGAAACAGAAGTACCTATATTTTTAAAAGATGGTTTAAAAGATGGGAACAGCGTGCAGGACTATCTTACAAAAAATATGATAAGAGGGCGTACTGGGAATGAAATATTAAAAATCGCCTTAAATCAGGCCAAAGAAGCCGGACTTAAACCTGCCATTTATACCCATCCATTAGGATCCTATGGTCATTCCGCTGGTACTACTATAGGGATGTGGGATTCCCAGGGAGGTGTTATGAAAGACGACGGTGAGAATTATCCCCTTAACCCTAATACAGTTTATGCTATTGAATTGAATACTACAATTAATATTCCGGAATGGAATAGAGATATTAGGATCATGTTAGAGGAAGCAGGCTTTTATGGAGAAGATGGATTTCGCTATGTAAATGGCCGGCAAACAGATCTCTTGTTAATTCCCAGGATTCAGGAGCATCAAGGGAATTAAAACTAGGTCACTATTATTGGTCAGGTCTATTACAGAGAAATTCCCAGGTGAATAGGAATAAAGCTTACTCTTAATTTAAACTACGTTAACTGAAACCCTAAGTTACTCTCATAAGGCACCTAAATACTGGACTTTAACAAAATCCACAGATAGTCATATCCAATTTAATTTGTATTTTTAATGTAAACAACTTCAAAATCAATGGTAAAATATTTGTGCTTTTTGATAGGTTTTATATTAATTGGTCAATTGAATACCATTGCACAAGAAAATCCTAAAACTACGGTAATATACTGGGATGCTTCTTTTTCCATGCAATCGAGGGACCTGGATAAAGAGTTTCAGTTTTTGGAGGCATATTTTAAGCAAAATCAGGAAGTTCCCGTAAAATTGGTTGTTTTTAATGACAAACCCATTTTGGAGCTGGAAGCCTTGATTATTGGAGGTGATTGGAGTTCCCTGCGACAGGAACTTGCCAGTGTGATTTATGACGGCGCCACTTCCTATTCCGGTCTGTTTAATGAGAAAGATGCCGGAATATATTTATTATTTACTGACGGAAAATCGAGTATAGATGACTTACTTCCCAAATACGGCATTGCGCCTGTCCAGGTCATTAGCTCTTCTGTGGAGATAGATGCTCCAGGATTACAAACTTTTGCTCGGATTTCTGGAGGGAAGTATGATGACTTATTAAATAGCACTGATATAACGGTCTCTGCTAAAACTCATTCTGGTGATGTAAAAAAAGAACTTAAGCAAGTTTCAGGAACGGTTACAAATGGAGATATCCCGTTAAGCAAAGTTTCTATTTGGGTGAAAGGAACCAATAACGGCACAATTACGGACAACACAGGAAGGTTTAGTATCATGGCCCATGAACAGGATATCTTGGTTTTTAATTATTTGGGCAAAGAGATACAAGAAGTTTTTGTAGATGATAGAGCTGATAAGCTAAGTATTGTTATGTTACCTGAAGTGCAGCAATTAGAAAATGTGACTGTTGCACAAGAAAGAAAAAAAGAACAGGTAATTACTGGTTACGGTGAGCAGGATAGAGACGCAGTTGGTTTTGCTGTCACTACAGTAGAATCAAAGGATTTTCTCATTGGTACTAGAAATATAAGTGAAGCCGTACGAGGTAAATTTGCCGGGGCCCGAATGAGTATTGACGGTTTAGCAAAGGCCCAAATTCGCGGTCCCAAATCATTTGGGCAAACTAACCCTAACCCTCTTATAATTTATGACGACATTCAATTACCTAGGGCAACTGATGCTGATGGGCCTGAATTTTTAGACTTTATAAATCCTGACCAGGTTGCATCCGTTACTTTACTGCGTGGGGTAGCATCAGCAATTAGATATGGACCGGCGGGGACAAGTGGAGTTATTATAATAAAAACCAAAGCAGCTAGTGAGCTTAACAAAAGGTCGATTGAACCCTACGATTATGCAATGCTTAGAGATAATTTTTTTGATGGGGAATTAGTATTATCAGACCAGACAGTTAAGACTTCATATATTGTTGCATTAAGTAAGGCCGGTACCATCAGGGAAGCTTATGAATTATATCTTGAGCAGCGCTTAGCATACTTGTCTGATCCCTATTATTTCCTAGATGTTTATGATTTATTCAAATCTACCAATCAACAGATGGCCTTGCAGATCCTTGGTAATGCTGTTGAAATTGCTCCGGAAAACCTGGATATTCTACGTGTGGCCGCCTATAAATATGAAAAGGCAAAAAGCTACAAAGAAGCCATAAAAATATATGAGCGTATTAAATCCCTGGATCCAAATTCAATACAGCCGTATCGTAATCTGGCAGTGGCCTATGTAAGTGCTGGATTACCCGAAAAAGCTCTAGTGGTTTATAAAGAACTACTATCTTCTCAAAAACTGATCTCAGTAAACGATGGAGTAGAAGAAGTTGTTAAAAGCGAGGTACGTAATTTAATTGGGCGATATAATTTGAAGGATAAGGCAATGGATCTTCCGGGAACTTATCTGAACTTTCCAAAATATGATGCGCGTATAGTATTTGAATGGAATTACCCCTATTCCGAGTTTGATTTGGAGTTTATTACTCCGGATAAGCGTATATCTGCATGGCCACATTCCGGAAAAGCAGTTTCATCTAGATTTTCTGATGAACTGGAAAGGGGATATAGTTGCCAGGAATTTTTCCTCATAGATGCTGAAAAAGGGGACTGGTTTATTAAAGTTAAGAACAAGTCAAAAAAAAGCGGAGTACCTATTTATATAAGATGCTCAGTTTTTATGGATTATGGCCGCCCAACACAAAACAAAAAGGAATATATCGTACGGATATCTCTAGAAGATAAGGAGGTTACAATGGCGTCAGTTGTAATGAATTAATTTATTAAACCTGCAATAAGCCCATATTAAATGCTTTTTCAATAGGGGCATGGTTGGCAGCCTCTATACCCATGGAAATCCATTTGCGCGTATCCAGTGGATCTATGATAGCATCGGTCCATAAATGAGCTGCCGCGTAATATGGGGATATTTGTCTATCATATCTTTCCTTGATTTCGTCAAAAAGTTCGGCTTCTTTTTCAGGAGTTATTTTTTCTCCTTTCTTTTTTAAAGAGGCCTTTTCTATCTGTAGCAATACTTTTGCTGCAGAATTCCCACTCATTACAGCAAGTTCGGCACTTGGCCAGGCGACAATAAGCCTGGGATCATAGGCTTTGCCGCACATGGCGTAATTTCCAGCCCCATAGCTATTACCAATAATCACAGTAAATTTGGGTACCACAGAATTACTTACCGCATTAACCATTTTTGCTCCATCTTTTATTATACCCCCATGCTCACTTTTGCTACCCACCATAAACCCAGTTACATCCTGAAGGAAAACAAGAGGAATTTTTTTCTGATTACAATTAGCGATAAATCTTGTGGCCTTATCTGCAGAATCGGAATAAATAACTCCTCCAAACCGCATTTCGCCTTTACTGGTTTTTACCACTTTTCGTTGATTTGCTACAATGCCAACGGCCCAGCCATCAATGCGCGCATAACCTGTCAGGATAGTTTTCCCAAACCCTTCCTTATATTGCTGAAAATCAGAGTTGTCTACCAGCCGCTTAATTATTTCGAGCATATCGTATTGGTCTGTCCTTGACCCTGGTAAAATACCATAAATGTCTTCCTGTTTTTCTGCAGGTTTTATAGATTTAATTCTATTAAAACCAGCGTTATCGGGATTCCCTATCTTATCAATCAGGTTTTTGATCGTATCAAGGGCATCTTTATCATCTTTTGCCTTATAATCGGTTACCCCGCTTATTTCACTATGCGTTACAGCTCCTCCAAGAGTTTCATTATCAATATCCTCGCCAATGGCGGCCTTAACCAAATAACTTCCAGCTAAAAATATACTACCGGTCTTATTTACAATAAGAGCTTCATCACTCATAATTGGTAAATAAGCCCCCCCTGCTACACAACTCCCCATAATCGCTGCTATTTGTAGTATTCCCTTACTGCTCATTATCGCATTGTTCCTGAAAATACGGCCAAAATGCTCTTTGTCGGGAAAAATTTCATCCTGCATAGGGAGATAAACCCCTGCGCTGTCTACCAAATAAATAATTGGAAGCCTGTTTTCTATTGCAATTTCCTGAGCTCTAAGATTCTTTTTAGCTGTAATCGGGAACCAGGCTCCCGCTTTAACTGTAGCATCATTTGCAACAACAATACATTGTTTACTTTTAACAAAACCTATTTTAACTACAACTCCTCCAGATGGGCACCCACCATGTTCCGCGTACATATTATCACCCGCAAATGCAGCAATTTCTATCGAATTACTTTTGTCATCTAATAAGTAATCTATGCGCTCTCTGGCAGACATCTTCCCTAATTCGTGCTGCTTTTCAATACGGGTATTACCCCCGCCTAATTTTACCTTGGCAAGCCTTTTCTTTAGCTCTGATAAAAGTAATTTGTTTCGATCTTCGTTCTTATTGAAGTTGATATCCATTCTCTTAATTCAATTTCTTTAATAGGGTTAAAGATAAGGAGTAATATTGATTAACTTTAACAAAATTGAACTGTAAGATATGAAAGAAAAAATTCGATGGGGAATAGTAGGATTAGGAAATATAGCTCAAAAATTTGCGGATGATTTAAAATTGCTGGCAGATGGGGAACTCACTGCCGTTGCCTCGAGAGACATTCAAAAAGCCAACCGATTTCGTGAATTTAATAAAGCCAGATATGCATTTGGGAGCTATCAGGAATTATTTAATTGTTCTGAGGTAGATGTAGTTTATATTGCCACACCACATACCTCTCATGCCGAGTTGAGTATTATGGCCATGAACGCAGGGCGAAATGTACTTTGCGAAAAACCTATGGGAATAAATAGAGGTGAAGTGGAAAAAATGATTGCCTGTGCCAGAATGAATAAGGTTTTTTTGATGGAAGCTTTGTGGAGCAGGTTTAACCCTTCAATTAAAAAAGTAAAAGAATTGGTAGACGAGGGCAGTATTGGGGACATAAAATACTTACGAGCAGATTTTTCTTTTTATGCTCTTGACAGGGACGAAAAAGGCAGGCTTCTAAATCCGGCATTAGCCGGAGGGTCTTTATTGGATATTGGCATTTATCCTATTTTTTTAGCATATCTTATTTTAGGTTATCCTGAAAAAATTCTTACTTCTTCCAAACTATATAAAACAGGAGTAGATATCCAAACCTCGATGATATTTGAATATTCAAACGCACAGGCCGTATTGTATAGCGGACTTAGCTCGAATTCGGAAATGAAGGCAGAAATTTCAGGTTCTGAGGGAACTATATATTTAGCCCCCAGATGGCACGAAGCACAGGAGTATTCTGTTGAAAAAAATGATAAAGTGGAAAAAGTTCAATTACCTACAAAGGGCAAAGGTTATGAATATGAAATAGAAGAAGTTCATCAATGTTTAAGGAACGGCAGGATAGAGAGTGACTCCTGGACCTTGAAGAATTCTACTGATTTAATTAGAATTATGGATGATATCAGGAAACAAACGGGAGTTGTATTTCCCTTTGAAAAATAAAGTTTAAGAATTTACTTTGAAAAATTCTTTTAAAATTTCCGATATTTGAGGTCCAACTAAACTAACAAACATGGGAATGAACAAGAATACAGTCCTTGCCTGGGCTACTTTTATAATGATTTCTGTAGGCTTCGGATTAATTGCCCTCGGCGCATTTCGTTACGACGATGTGGCCGGATGGGGGTTTGCCTCAGTAGGTATTGGTTTCTTTGCTATTGCCTGGGTATTTAATGCATTAAAAGGGAGGGTGTGAGCCCTTTTATATTCCATGATATTTCTTTGTTAATCAACAGGTTTTTGACTTGTTGATTTATTATTATTCAAAAAACATATTAAATTTATGTCTGACGATAAGAAGGTAATTTTCTCTATGTCCGGGGTTACCAAAACCTACAGGAATGCCAATACTCCGGTTCTTAAAAATATTTATTTGAGCTTCTTTTATGGGGCCAAAATAGGAATACTCGGTCTTAATGGTTCAGGTAAGTCTACCCTATTGAGAATTATAGCTGGCTCAGACAAAAATTATCAGGGTGATGTAGTGTTTTCACCAGGATATAAAGTTGGCTATTTAGAACAAGAACCCTTACTCGATGAAAATAAGACAGTACTGGAAATTGTAAAGGAGGGTGTCTCGGAAACTGTTGCCATCCTGGATGAGTACAACAAGATTAATGATATGTTTGGGTTACCTGAAGTATATGAAGATGCAGATAAAATGCAGAAGCTAATGGACAAGCAAGCCGATCTGCAGGATAAAATTGATGCTTCAAATGCATGGGAACTCGACACCAAACTTGAGATTGCCATGGATGCGCTGCGGACTCCTGAAGCAGATATGAAAATTTCTGTACTCTCTGGTGGTGAGAGAAGGCGGGTGGCTTTGTGCAGGTTGCTTTTACAGGAACCGGAAATATTATTGCTCGATGAGCCAACGAACCATTTGGATGCTGAATCTGTTCATTGGTTGGAACACCATCTGGCACAATATAAAGGAACTGTTATTGCAGTAACGCATGACCGTTATTTCTTAGATAATGTTGCCGGATGGATACTGGAGTTGGATAGGGGGGAAGGTATTCCATGGAAAGGAAATTACAGTAGCTGGCTTGAACAAAAATCCAAACGTCTCGCACAAGAAAGTAAACAGGCGTCTAAACGACAGAAAACACTTGAACGGGAGTTAGATTGGGTGCGCCAGGGCGCTAAGGGCAGACAGGCCAAACAAAAGGCAAGACTCAAGAATTATGATAAATTATTAAGTCAGGATCAAAAACAACTTGATGAAAAGTTAGAGATCTATATTCCAAATGGTCCACGGTTGGGAACCAATGTTATTGAAGCTAAAAATGTAAGTAAAGCTTTTGGTGACAAATTACTTTATGAAGATTTAAATTTTAAATTGCCACAAGCCGGAATAGTCGGAGTAATAGGACCTAATGGGGCTGGTAAAACAACCATTTTTAAAATGATTATGGGTGAGCTAGCTCCTGACAAAGGGGAATTTATAGTGGGTGACACCGCCAAAATAGCTTATGTAGATCAAAGTCATTCTAATATTCAGAAAGATAAGTCTATCTGGGAAAACTTTAGTGACAGTCAGGAATTAGTAATGATGGGCGGCCGGCAGGTTAACTCCAGGGCATATTTGAGCCGATTTAATTTTTCCGGAAGCGAACAGAATAAAAAGGTGGATATGCTTTCGGGAGGAGAGCGTAATAGATTACATCTTGCCATGACGCTAAAAGAAGAAGGTAACGTTTTGTTATTGGATGAGCCCACAAATGACCTGGATGTTAATACACTTAGGGCACTAGAGGAGGGATTGGAAAACTTTGCAGGTTGTGCCGTTGTTATCTCTCACGATCGCTGGTTTCTGGATCGTGTTTGCACACATATATTGGCTTTTGAAGGAGATTCTCAGATATATTTCTTTGAAGGTTCCTTTACAGAGTACGAAGAAAATAAAAAGAAACGATTAGGTGCTGATATTATGCCTAAAAGGATAAAATATAAGAAGTTAATCCGGTAAAGTTCTGCTCAATTATTTGGCGACTATTCTTAATAATCTTCATTAGGATACCAATCTAGTTGTATTACACTTATCTCAGGATTTCCCTCATTTACCAATTCTTTAAATTTATTCACATCACTCACGTCTGGCCTGCCCCGGTAATGATAGGGATAAACTTCTTGTGGTTTAAATTCAAGTACAGCACTTGCGGCGCTTTCTTCAGTCATTGTGTAGGGAAGATTCATACAAATAAATGCTTTGTCTATATTTTTTAATACCCGCATTTCAGGAATATCTTCAGTATCACCAGAGAAATAATAACGTTTGCGGCCCAGGTTCAAAACATAGCCATTTCCCCTTCCTTTTTCGTGAAAAGACTTAGCTTCTTCCCTCAAATTATACATAGGGATGGCTTCAACAGTAATACCAAATCGTTCTTTTAAATCCCCATTATTTAAAACATCAATCTGAGGTGTAAACTTTGACGGGATTTTATCTGCTACAGCCTGTGGAACCATAATCTTTGCGTTAGACGTGTTCAATCCCTCAAGTGTTTCCACACTTAAATGATCTCCGTGTACGTCTGTGATCAGAATTAAATCGGGTTGCTTTTGGTTTTTAAATGCCTCAGCTCCCCCAACAGGATCAATATAAATGGTAATATCTCCCCACTCGAGAATTGCGGTAGCGTGTTCAATGGGAATTAGCTTAATTTGGGATTGTAAATTAGTAGTAGTGCTGGATAGCTGTTCAATATATTCAGGTTTCGCACTAATATCTGATCCAGGATTAGACTTTTCCTTACAACTACTTAAAATTGTAAAACAAGAGAGCAAAGCAATAATTAAATTTTTCATAGTATTTTTTTATTATAAAAAGGAAAGAGATAAAGATAAATAATAATAGACAATTATAAAATGAGCTGCATTTTAATATTACTTCTTTTATATGGAGTATTTTTTTCTAAATCTATTACTTCGAACCCATATTTTCTATATATATAAATGGCAGGTTCCAGGATAGTATTTGAATACAGGAGTAATTCTTTCCAATTTTCTCTTTTGGCAAAAGAAATTCCATGTGCCATAAGTTTCTGTCCAATTTTTTGTCCTTGATAACCCGGGTCAACAGCCATTTTGCCTAGTTCATATTTTGAATCTTTTATCTTAATAAGAGAATAACAGCCCACAATTTCAGAGTTTATCTCTGCAAAAAAAATATATCCACCTCTTTCAATGATGCTACTTTCACAGTTTTCTAGTAACTCAGCATCTTTGGGCTCAACTTGAAAGTAATACTCTAACCAGGCTAAATTCAGATCTCTGAAGTATTTGGCAAGGCCCGGTCTAAAAGGAATGATTTTCAAAGACATTACTCCGATTCTGATTTTACGAATACTAAAGTTAATATTAGTGGTGATTCTAGTTAAAAGTATTTAAATATTTTTTAGTAAGAAAAATCTAAAAGTAAATCTAAATCGTATATAGTCTCAAACAAACACTTTTAAAAAGTAACAAAAAGGTTAATTAATATTTACATTATGACTGAAACAAAAAATAACAATGGATTAAAAGTTATAGCTGGCTTATTGGGCGTAGTTCTATTAGCTACTATTATTTACACTGTTAGTCTCTATCAGGATAAGAAAAAGACTACTATGGCTCTTACTCAGGAAAAAGAGCTTGTCGTGGAAGATTTGAATAGCTTAAAGTCGGAATATGACAAGGCTATCCTGGAAAGTAATGCCACAAATGAAGAATTGGTTGGCGCAAGAGATAGAATTGCAAAGTATATTGACTCTGTTAAAACCATGAAATCTGATATTGCTTCCCTTTCAAGATACAGAAGACAGGTTGGTGTTCTTAAGGAAGAAAGAGAACAATTACTACGTCAGGTAGATTCTTTGACTAAGTCTAATACTTTTATTGCAATGCAAAGAGATAGTACTTTTGTTGAATTGGAAAAACAAACAGTATTCAACGATTCATTGGTAGTGCAAAATACTCAGTTGGCCGATGCTGTTGAAAGAGGTTCTGCTTTAAATTTATCTGCTTTTACAGTTGATGCTGTAAGAGAGCGTAATAATGGTAAATTAGTATCTACTTCCAGAGCAAAAAGTACAGATAAATTTAAAATTTGTTTTACTGTAGCTGATAACGTAATTGCCGAAGCAGGAGACAGACAATTCCTTGTTGAGGTTTTAGATCCTCAAGGTAACGTATTAGGTGGAGGAATGAGTAAATCAAGTGAGGACGGTGCCTCTGTATCTTATAGCAAAGAAACCGATTTCTACTACGAAAATAATGATTTGGATGTATGTGATTTTATAAACAAACCATCTGGCGATTTCCAAAAAGGAAATTACATGGTAAATGTTTATGATGACAAACTTAAATTACTGGGAACATCTAAGTTCACATTGAAATAATAAACACTATCCATTAATAAAAAAAGGGTCAATTTTCAAGTTGACCCTTTTTTATTGATATCATTTTATATTGAATACAATACCCTTTTGCTGAAGGGAAATTCTCCAGAATTACCCAGGTCTCTTCTAATAAAAATTATAATTTTAATCACGCAGATTAAGAAGCAGATTACTATTTCAGACCACCTACCATCTCCTCAGGTTTAACCCATTCATCATATTCTTTTTCAGTAACATATCCCAGTTTAACAGCTTCTACCTTTAAGGTTGTCCCATTTTTATGTGCTGTATTAGCTATTTCTGCGGCTTTATAATATCCAATTTTTGTATTTAATGCCGTTACCAGCATTAATGAATTGTTCAATAATTCTTTAATGACGTCGTAATTAGGTTCTATGCCCACTGCACAATTTATATCAAAACTGACTGCAGCATCTCCTAAAAGCTGAGCAGATTGCAAAACATTAGCGGCCATTAAGGGTTTAAAAACATTTAACTCATAATGCCCCTGCGTACCTCCAATAGTGACGGCAACATCATTACCCATGACTTGTGCGCAAACCATGGTTAGCGCTTCACACTGGGTTGGGTTAACCTTACCCGGCATAATTGAACTTCCCGGTTCATTGGCAGGAATTATGATTTCACCAATTCCCGATCTTGGTCCTGATGCCATCATTCTAATATCATTGGCAATTTTATTAAGGGAAACGGCTATTTGTTTTAAGGCGCCATGGCTTTCAACCAGCGCATCATGTGCTGCGAGGGCTTCAAACTTGTTTGGAGCTGTTTTAAACTTAAGCCCTGTAAACTCAGATATATACCTGGCTACTAATACATCGTAGCCTTTAGGTGTGTTTAATCCGGTACCCACTGCAGTGCCACCTAATGCCAATTCACTTAAATGATCTAAAGTGTTCTCAAGTGCCTTTATCCCATGATCTATTTGAGAAACATAACCTGAAAATTCTTGACCAAGTGTTAAAGGAGTGGCATCCATTAAGTGCGTTCTGCCAATTTTAACTACATTACTAAATAGCTCTGCCTTTTTATGGAGCGTATTGCGTAATTGTCTTAATCCCGGAATAGAAACCTCAATAATCTTTTTATAAATTGCAATATGCATTCCGGTAGGAAAAGTATCATTCGAGGACTGCGATTTGTTAACGTCATCATTGGGCTGTATTGTTTTATCTCCTTCGCCAATGACTTTACCCGCCAATTCATGTGCTCTATTAGCAATGACTTCATTTACATTCATATTGCTTTGCGTACCGGAACCGGTTTGCCATATAACAAGAGGAAATTGGTTATTATGATCTCCTGCGAGTATTTCATCACAAACCTGGGCAATAAGATCTCTTTTTTCCTTGGGCAATACGCCTAATTCACAATTGGTGTATGCCGCAGCCTTTTTTAAATAAGCAAACCCCATAATTACATCCAGGGGCATGGATGCCGGAGGACCAATTTTAAAATTATTTCGCGATCTTTCTGTTTGTGCACCCCAGTATTTATCAGATGGGACCTTTACCTCGCCCATGGTGTCTTTTTCAATTCGGAAGCTCATAATAGTATAGTTTTATACCTACAAAGATAAGATACGAAGGCTTATTTTGATGGTTGTAAATTGAAATTTCATATGTTCTAATTTTTTTTTTGCCTTTGATTTGTTGAAATTACTATTTTCAAACTATCTTTGTCTTCCAAAGAGTAAGAGTATGTTCGAATTTGATCAATATTTGGGATTTTTAGCTTTTTTAACCGTTATAACCATAGGTTTTTGGTTAATGATGTTTTTATTATTATTTGTAGTTCCATATTGGCTGGGAGGCAATCTTATGGAATTATGGAAAGAAAAACGTGAAGCCAAAAGAGCCCAACGTAACGAATAAAAAAAGAAGCCATCATGCTTCTTTTCTTTTAGGTGTATTTGATTTTAAGATCCTTCAAATTCAAAATCATCTCCATTACCATTTCCTCTTCGGTTCCCATTTCTTTGATTCTTTTTTTGATTGAAGCGATATAAAAAGGATAGCGTAATTTGTCTTTCCCGCCATTGGAATTCACTATAGGTAAATACATTATCCGTGCGGGTTTCACTTCTTCTTTTTCTACTGTTTAAAAGATCACTCACATTAAGCGAAAGTGTGGCTTTGTCTTTAATTATGTCCTTACTAAAAGCTAAATTAGTACTCAAAATACCTTTTCTCTTGCTTTGTGCGTTTTCCGTTGGCCCCCTATAAAATAGATTGGCCTGAAAATCTATTTTTCCAGGTAGCGGAATTTTGGCACTAAACCTGCTGAACCAAGCGAGGTTATCTGCATCAAAAATTTGAGTTATTTCCTCATCCAGAAAATTAGTATAGGTATAGTCTCCCCGTAATTGCTGATTAAAAATATTAAAATTTAAGGTAAAGCGCCAATTCCTTTTAGGAACGTAGATGGTAGTAAATTCCATGCCATAGCGCGTGTCTGTTGCAAGATTTATGGGTGTTCTAGCCTGTACAGGAACAAAAACGGGGTTATCAGGATCATCCGGATTTTCAATTTCAACAAAATCTCCTGTTTCCAGCGTTATAAATTGAAAAACTCCTGTAGCATAATTGTAATAAACCGAAGTAGTTAAGGTTACCTTTTCCCATCGTTTAAGATATTCTAAATTGAAAGCATTGGTATAAGTCGGATTGAGATCCGGATTTCCAAAAAACAAATTTGTATTGCTCGATCTGGAAGGAAAGGGATTAATAAATCGCGAGCGTGGCCTTCTCAATCTTCTGCTATAGCTAATGTTTAACTTATCTAATTCAGAAAAATCATAGCCAATAAAAATAGACGGAAACCAATCTACATAGTTTTTATTATTTATTTCATTTGTATTAACCAATTCAATTCCGATATCAGAAGCCTCCATTCGCAGACCCCCAAGAATATTAAAATGTTTAAATTTTCTGCCTAACTGAACATAGGCGGCATTTACGTTTTCTGTATAAATAAGCCGGTTACTAAAATTGGGGTCACTGATTAAAGATCCTTCCTCCAATACTCCGAATTGAAAATCCGTATCAAACGTATTAAAGGTACCTCTATATCCCATCTCAAATTGTGACTGCTTGTCCTTGCTAAATGGAAGCACATATTCCATTTGTATGAGTTGGTTTATTTGTGTTTCATCATTAATAGTCTGTTCTGTGGGAAGTTCATCATTTTCACCTAAAACAATTTCATTAATAATTGCATTTTCTACTTCTGAGCCGGTTGAATATTGATAATCCAATGTAATTTGATGGCCTTTGTCATTGAATTTCTTAGCAAAATTGAAAGAATATTGTATGTCATTTTCATCTTCTCCTTCAATAGTAAATCTATTCCTTTGAACCGTCGGATCACCATTGGAATCAAAATTAAAGAAATCAATATTTATAGTGTTCTCGCCATTCGAAGTCC
>Ga0316198_10000684_pt1 | contig 18446 bp, 14 predicted proteins | sample OudBieAanoxic_MG_FD_204935 | JGI IMG/M metagenome (GOLD analysis project Ga0316198, IMG submission 204935) | Coastal sediment microbial communities from Oude Bieten Haven, Netherlands - site A anoxic | ecosystem: Environmental > Aquatic > Marine > Coastal > Sediment | place: Netherlands...
CGGCGGAACCTGACCAGCGGCGAAGCCGCTGACGGAGGGGGTCAGACAGATCCACGACCCACAAGCGGCCTCAGGTTTCGAGGGGGCCGCCCGGGAGCTTGAATCACCAAGATGAGGTCGGCCGCGAGTCTCAAATCTCAAGTCTTGACTCTTGACTCCCCTAGCTCGTGATCGCTTCAGCGACAGCGAGTCCAATAATGCGATGACCGTCGGGGTTGGGGTGTGGCCAGCCGGCCCACATCTGAGTGTCAATCGGCAGACCGTCGATATCCACCCAGGTCGCGTCTTGGTCGAGGCCGGCCTGGATGGCGCCGTGCAACTCGCCGAGTGCGAACTCCATCTCGTCGGCACACTCGGGGCCGATCGGGGACCATCCGGGGGCGATCGTTGTCCCATCGATCGCGAAGTAGCTCGCCCAGTACACCGACGCATTCGCCCGGGTTCTGATCGCTTCGGCGATCTCGGATGCCCCGGCTGTAATCTGGTCGCGCCGATCTTTCAGGTTCCACCGTTCTGTTATCGCTTCCTGGCACGCCAGCTTGTCTCCCGCCTTCGTCCATGAGAACGCGGTGTCCTTGGTCAGTTCCTTCACCACGTCAACCCAATTCGTTGAGTTGATCCCTGCCGTCACGATCACGACATTCCAGGTCGCCGGGTCGGTGTAGCGCTCGATGTCGTCGATCTGGCTGGGATGGGTATCCGAGCAGGAGTCGGAACCCCCGTTGATCACTGAACTCATACCTGCACCGGGGAACGCGATGTTGACGTAGTTGGGAGCCCACGCAGTTGGAAGCGCCGCAGCGACCGAATCGCGCACGGTGCTTCCGAACGAGTAGTCGGCGTCGCGGCAGGTTGCGTCGCCGGTGAACCACTGGCGCGTGTACCCGGACGCGATCGAGTCACCGGCAAGCACGATGGTCGGGGCAGCCGGCGTGAGGCCCGTCCAAGCCGTGTGCCACGCGGATCGCCATCCATTGACGTCGACCGCGCGCACTTCGAGCCTGGTGTACGTTTTGGGGACGACTGAGGCATAGGAGACGGTGGGTTCGGTGGCTGAAGTGGCAAGAACCCTGCCGGGATTGAGATGATTCCATCGGTACTCATACCCCTGAATGCCGTCGTTGTCGATTGCCTCGACCTGGAGATCTGCCTCGAGCAAGGCGTTGTGCGGCTGTGGATCGAGCAGCTCGGCCGACACGATGATCGGGCGGGTATCACCGTCGGGCAGCTGTTCATAGGGCGGTGCGAGAGCCGACACCGGAAGCGCCATGGCAATCAGCACGCCAAGAACAGTGCTCATCAATGCAGCGCTTCGTGACATCAATACAAACCTACTCGTTGTGTGCAGTACCGATATGACGCCGCGCGAGCAGATTTGGTTCCCTCGTTGTCGGAGAACATGTGAGTCGCCATCCGAGCGTCACGGCGTGAACTGCTCGAGGATCTCGGTGACGTCACCACCGTTGACGAAGAGCCACACATTGCACGAGTTGGAAGGACAGGGGATGGACGCACTCGGGTCGACCGGCCATCCGGAGAACGGGACGGTCAGGAACCCGACGGATCCCGCATCGACTTCATGCACCGTGACCGTCGCTGCGACGGGGATCGTTCGGAGCGTCGGATTGACATTGCGCACGTAGTAGTCGTTGTTGACCTCTTCTCCGTCCGCCGCTCCCTCGGTGTAGGCAATAGCGCCGTAGTAGAAGCAGGCCAGATCGAAGTCGATGTCTGACGCCGACTTGGCCACCACATAGCCGAACCACGCGCCATCGGGCAACGGTCCCGCCCCTGGCGTGCAGCCGGACCCGGCTGCACCTCCGCTTCCGGGCAGCGGAGCCAGCGGAGCGAACGTCGGAACACCAACCTCATACGGTCCCCCCGACGTTGTGGTTGTCGCCGCCGTTGTGGTGGTTGTCGGGGCCGCAGTGGTTGTGGTCACAGCAGTTGTGGTTGTCGCAGCAGTTGTTGTGGTCGCAGCGATTGTTGTCGTCGTCGCAGCCGTGGTCGTGGTTGTTGCCGGCGGTTCAGTTGTGGTCTCCGGCGGAGTCGAGGTTGAGGAGGCCGCGATGGTCGTATCGGTACTGCCGGTGCAGCCGCCGAGGAGCAGCAACGCGAGGAGAACAACTGCAGATCTCACTCGTACACAGTACGGCGCAGATTCGGACGCTCAATAGGGCGCTAGGACCATTGTTCGTTCATCTGATTCCGGCTGGGTTGCCGCGCAGTTTGCCTTCGACCAACGCGACCACCGTTCACGACTAGGGCGGGGCACGTCGGTCGTTAGCATGCGCGCCGTGGCACAAAGACCAACGGCATCTGATCCGATAGATCATGGGGCGCAGCAGCGCGAGCACGCTCCGGGCTCGGCACGCTCGATACGGAGCCACCGGTGAAGGCCGTCGCTTGCGTCGGGCTGGCGGTTCTCGATTTCGTCTTCGGCATCGACGTGCGACCGGATCGCGGACGCAAGGCGTTCACTGATTCGTTGATGGTGATCGGCGGCGGTCCGGCCGCGACCGCTGCCGCAGCTGTTGCTCGACTCGGCGGCGACGCGAGCTTCATCGGACAGCTCGGCGAAGACGTCATCGGAGATCTGATCGTTGAAGATTTGTCTCAGTGGGGCGTCGATACGCGGCGTGTACGACGTAGCCCTTCGGCGTCATCTCCCGTCTCCACGATCACTGTCGAGGCGGACGGAGAGCGAACGATCATCAACTACACGGACCCCAGGCTGCTGGAATCGGCGGATCCAATCACTGAGGTGGACTTCTCGGGATCCGACGTCGTGCTCGGCGACCTCCTCTGGCCAACCGGAGCATTGTCGGCGATGGAGGCAGCGCGGGGCCTCGGTATCCCGGCAATCCTGGACTTCGACCATGTCCCTCCAGGACCGATCGGGGCCGCGCTCACGGCACCAACACACATCGTTTTCTCGGCGCCGGCGCTCGCGGAGATGAGCGGCGAGAACGATCCGTCCACGGGTTTGCGGACCGTTGCCGCACGGACGGACTCATGGCTCGCAGTCACCCTCGGAGGCGCGGGGGTCCTGTGGTTGGATCCAAACGGAGAAACCGCCAGACTCCCGGCCTTTGAAGTCGACGTCGCCGACACCCTCGGCGCCGGCGACGTCTTCCATGGTGCATTCGCACTCGGCCTCGCGCACAATCGACCGATCGAAGACGTGATCCGGCGCGCCTCGGCTGCAGCCGCGCTGAAATGCACTCGATTCGGCGGGCGTGCCGGCATCCCCACCGCCGAGGAAGTCGACACGTTCCTACGGCAACGGTTGTAGCCGACGGGCAGCAGGCGCCCCGACCGATCGAGGCTCGGAATCCCGACAACTACGGCTGCGGGTGGGGAGGTGGCCACCAAGGGGCGAGATGTGCGTCGACTGCCGCATACCAGTCGTCGGTCATCGCCCCGACGGGGTCGATGTGGTCGGCGTAGGTGGACCAGACCAGCGGTTCGTCGATCCAGACACGGACCGAGGTGCGGTGAATGCCCCCATCGGCTTGGCCGAGGGTGCGTTCCGTGCCGTGGATCGTGACCGGCAGCAGCGGGGCACCGCTCATCCATGCCAGCCAGGCTGCTCCGCGCTTCGGTTCGGTCTCGCGCCAGTACTTCACCCGTCGCCCTTCCGGGAAGACGCCGGCAGTTCCTCCCGCCCGCAGATGCGCGATCGTTTCCTCCAATGCCCGCAACGGCACCCCGTCGCGGTCCGTGGGAATCGCTCCGAAGAACCCAGTGACGACATCGAACGCGAGGTGATTCCCGAACAACTCATCGACGGCGATGAACCGGACGAGGCGTCCCAGGGCGTTGATGACGAGTGGGGGGTCGAGATGCGAGAAGTGGTTGGCTGCAACCACAACCGGCCCACGGCTCGGGATGTTCTCGGTGCCACTGACTTCGAAGTCCAGCAACCCGCGAGCAAGGATTCGAAATGGGATGTTCAGGAATCGCGTCGTGGCGGCCGAGGGGATCCTCCTGAACCTAGGCATCGGCGGCCAGGTCGGCGAACAGGTTGGCGAACGCCAGTTGTGGCCGCTGGTTCGTAGCAAGCGCCTCGATCGCAACCAGGATCCGCTCAGCTCCGGCAATCGCCCGCATCGGTGTCATGGACGACAGCGCCGAGACGGGGACGTCAAGGTTGCGCACCGGGCTACCGAACTGCGCAGCCGCCACGTCGCGGTAGAACGAAGCGAGTATCTCGAGACCGGTCACGTAGAGAGCGTCGGTTGCGCGCTTCAACTCGCGAGTCTGCCGATCGCGAAGCAACTTCGGCGCGTCGTCACCGAGCGAGTCCCGTTCTTCCTGCTGGCGCTCCTTCAGCGCGGCGAGCAGCGGCTCCGCCGCAGCCATTGTTTCGTCGGCGAGACGGAACGCGTCACCAGGGTGCTCACCGAGCCGCATCGGAATGCTGAGCCATACTCTCCGGTAGTCGGCGACCTGAGGTTCCGTTGCGAGTGCGAGAGCGAGACCCGGCCGTCCGCCGGCGATCCGAGCGGCTTCCGTGGCCTGTTCCTTCTCGATGCCCAGTTGTGTGAGGCCAGCCTCGACTTCCTGTTCCGAGACCCGTCCGAGCACGATGGTTCGACAGCGACTCGCCACCGTTTCCGGGAGATCATCTTCCGTCTCGGCGACGATCACGAACACGGTGGCCGGAGTCGGCTCTTCCAGCGTCTTGAGGAGGGCGTTGGCCGCCTCATCATTCATCATGCCCCCTTCCTCGAGCAGGAAAACCTTCCTGTCCGACTCCAGCGGGGTGCGTGTTGCCTGTGAGACAACGCTTCGCGCCTGATCGACCGTGATTGATGCACGGCCTTCGGGTTCAACGAGAGCGAGATCTGGGTGTACCCCCGTCAGAACACGAGAGAAACAGGCCTGGTCCTCGTCACACAGCAGTGCCGCCGCGAATCGCCGGGCGATCGTCGCCTTGCCGACGTTGGACGGACCAACAAAGAGATACGACTGGGCGGGTTCCACGATCTCCCGTTCGAGGAGCTCGATGACCCCACGATGTCCGATGATTGTGTCGAATGGGGTCACCATCGAGCTCGAATCTCCCGATAGGCCGTCTCGACAACGTCGGCGAGCGGAGCATGAGTGTTGATAGTCACGAATCGCTCTGGTTCCGCCATTGCCAGCGCGGCGAACCCCTCCGCGACCGCCTGCTGGAAGTGGACACCTTCATCGCCGATCCGATCCCCGACTTCCTGGCGTGCGAGACCCTCGTCCGGTGCAACAGCCAGGAGCACAACCATGCTGGGCCAGACCCCGAGCAAACCGGGCTCGTTGGCGCTCCGGACCTCAGCGATGCCGAGTCGGCGGCCGGCTCCCTGGTACGCGAGCGATGAGTACACCGATCGGTCAGACAAGACCCACGCCCCATCGTCGAGAGCCGGACCCACCACCTCGGCCGCGAGCTGGGCCCGAGCGGCCGCGAAGAGGAGCGCCTCGGCCCACGGTGCCGGCGCGAGCTCATGGCTGAGGAGTATCTGCCGGATAGCTTCACCAACCGTGGTTCCGCCAGGCTCGCGCACACGGACAACGCGCAGGCCGTCGGCCTCGAGTCGTTCAGCGACTTGTTGCGCCACCGTCGACTTGCCCGCACCTTCAATGCCCTCGAACGCGATGTACGGACGGCTCACTTGATCTCGTTCCTCGTGCTCGGCGTCACCGAGACAGTTTCGCAGAGTTGGGGGCACCAGGTCCGGCGCTAGGGCTTCTTCGGCTTCCGCTTCGGTGCCGGCCCCTTGGCCCGCCGCTCGGCGAGCAATTCGACGGCGCGATCGAGGGTGATCGTGTCGATGGAATCCGCAACCCTGAGGGATGCGTTTGTCTCGCCGTCGGTGACGTACGGACCGAATCGTCCGTTGCGCAGCACAACCGGCTTCTCAGTGTTGGGATCCTCGCCGAGTTCCTTCAGCGGCGCCGCAGCGGTGCGGCTACGCCCCTTCTTCGGCTGAGCGAGAAGCGCGATCGCCGCTTCGAGGTCAACCGTGAAGATCTGATCCTCATCTTCGAGGCTGCGGCTCTCCTTGCCCCACTTCACGTACGGCCCGTAGCGGCCATTCTGTGCCGTGATCGGTTTGCCGTCCTCGGGATGCTCACCGACCGTCCGTGGCTGTGTCATCAGCCGGAGCGCTTCCTCAACCGTGACCGTCTCGAGCGACATGGTCTTGAACAACGAGGCCGTCTTCGGTTTCGATGTCGCCTCAGCGTCTCGTTCACCGAGCTGGACGTACGGTCCGTACCGCCCCGCCTTGGCGAACACGGTGAGCCCGGTCTCGGGATCCTCTCCCAGGATCCGGTCGCCCGACGGAGCCTCGAGCAGTTCCGTGGCACGTTCAACGGTCAGCTCATCGAGCGGCACGTCCTCAGGGATCGAAGCGCGAGATTCACCGTGAACGAGATAGGGGCCGAACTGGCCGCAGCGCGCAACAATCGGCTCGCCATCCGCTCCTTCGCCGATCGGGAACGCATTGACCTCGCGAGGATCGATACCTTCGAGCGCATCGTCGGAGACGAGTGACCTCAGTCCCGGGTGCCCTTCCACTCCAAAGTAGAAACGGTTGAGGTACGGGACCATCTGCTCTTCGCCACCGGCGATCTTGTCGAGGTCTTCCTCCATGATGGCGGTGAAGTCGTAGTCGACATAGTCGCCGAAGTGTTCCTCGAGCAGCCCGACGACGGCGAAGGCCTTGAGGGTGGGAACAAGCGCCGTCCCCTGTTTGCGGACGTAGTCGCGATCCTGGATAGTCGAGATGATCGACGCATACGTCGATGGGCGGCCGATTCCGAGTTCTTCCATTCGCTTCACCAGGCTGGCTTCCGTGTACCGAGCCGGGGGTTTGGTCTCGTGGTTCGTCGCTTCCATGGCAAGCGCAGCGAGATCCTGACCCTCCACGACAGCCGGAAGGTGCCGTTCCTGGTCGTCGCGTGCGGCTTCGGGATCATCAATGTCTTCGACGTAGGCCTTGAGGAAACCACCGAAGAGGATCGTGCGGCCGGAAGCAGAGAACTCGCAGATCCGCTCGCTCGTGGGCGCCGTGCCGATGAGCCGGAGTTGGAGGCTCTCGCCCTTTGCGTCCTTCATCTGACTGGCAACCGTCCGCTTCCAGATCAAGTCGTACAGCTTCGCCTCGTCCGACTTGGGGCCGAACGAACCCGCAACGGTCTTCGGATCCTGGAAGTGTTCACCGGCGGGACGGATAGCTTCGTGCGCCTCCTGGGCCCCTTTCGCCTTCTTGCCATAGAACCGGGGGGCGTCCGGGAGATACTCCTTGCCGAACCGTGCGGCAACGAGCGATCGGGCCGCGTCGAGCGCCGTCCCCGACAGGTTGGTTGAGTCGGTCCTCATGTACGTGATGAATCCGCCTTCGTAGAGGCGCTGTGCTGCCGACATCGTTCGGCGTGCCCCGAACCGGAACTTGCGGCCGGCCTCCTGCTGAAGGGTGGCAGTCCGGAACGGCGGGTACGGACGCCGGGTGTACGGCTTCCGTTCGACGGAGGCGACGGTGAACGGGGCGCCAACGATCTCGTCGGCAAGTCCGGTCGCCGTCTCGGCGTCGAGGACTATCCGGCCCGCACGGTGCTGGCCCGCCTGGTCGAAGTCCGAGCCGGTGGCAACCCGGTCTCCGTCGATGGAGACGAGTTTGGCATCGAATGGACTCTCGTCATCGCGAGGGGTGAAGGTGCCGATCACCCCCGAATAGGTGGCGGCAACAAACGCAAGGCGCTCTCTTTCGCGGTCAACGATGATCCTCGTCGCAGGAGACTGAACTCGTCCGGCCGACAGGCCCCGTTGGACCTTGCGCCACAACACCGGAGAGACTTCGTATCCGAACAGGCGGTCGAGCACGCGGCGCGCCTCTTGGGCGGCCACAACCTGCTTGTCGAGCTCACGCGGATGGTCGACCGCCTCTTGGATGGCTTCTGAGGTGATTTCGTGGAACACCATCCGGTGGACGGGAACCTTCGGATTCAGAACCTCGAGGAGATGCCACGCGATCGCTTCGCCTTCGCGATCCTCGTCGGTCGCGAGGTACAGGGAGTCGGCACCCTTGAGCGCGTTGCGGAGCACCGAGACCTGCTTCTTGGAATTCGGTGTGACGACGTACATCGGCTTGAAGCCGTTGTCGATATCAATGCCGAACCGGGTTTCCCTCCATGCCGTCTTCTTCGCGTCGGACACCTCACCGACCTTCGTCGGGATATCGCGGATGTGGCCAACCGAGGATTCGACGATGAAGTCGTCCCCGAGGTAGCGGCCGATGGTCGTGGCTTTCGCCGGGGACTCGACGATGACAAGGTGTTTGGGCATGGGTGAACAGCACTCAGTCGGTTGGGAACGGGCTCAACGATGCGGGAGTATGGCCGCTTTGTCAAGACTAATGGGTGTTCGGCAGCGAATTGCGCCTACTGATCGAAGCCTGCGCGGAAGCGCTCAACCACCCTCGGCCACGTGAACACATCCTCGACAAACCGTCGTCCGGCGAGCCCCATCACCCGCGCACGCTCGGGTTCGCCGAGCAACATCTCGAGGCCTTGGACGATGTCATCGATAGAGTGGACGACGTATCCGGTCTCGCCGGGAATCACCGTCTCGGGGGACCCGCCGGAATTCCCCGCGAGGACCGGAAGGCCGGTGGCTGCCGCCTCGAGGAAGACCAGACCGAGTCCCTCGACCTCCAGGCCGCCCCACCGCGATCGACACGGCATGCAGAACACGTCCATCTGCCGGTACAAACCGGGCAACTCCGACCACGGCACGTCAACAGCGAAGCGGGTCCGCACACGGAGCTTGTCCGCCAGTTTGCGGAGACTGCGCTCGGTACGACCCGTGCCGACGAGCAGCAACTCGACAGGATGCGAAAGCCTCGCTGCCGCCTCGATGAGCCGATGCTGCCCCTTACGAGGCACAAAACGCGAGACACATCCGACAACCGGGATCCCGTTGTCACCGTTCGGCGGAGGAGTGAACGTGTCGATGTCGACGCCTGCCCCAACGAACACGACTTCCTTGCCAGAGAGGCGTGCCACGCGTTTCGCCGTGAAGCCGCTGACCGCAAACCGCACGTCGGCATCGCGCAGGGCCTTTGCGACCGCTTGCCGTGTCCCCGGTGCTGCAGCAGGAAGCGTCACCTCAGCGCCGTGGCTGAGCACTCCGAAGGGAACACCAAGCCGTTCCCTCAACGCCGGCCCGAGGTGTGCCAACGGGTGCGGGGCACCAAACAGGATGACATCGGGGCCGAAGGTCGCTGCCCGATCCTGGATCCAGGCAGCGACCCGACGGGTTGGCCACATGAACGAAGAATGGTGACGACTGATGCGGGCGTCGGGTTCGGCAGCAGCGTCGGCCGGAGCGATGACATGCCACTCATCCGGATACGAGTTGATCATGTTGCCGAGGTATTGCTGAATCCCGCCCGGCTTCGGGGGGTAGTCGTTCGTGATGAGCAGTAGCCGCATCGTCAGTCTCCGAGATGGGTGGCGACGTTGTACGACGAAATCCGAGGTCCCGATTCGCCGTAGATGATTTCGCTGTGGGCAGTGTTCCGCGGAATGGGGAGGACACTTCGATCCGGGAACGCGATGCCGAGGAGTCGAGCGACGTAGGCTCTCGTGACTCCCCCGTGGGTGAAGACGGCGACGGTGCCCGACTCGTCTGCGGCAAGCGCTGTCGCTGCAGATTCGAGCCGTTCGCCTGCGCGAGCAAAGGTCTCGCCGGTGCTTCCGCGTGGTTCGTCACGTCCTTCTTCGAAGATCCTGCGGAACGCTTCCGGGTCTGTGGCCTGAGCTTCGGCACCGGTGAGTCCCTCCCACTCGCCGAAGTGGATCTCCACGAGATCGTCGACGATCCGGACGGCCTCGCTCTCCGTCGCCACGGCAGCCGCCGTGTCGCGGGCCCGTATCGAAGGAGATGAAGCGAAAGCGTCATATGCGCCGCCCGACTGGCCGAGCGCGGTGGCCTGCCGCCTGCCCTCGTCCGACAGGTGCGACTCACCCCTCCCCCACCAGCGATGCTCGAGATTCGCTTCGGTCTCACCGTGGCGGATGAATCGGAGTCGGGTGCCCGACGGGCGGGCGACATCACCGTTGAGGTGGAGATCGTCGTTGAGTGAGAAGACTTCGGCCCGGTCGCCGGACAGGCGAACGGTTGTCAGCGAGGCGTTCGAAGGAACGAGCATCGCCGACTGGTCGGCGGCGCCGATGATTGATCCGACGATCGTCTGGATGACTCCGCCGTGTGTCACGGCAATCGCCTCCTGGCCGTCGTCCATCCGGTCGGCGAGCGCATCGAACGCGCTGCGGACACGAACGGTGAAGTCCGCGAATCGTTCACCACCCTCCGGCTGGAAATCGCCGGAGCCGAACCGCCTACTCGTGATGTCGGGGTATCGGCGGCGGATATCCTCCGGCCGCATCCCGTCCCACGCTCCAAGGTCGAACTCGCGCCAGGCGGAGAGGGGTTCTCCGCTACCGATCGCCGCCCCGGTAGTCCGAGTCCGGCCGAGGTCCGACGTGACCAGCAGAGCGGAGTCGCGACCCGCCATGCGGCGGCCGAGGCGCTCGACCTGGAGTCGACCGCGGTCACTCAGCGGCGAGTCAGATTGGCCTTGCCACCGTCCCGAGACGTTGCTGACGGTCTCGCCATGGCGAACGAGCGTGATGGTGCGAGCCAGAGAGCCCCCTCCGCGGATTCCCCATAGAGTAGGACGCCACCGTGACTCGGCAGGCCGCACTCCGTTCGGCAGAGAGGGAGTGCGGCCTCTCCCCTAGAACAATCCGTAGGTCACGAATGCCGAGGCGAAGATCAGGGAGACGATCGTCATCACCTTGATGACGATGTTCATCGCCGGACCCGATGTGTCCTTGAACGGATCGCCCACCGTGTCGCCGACGACCGCCGCCTTGTGGGCATCCGAACCCTTGCCGCCGAAGGCACCGGCCTCGATGAACTTCTTGGCGTTGTCCCAGGCGCCACCGGCGTTCGCCATGTAGATGGCCAGCAGGAAGCCTGAGATCAGCGCCCCGGCGAGCAAGCCGCCAAGCATCTCGAGACTGATGAATCCCACAACAAGGGGCAGCGCCACAGCGAGGGCACCCGGGAGGATCATCTCTCGGAGGGCCGCCTGCGTCGAGATATCGACGCACTTCTCGTATTCCGGCTTGACACCGGGTTCCCCTTCACGCAATCCGGGGATCTCACGGAACTGGCGGCGGACTTCCTCGATCATCTGGTTTGCTGCACGGCCAACCGCCTGGATCGTCATTGCCGCGAATAGATACGGGAACATCGCCCCGATGAACAAGCCGACGATCACCCAAATGCTGAGAATGTCGAGGGCCTCGATGGTGTCCTTGCCGGCCGCGGCCAGCTCGACATTCACCGACTGGATGAACGTGAAGAACAGAGCGAGGGCCGTGACGGCCGCGGAGCCAATCGCGAAGCCCTTCGCTATTGCGGCGGTGGTGTTGCCGAGCGCATCGAGTGCGTCGGTTGTCTCGCGAACCTCCGGCGGCAGGTGTGCCATCTCTGCAATCCCGCCGGCGTTGTCTGCAATGGGCCCATAGGCATCGACCGAAACGGTGATACCGAGCGTCGCGAGTACACCAATAGCGGCAATCGCCACCCCGTAGATGCCGCCGCCGTCTACGGCCCAGTCACCGGCCCAGTAGGCGGCTCCCATGCCGAAGGCGACCACGATCACCGAGTAGGCGGCGGACTTCATTCCCTCGGAGATACCCGAGAGCACAACGGTTGCCGGTCCGGTCTGAGCTTGGCGAGCAATCTCCTTGACTACTTTGTGTTCGTCCGACGTGAACCACATCGAGATGCGCCCGATGATGATGCCGATTACAAGACCGACGAGGACCGCAAGGAAGAACCCCCAGTAGTTGTTGACACCCTCGACGCCGCTGAACATCAGGGGGGTCAGCGCTCCAACACCGATGACGGTCAGTCCGGCAGCAGTCCAGGTTCCGCGTTCGAGTGTCGCAGCGAGGCTGGCCTTACCCGGACGTACGAGGAACGAACCGATGATCGAGGCGAGCATCCCGATCGAGGCGATCATCAGGGGGTAGAAGACGGCCTGCATCGTGAACGCCTCGCCGGCGACTCCGAACACCAATACGGCGAACGAGATCGGCGCAACGAGTGATCCGACATACGACTCGAAGAGGTCGGCACCCATTCCTGCGACGTCGCCAACGTTGTCACCGACGTTGTCGGCGATCGTGGCCGGGTTGCGAGGGTCATCCTCGGGGATCCCGGCTTCTACCTTGCCGACCAGGTCGGCGCCAACATCAGCCGCCTTCGTGTAGATCCCGCCGCCGACGCGAGAGAACAGAGCGATCGAGGATCCTCCAAGGGCGATGGCCGTGACAACTGCGACCCAGTTTTCGAGTTCGAGGACTTCTTTGAACAACCAGACGCCGAGCGAGAATCCGAGGAGTCCGAGGCCGGCGACGGTGAATCCCATGACGGCCCCACCGCGGAACGCGATGGGAAGCGCAACCTTGATCCCACCCCGGCGTGCCCCTTCGGCCGTACGGGCGTTGGCTGCGGTTGCGATCCGCATTCCGATGAAGCCGGCCGTCGCCGAGAGCAAGGCGCCAAAGACGTAGGCGATGGCTCCCCATGGACGACCCCAGGGAAGGAAGATGAGGATCAGCGTCGCGAGGATGACGACGAAGACCGCCACGGCGCGGTACTCGCGCCTCAGAAACGCCATCGACCCCCTGCGGATGGCTCCCATGAGATCCACCATGACTTCGTTGCCGGGATCGGCAGACGTCACTTGGCGGGCATAGAAGAACGCGAGGACGAGGGCGGCGATGCCCATAACTCCGGCCACGTACAGCCACAGGTCCGGCTGGTCCACAGAAACTCCCAAGATCGGCGAATGGAACCCCAGGATTATAGATTCGCCCAGGGGGGCGAAGATTGCCCGCTCCGGAGGGAGCGCTGATCCCCGCGACACTGGGAGATCCGCCACGCAGCTCGGTATCCGCCGTACGATCCTCGATCGTGAAACGTCTCCATCCCATCATGAGCATTCTCTTGGTCTCAGGCCTCGCCGCAGCGTCATGCTCGCCGAGCGTCGCTGAAACGACGGTGACGACGCTTCCGACCACCACCACAACGCAGCCGCCGACCACCGCGTCGAGTTCCACAACCACCACAACTGAACCGGTCATCAGCGTTCGGGTCGAAGGTGAGCTCCCGGACGAGCTCCTTGCCGCTGTGGCGTCACTCCTTTCGTGGCAGATCGACGATCGCAACCAACAGCCTGAGATTCCGGAAGGGCTCGAGGCTCACCTCGCGGACCACCCGATCGCGACGACCGATGATGTCGAAGTCACCGCCACCACAGCAGAAGTTGAAGGCGGGGACGTCGGTGTTGTCCTGACCGAGGGTGGCGACGTGCTCCTTGCGGCAGACGAAGGCGCCGGATGGCAGATCGTCGGAGCGCACCCGGCGAACAGCCCGCCGTGGTACGGCGATGAGCCGCGCCTCGTCATGGTCATCGGTTCGGACGCCCGAGTGGGAGCAGACCAGCAGACCCATCGCGCCGACAGCATCCATCTCCTCACAGCGAACCCCTCCGAAGGGACGGGAACGATCCTCGGATTCCCACGTGACAGCTGGGTCTCGACGAAACACGGCACCATGAAGTTCTCATCTCTGATGTCGGGCCGTGGACCGCAGGTCATGGTCGACCAGGTCGTCGACACCTGGGACCTTCCAGTCGAGGGATTCGTCGTGACCGGATTCGAAGGATTCGAGGACTTGATGAACCAGGTCGGCTACCTCCCGATCGACCTCCCACGCGCTATCCCCAACCAGGCGTGGTGGGCCGGATGGCCGAAGGGTTTACAGACGCTCTCTCCGCAGCGAGCGCTCGAGTATTCGAGAACTCGCAAGGGGATCCCAGGTGGTGATCTCACCCGGTCGGCCAATCAAGGCCTGGTCATGCTGGCCGTGCTGCAGCTGCTCCAAATGAACGACATCGTCGATACACCCGAGCTCGTGCGGCTGCTCCTCGATCACACATGGACGAGCCTGACGCCGACCGACCTCATCCAGCTCGGGGCCACCGTGCACGCGCTCGATCCCGAGGCCATCAGCAATGTCGTGGTCCCCGGCACTCCCGGTTGGGCAGGAAAGGCCTCCGTCGTGCGGCTCGCACCCGAAGCCGACGACATCCTGGCCGACCTGGCCGATGACGGGCTCCTGGTTGAGGACAACGAGTAGTCCAGGACAACAGATTTGAGGCAGACGCTCTGCTACGGAAGGCAGTTGACGTCCGTGCCGGCCTCAAATCGAACATGGATCCAACCTGCTCCCTGTTCCGTGGAGCCCGAATCGTCTCCGATATGTGGCAGTCGCGTCGGACGGTCTTGTCCCTCAGTGCCGGGACGCTCTTCATCCAGATCGGTGGTCTGACCTGGAGAACGCTCGAGACCTTTGCGTTCCATTGGACCCCAGCGCAGATCGCGACGCGTTGCCGACACGAGGCCGTGCAGTCGCCACCACGTTGACAACTGCCGGTAGCCGAAGTTCTCAACGAGGGCAACGCCAAGCAGTACGAGGAGGTCTTGGAAACGCAGATACCGCCGGAACGAGACTTCCTCGAGGGCAACGGCCGAGATCGAAATCGCCGAGCCGAGAAAGACGGCAAGAACAAGAAAGGCGACCGTGTAGGCCGGTGAGGCGTGGCCCAGAGTGAGCGCGACAACGAATCCTGCGTAGCCGATGAGCTCGATCACCGGACCGAACAGCTCGAACACCACGTAGTACGGGAGTGCGACAAGCCCTGGTACGCCGTACTTCGGATTCAGGACCATTCGCCGGTGCCGACCGATGACCTGTGCGAGCCCGCGCTGCCAGCGGTTGCGTTGTCGCCCGAGCTGACGCACGCTTTCGGGCGCTTCCGTCCAAGCGACGGGATCCGGGATGAAATCGATCCGATACGGATGTCCGAGGTCGCGGCAGTATCGATGGAGCCGGACGATGAGTTCCATGTCCTCGCCGACCGTGCCGGTATCGAACCCACCGGCGCTTGCGACCACGGAACGTCGGAAGGCGCCGAATGCTCCCGAGATGATGAGCGTTGCGCCGATCGTGTTCCAACCCACCCTCGCTGAGAGGAAGGACCTCAGGTACTCGAGCACTTGGAAACGAACGAGGATCGACTTCGGGAGCATGACATCGTCAACCGACCCGGAGTCAACGGTGCAGCCGTTCGCGATCCGCACGATCCCACCGACGGCGACCGTCGACGCATCTTCCAGGAACGGCCGCACAACACGGGCGAGTGCGTCCGGCTCCAGAATCGTGTCAGCATCCATGGCACAGAACAGTGCGCTGCGTGAGTAGTTCAGGCCAACATTGAGCGCGTCCGACTTTCCTCCATTTGCCTTGTCGACGACCACAAGGTTCTGATGCCGCACTCCCTGGTAGATCGCATGAACAGCAGCCGAGGGAAGATCACTGGTCGGCACCCTCACGACCGGCTCGAGATCAAACGCATTGAGCAGCACGGCAAGCGTCTGATCGGTCGATCCGTCGTTGACGACGACGATCTCATAGTCGGCGTATTGCAGCGTCAGCAGCGATCGAACTGATGCGACGATCGTCTCGGATTCGTTGAACGCGGGAACGACGAGCGAGATCGGCAGGCCGCCACTCGACTGAAGGAGGTCGTCGATCTGGAGCGATTCGAGCCGGTCGATGTACTTCCTCAGGCTGCGAAACGCCATCAAGCTCAAGATCAGGTAGGTGCCGTTGAGGACGGCGAAGTAGACAAGGATGAGCGCGTTGAAGGCGAAGAGGATGTCAATCATGCGACACCGTTGTAAAGCGTCTCAATCGCAGCTTCGGCCGGCAGCCCGCCGGCGTTGACGAGCGTGGCCAGCTCGTCTGTCGCGTGGAGCTCGGCAAGGGCACTCGTGGCTCGAATGGCAATCCACGGAGAGTCCACGTCGATCGCCGCAAGGATCGCTTCGGCGTCCCTTGGCTCTCCGAGCTTCCCGAGGACGGTCATGGCCTCCGCGCGTACGAAGAACCGATCATCGTCGATGAGCGGCCGCACCGCGTGGGCATGGGCTTCCGATCCGACTGCAGCGAGAAGACGGAGGCAGGCGGCGATGAGTTCCGGGTCGGTCTTTGTCAACTGGGCGGCAGCCACATCCGCAGCCTCGGCATCCTTGAGCAGCATGAGGGATCGTGCGACGGCTGCCCGGGCAAACGCCGGCCTCCGATCATCACCGAGATACTCCCGCATCGCAGGAGCGGCTCCCGTGCCGGCATTCTCGAGCATGGATGCCGTGAGCGCCACACTCCACGACTCATACCGGCCCAGCCGATCGAGCACCTCATAGATCCACTGAGTTCGATTCGGCTGGCAGAGGGCGCGTGCAGCAACCACAGAGACCAGGGACGACCGATCGTCCAGGGAGGCAACGATGGCGGGTTCGTAGGCGGTTCCCCCAAGACAGCTGACGATCTGCAGGGCCCGCGCCCGGGTCTCGGACCGTCTCGCCTCCAAATCCGGTGTTGTCTCATCGAGGAGTGGGGCAGCAAACCGTTGCACGCGATCGCTTCCGCGGAGCCTCCGAGCGATGTCCCAGGAGATCTCGACGACATCACGTTGCTCATGCGGAGCGACGAGCGCGCGTAGGCTCTCGGTATTCGAATCGTCGGAGATCAAGCCGATGATTCGTGGATGCCACACATCCTTGAGCACATCGAGTCTTGCGGCACGCCGCACGTTGCGCATCCGCAGCAGAACGACGGCGGCAGCGAAGGTCAGGTTGATGAAGGCGAGCCCGAGAATCGCGTAGATGAGTGCACTCATGGCACGCTGACGTGCCGCCGCATCCGAACTGCGAGCTCGGCCGGGGAGAACGGCTTCACGATGTAGTCCGTAGCGCCAAGATCGAACCCGCGAACCACGTCCTCTTCGCGGCCGCGGCCGGTCAGCATGATGATCGGCAGATCGGCCGTCTGGGCAGCCGATCGAAGCCGCCCAAGCACCTCGAACCCGTTCATCTTCGGCATCATCACATCAAGAATCGCCACATCGGGGGGCGATCGCAGGGCGTTGGCGAGGGCGCTCTCACCGTCGGACTCACGTCGGACCACGTAGCCGTCGCGAGCAAGGCGATCGGACACCAGCGCAGCAACCAATTCATCGTCCTCGGCGAGGAGCACCGTGATCTGCGCGGCGCCGTCTTCAGGCTCCGCCGGGGGCGCGGACGCTCTGGTCGCGATAACCGTGCGAGGCTCGAGCAGTTCATCCACAAGTCCAGACAGGGCCTCCGGATGAAACGGTTTCTCGACGAATGCCGTGGCGCCTGCTTCCATCGCAGCCAGCCGAACCGGCTCGCTCCCGGAACCGGAGAGCATCACAACCGGAATGTGCGCGGTCTCGGGGTTTGCCAAGACATGTCCGAGCAACTGCCGACCATCGCCGTCTGGGAGAAGCAGATCCAACAGCACGAGGTCGGTCGTCGCGTCGATCAATGCTCGCGCCTCTTCGATGGAACCAGCCATGACAAACTGACGACGGTCGTTGTCGAGCGTCTTGGCAACAATCATCTGAATCAGCGGGTCGTCGTCGACGACAACGATCCGCTGCTGCGGGCGGCCGGTGCTTACGACGTCCTCAAGAGCGGCGATGAGAGGATCGAGCGCCTCAGCGAGGTCAGAATCTGTGGTGTCGAGCACAGCTGCAGCGAGGGCCGTGACCTCGGGGTGACCGAAGCTTGATCCCGAGCCTTTGAGTTGGTGGCTCAGTCCGCGTGCTGTGGCAATCGCCTCGTCGTTCCCGTTTCGCACATCCGGAAGTACGGAGCGAAGTCCATCGAGCAAGGGTTCAACACCCCGTCGATAGGCTTCTATGAGATCCTGCATCTCGATCCGTCACTCCTCGACGCGCAGCCGCGACCCCTGGGCATCGGTGGACCGTGGTCGGCGTCAGTCTTGGGTTGTTTGCCCGTTCACTAGTCATCGGCATCGGATCTCGGTGGCTTCAGCGGTATCCAGCCCTCAACTCGCCGGTCAAGCCCAGGATTCCTGCGCCGATAGTGGGCATATGAAACGGACTTCAACCCGACGGATCTGGACCGTTGCAGTCGTCTGCGGCATTCTGCTGCTGCCCGCATGCTCACAAGACTCCTACCAGAGCGAGGTGGCTCTCGAGGCCCGCTAGCAGTGCGACGTCCAGCGCCAGGCGTTTGCCGAACCCGGAGATATGAACACTGAGTTCGAGAGCCGGCTCGCGTCCGAGGGAATCACCCCTAACGAATACGCCTCCTTCAAGGCCGGGCTGGAAGGATCACCGCAGCTCCGGTCCGAGGTCCTCGACGCGTAGTTCGAGGTCACGCTCTCGTACCCACGCGGCGATTCACCAGCGAGGGCTTCAGGAGTC
>Ga0316198_10000685_pt1 | contig 18443 bp, 16 predicted proteins | sample OudBieAanoxic_MG_FD_204935 | JGI IMG/M metagenome (GOLD analysis project Ga0316198, IMG submission 204935) | Coastal sediment microbial communities from Oude Bieten Haven, Netherlands - site A anoxic | ecosystem: Environmental > Aquatic > Marine > Coastal > Sediment | place: Netherlands...
GCCCACCCCACCCGGGGAGGGGTAAAAGGAGGGCGTGATGATCCGAATCATGGTCAGCGGGATGACCTGCGGCCACTGCGAGGGTGCTGTGCGCAAGGCTCTCGGAGATGTCGAGGGCGTGACGGAGGTTATCGAGGTGGACCGCGAGAAGAGCCTGGCGGTCGTGGCAGGGACGCCCGATGCGGTCGCGCTGATCGAGGCGATCCGCGAGGAAGGCTTCGAGGCCGAGGTGACGACGTGAGCCAGGCCTGCGGCCATGGCCTGCGCCTCGACGAAGCGACGCGCGAGCAGGCGAGGCGGCGGCTGCTGTCGGTTCGAGGGCACGTCGAGGGGATCCTGCGCATGCTCGACGATCCTTCGACCTACTGCGTCGACACGTTGAAGCAGATCAAGGCGGTGCAAGGAGGACTGGACCGGGTGGGCAAGCTCGTCCTGCGCAGCCACCTTCACGACCACGTCGTGACCGCCGCGCAGCGAGGCGACACGAACGAGATCGTCGACGAGTTGATGGAGGTGCTGAAATATCGGTGACGGAGCATTTCGACCTGCGCGTCCAGGGAATGACCTGTGCCGCCTGCGTCGCTCGCGTCGAGCGCAAGCTCGGCAAGCTCGCCGGAGTGCAGGCGGCCACCGTCAACCTGGCCACCGAGCGGGCCGGTATCGACTACCTGGCCGCAGAAGTCTCGCCCGAGCGGATCCGGGCAGCGATCCGAGATGCGGGATACGAACCGGTCGAGATCGTCGAGCGCAAGGACCGCGAGTCCGAGGCACGCGAGGCCGAGCAGACCGCCCTTCGGCGTGATCTGAGTCTGGCGCTGGCCTTCACGCTGCCGGTCGTCTTTCTGGCGATGGGACCGATGATCGTACCGGGCCTGGACGCCGCGATGGTCCGCCTGCTTCCTCGGGCGGCGTGGCACTGGCTCGAGTGGCTGCTCGCCACGCCCGTCCAGTTCATCGCGGGCCGGCGTTTCTATCGGCAGGGCTGGGCCGAACTGCGTCACTTCAGTCCCGGGATGAACACGCTGGTCATGCTCGGTAGCTCGGCGGCCTACTTCTACTCCGTGCTGACCGTCGTCGTTCCGGCGATCTTTCCGGCCGGCACGGCCAACCGCTATTTCGAGGCCTCGGCGGTCATCATCACCTTGATCCTCGTCGGCAAGTACCTCGAGGCCCAGGCCAAGGGGCGCACCTCGGATGCCATCCGCAAGTTGATCAGGCTTCAACCGGAGACCGCCCTGGTCGAGCGCGACGAAGGGCCGATCGAGGTGCGGGTCGAAGACCTCGTCCCCGGAGACAGGGTTCGCGTCCGGCCGGGCGACCGCGTTCCCGTGGATGGGCGGATCATCGACGGGACGAGCTACGTCGACGAATCGATGATCACGGGCGAGCCCGTGCCCGTTTCGAAGGGGCCCGGCGACGAGGTCGTGGGCGGGACCGTGAACGGGAACGGGGCTTTCACCTTCGGCGCCACGCGCGTGGGCGCCGACACGGTGCTGGCCCGCATCATCAAGATGGTCGAGGACGCTCAGGCCTCGAAGCCGCCGATCCAGCAACTCGCCGACCGGATCGCGGGTGTCTTCGTGCCGATCGTGATCGTCGTCGCGCTGATCACCTTCGGCGTCTGGTTCGCGCTGGGTCCGGCTCCGGCGCTGACCTACGCCTTCGTCGCCGCGGTTTCGGTGCTGGTCATCGCCTGTCCCTGCGCGATGGGGCTGGCCACTCCGACGGCGATCATGGTCGGTACGGGCAAGGCCGCCGAGATGGGGGCCCTGTTCCGGCGGGGCACCGCACTCGAGGCGCTCGCGCGGGCCGACATCGTCGTGCTGGACAAGACCGGCACGTTGACGCGCGGTCGTCCCGAGTTGACCGACGTGGAGACGATCGAAGCCGACGAGAACGAGACGCTGGCGCTGGTGGCGGCGGCGGAACAATCGAGCGAGCACCCGATCTCTACGGCGATCGTCGACGCCGCGCGACAGCGTGGCCTGAGCCTGTCGAAACCCACGTCGTTTCGTGCCGAGCCCGGATTCGGTGTCGAGGCCGAGGTCGCGGGCCATCTCGTGCAGGTCGGCGCCGATCGATACCTGGCTCGCCTCGGCTTCGACCTGACCCCCTTTCGTGATCGTGCGCTACGGTTGGCCGATGCCGCACGCACACCGATCTACGCGGCTGTCGACGGACGGCTCGTTGCCATGATGGCCGTGGCCGACCCGCTCAAGGAAGGTGCGGCCGAGGCCGTCAGCGGCATGAAACGACTCGGCCTTGCGGTGGCGATGGTCACCGGTGACCACGAACGTACGGCGCGTGCCGTGGCCGCCGAGGCCGGGATCGATGAGGTGCTCGCCGAGGTCTTGCCCGACGGCAAGGTCGCCGAGGTCAAGCGTCTGCAGCAGCGGGGTCAGCGAGTCGTGTTCGTCGGCGACGGCATCAACGACGCCCCGGCCCTGGCCCAGGCCGACGTCGGCGTGGCGATCGGTACGGGAACGGACATCGCGATCGAGTCGGGGGACGTGATCCTGATGTCCGGCGATCCGCGGGCGATCGTCAATGCCGCGACACTGGCCCGGCGAACGCTGCGCACGATCGGCCTGAACTTTTTCTGGGCCTACGCCTACAACGTCGCTCTGATCCCGCTGGCGGCAGGCGCGCTATTTCCGCTGATCGGTCTGATGCTCAACCCGATGCTCGCGGCGGCGGCGATGAGCGTGTCCAGCCTGTTCGTGGTGACCAACAGCCTGCGCCTGCGCCGCTTCGTCGCGCCGCTGGCGCTCGAATCCGGTGGACTTTCACATGATAATATTACATAATAATATTGCATGTGGAGGTTGACGTGAAATTGGCCGCACGCAGCGCGACGTCGGCTCGGGTCGCGGCAATCCTGACCCGCGCCGTCGTGCGGGCCACCCGATCGCTGGCCCTGACACAGAAGACGCTCGCAGCCACGCTGGGGATCAGCGAAGCCAGCGTGTCGCGCCTGGCCCACGGTCGCGTGATCGATCCGCGGTCGAAGGAAGGCGAACTGGCGGCGGTCTTCCTGCGCATGTTCCGTAGCCTCGATGCGTTCCTCGGCGGCGACGAAACCAAGGCCGCAGCCTGGATGCACGGCCACAACCATCACCTCTCGGGGACGCCGGCGGATTTGATCCGCACCGTCACCGGTCTCGTTCATGTCACCCAGTATCTCGACGCTGTTCGCGGAAAAAGCTAGCGCCGTCATCCGCCGTCTGGGCGGAAAGGCCTGGCGTGTCGTCGAGGCGCAGCACGTCGTCTCGACTCGCAAGCTCGTGGACTCGGCCGAAGAGCAGGAGATCCTCGAAGGCCTGATCGACGACGCGAAGCCTCCGTTGCCCGACACCGAGGGATTCCGCGGCCTGCACTACCTGCTCTCCACGCCTTTCCGCTACCCGCCGCTTCTCCACGGTTCGCGCTTCGGGACCCGTGCGGAGCCGTCGTTGTGGTACGGATCCGCCCTGCCGCGTACGGCCTTCGCCGAGACGGCGTATTACCGCCTGCTGTTTCTCGAGGGGACCACGGCCGAGATCGAACCGGTATCGGTCGAGCTGTCGTTGTTTCACGTCGCGGTGCGGACCTCGAAGGGTGTCGATCTGACCCGCCCACCGTTCGACGCGCAGCGCACTGTGATCGCCTCGCCGACATCGTACGGGGCGACCCAGCGCCTGGGATCGAGCATGCGTTCCGCCGGTGTCCAGGCGTTTCGTTTTCCTTCGGCACGCGACGGGAAGGGCGGGAAGAACCTCGCGCTGTTCACGCCGGCGGCATTCGCCGCCAAGGTCCCGAGCGTGCCCGAGACGTGGTACTGCGTGGCCACGCGCGCGCGCGTCGAGTTGACCAAGCTCGACATCTTCGAACGCCGGAGATGGACCTTCCCGCGCAGCGACTTCGAGGTCGATGGAAAGCTGCCGCTGCCCGCACCGTAGCGGTATTCGAGGTCGAGTGACTCAGCGAGCTTCGTTCTTGCGGAACAGCGGAAGCATTTGCTCCCGCCCCTCTGCCGCGGCCAGTTCGAGTGCCGTGCGTCCGTTCCTGCCGCGCACGTTGGGGTTGGCGCCGGCGTCGAGCAGAATCCGCACGATCTTGCCGTGATTCTCCCGAACGGCGAGGATCAGAGGTGTGTCGCCGCCAGGTCCCTGCGCGTTCAGGTTCGCGCCCCTCGCGACGAGCAGTTCGGCAACAAACGTGCGTCCCGCGGACGCCGCCAGGTGGAGTGGGGCGGCGCCGCGCTCGTCCGCGTGGTTGACGTTGGCTCCGCGGCTGATCAGTAACTCGACGATCGCATCGTGCCCGCCGTCGATCGCCTGGATCAGGGCCGTGGTCCCGTCCGGCCCGCTGGCGTTGGCGTTTGCTCCACGGTCGAGCAACGCGTTGGCGATCTCGAAGTTGCCCTGCGAGGCGGCAATCAAGATCGGGGTCACGCCCATCGAATTCGCCGCGTTGACGTTGGCGCCGCGGTCGAGCAGCAACTCGACGACCTCGATGCGTCGGGCGTCGACGGCCTCGATCAGCGCCGTCGTCCCGCCGGGGCCCTGGAAGTTGACGCTGATGCCGTTGTCCAGCAGGATCTCGACTCCATCGACGTTGCCGCGGGCTGCGGCCTGGATCAGGGGTGCGTCGAGGCCGCCGGACGAGGAAACGCCGGCCGAGGCCGATCGACCGATGGCGACGGACTCGGTGGATGGAACGATCGCGCCGTGCCCGTCGCTCCTCAGCAGCAACAGGGCGACCGGGATCGCCAGGGCCGCGAGCACCAGGGTCACGATGATCGCGACGGCCGGCCAGCCGAAGTTGAATGCCGCCGCGTAAATCTTCGTGTCGTCGTCTTTCTTCGAAGGCGGCGGCGAGGAGGAGATCCCCTCGACGTCGGTCTTGATCTCGCTGGCCGTCTGGTAACGCAGTCGCGGCTCTTTTTCGAGCGTCTTCATCACGACCTCGTCGATGCGGACATCGACCTGGATCTTTTTCGAGGGCGGTTGGAAGCGACCGAGCGGCAACTCACCGGTCAGCAACTCGTAGAACACCACGCCCAGCGAGTAGATGTCGGCGCGATGATCCACTTCCAGCGGCTTTTCGATCTGCTCCGGCGCCATGTAGTGCGCCGTTCCCATCACCTGCCCGGCGCCGGTCAGGCGCAGCTCGTCGGTTGATTTGCCCATGATCCGGGCCAGTCCGAAGTCGGCGATCTTCACGCGGCCCTGCTGATCGACGAGGATGTTTTCCGGTTTGATGTCGCGGTGCACCACGCCCGAGTCGTGTGCAAACTGCAGGGCGTCGCAGATCTGCGTCACCAGTTGCAGGGCCTGGCGCGGAGTGATCTCGCCCTCGTGAATCAGCTGGTGCAGGTTGGCGCCATCCACGTATTCCATCGACAGGAAGTACCGGCCGCCCGACTCGCCGAAGTCGTAGACGGTGACGATCGACGGGTGACTGAGACTGGCCAGCGCGCGCGCCTCGCGTGCGAATCGTTCGGCGAAGGCGGGGCCCGCGTCGGACGGGACGGCGAGGATCTTCAGCGCCACCAGGCGATCGAGCGACTTCTGGCGCGCCTTGTAGACCACGCCCATGCCGCCCTGGCCCAAAACCTCGAGGATCTCGAGTTGCGGGAAGTCGGCGGCGATCTCTTCCGGCGCCGGGGCATTCCAGCGCGGGATGCCGTGAGAGGTGCGTGTCTCTCCACCCGGTTCTGTCTTCTCTAACCCTATACCTATCAAGCACTTGGGGCACGCCTCGGGTGCGGTTCCCGGGGCCAGGCTTCCACCGCAGCGTGGGCATCGATTGGGCTGGTTCATGGTCGTTTCTCCTTGCCTCACCTGACCATGAAGCAAAGCCTGCTCGATCTTACAGCGCAGCCATCAGGTGGCCCAGCTCGTCGTCGGTGTCGCCGGGGTCGGCCAGCGTCTGGGCCACCTCTTCCTTCAACTTGTGGCGAAATCGCCGCCGCATGCGGTGCAGGACGACGTTCAACGCGGTCTCGCTCATACCCAGCTCGGCGGCCATCTCGCGCCGGGGCGTGCCGGTGTCGGCGCCGGTCAGAGCGGGCCTCAGCTTCTCGAAGATCTCCTGCTTGCCTTGCCCCGCGTACTCTTCGGCCAGCCGTTGCATCGAAACATCGATGACGGTCAGCGCCCAGTGGCGCATGAACAGCGTCTCCGGTGTGGCCGGGTCGGCGGGCTCGATCGCGTAACGTCCCTCGGCATCCGTCTGATCGATCGACAGCGGCGATTGCCCGCCACCCCGCTTCAACGCACGCGCGCGGTCGCGTTCGTTGGACAGGAAGTGACGCACCGAGCCGAGCAGGAAACCCCGAAACCGGCCACGCACGGGATCGGCCGATCCGATGTCGCGCTTTTCGAGCAGGCGCGCGAAGAAGCCCTGGGTCAGGTCCCGGGCTTCGTCGGGGTCGCAGCCCGACCGGCGCACGAAGGCGTAGACCGGGTACCAGTAGCTCTCGCAAAGGGTAGCGAGGGCGTCCCGCGCGGCGGCCGAGTCCTCTCCGGCGGCAGCCTGGATCACGCTCCAGCGCGTCGTGTTGAAGCGCGCCGGATGACGGCGATCTTCGGGCGTCGTGTTGTCGGTGGTGCTCATGGTCGGAACTCGTCGGTAGGTACGTCTCGCATGATACCGTAACGTCTCGGGGGCACGACGATGAAACGACCGCTGGCTCTTCTCTGTTCGATCGCGCTGGCCGCGACCGTCGGCTGCACCGTCGTCGAGGAGAAACGCAAGCCCGAGTGCCGTTCCCTGCTCGGCGAGCAGCTCTTCGCACCCGAGCTGTCCGAAGAGGCGCGAACGAAACGAGAGGCACAGCTCGCCGAGGCCGAGGCCCGGCTCGCCCTCTCCCCGGACGACGGCGAGGCGATGATCTGGGTCGGGCGGCGTACGGCCTATCTCGGCAGGTACAACGACGCGATCGCCGTTTTCGATCGAGCGATCGAAAGCTACCCGGACGATCCCAGGCTCTACCGTCATCGGGGACACCGCTACATCACGTTACGGAAGTTCGATCGTGCGATCGAGGACCTCGAACGGGCCGCCGCGCTGGTCGCAGGCCAACCGGACGAAGTCGAACCGGACGGCTTACCCAACGCGCGCAACATCCCGACGAGCACCCTGCAGTCGAACATCTGGTACCACCTGGGGCTGGCCTACTATCTGAAGGGGGACTTCGAGCAGGCGTTGAGGTGTTACCGCGAGTGCCTCGAGGTGTCGACAAACCCCGACATGCTCTGCGCCACGAGCCACTGGCTGTACATGACCCTTCGACGGCTGGACCGCGAGCAGGAGGCCGTGTCCGTTCTCGGGCCGATCGACGAGGCGATGGACGTCATCGAGAACCAGGCCTACCACGAGCTCTTGCTGATGTACCGCGGCGAACGAGACCCGGCGGAGTTGTGGTCGCGCGCCGCGGGCTCTGACGGATCGCTCGATCCCGCTTCGGTCGGCTACGGCATCGGCAACTGGTACCTGTGCGAAGGCGACCCCGACCGTGCCATGGTGGTCTTCGACCAGGTCCTCGAGGCCGGAGCATGGCCGTCGTTCGGCCACATCGCGGCCGAAGCCGAGCTGTCCCGGTCGCGATCCGACTGAGCCCGCTGCCGGCCGGCCAGCCGGGTCCTGCTCAGACTGCCGGAGGCGCTTCGCCTTCGCCGGGACCGAACGACTGCAGCGCCAGGTAGGTCACGCCGAAGCGCTTGATGTTGTCGAGCTGTTTGTCGTACTGGTCGAAGTGCCGTTCCTCGTCGGTCACCAGCGATTCGAAGATCTGCTTCGACGCCGAGTCCGAGTTCTCGCTGCAGGCGATCGCCCAGCGGTTGTAGTCGGCGGCACTGTGCTCTTCCATCTCTCGCGCTTTCAGCAGGATCTTCTGCGGATCGGTGATCTTTTCCACCGGTCCGGCGGGCAGCATCTCGACGTCACCCTTCAGGAACAGGATGCGCTCTGCGACGAGTTCGACGTGTCGCATCTCCTCGATGGCCGTCTGCTTGAACAGCATGGCCAGCGGTCCGAATCCCTGGTCGTCGAGGTGAAAGTGGAAATACATGTACTGGAGAATCGCCTGCAGCTCGTCGGCCGCGGCCTTGTTCAAAAGTTCAATGCTCTTGTTGCGATCCATGAGAAGGTCTCCTCCCGTTCCTGTCATCAGGTCCCAGGCTGTGCGAGGTCAGTCTATCAGCGCGGGCCTTTCGCGCGCTTGTCGTCAGGCCGCCTTGCCCCGTTCGCCAGAAGAGGCCGTCTTGAACAGAAGGAAGAGATGCGGATCGAACGGTCCGAGCCGGCTCAGTCGAGGACTCCCGCTTTCCTGTCCATGCGATCGGTAACGTAGCGGAAGATGATCAAAGCAACGAACGCCGCAACCCCGATCAGCGCATAGACAAACCAGATGTAGTGCGCATGATCGTAGGCATGGGCGGCCTGCTCGGGCGGCATCGCCGCGACGACCTCTTTCGAGGGACACCAGATCTCCAGCAGATGGCCGCTGACGAAGAACGCGGCGAGCCACGCGATGGCCACGTTCAGGAACTGGTACCCCATGTACAGCCCTTCCTCTCCCTTCGGCGCTTGCTTCGAGGCGAACTCGTAGTAGCGCGGAGAGAGGAAGCACTCGGCGACGCCCTGGATCGCGATGCCGACGACGAGCATCAGCATCACGGGATGCAGGCTGAATAGGATCAAGTTGACGGTCTCGCCGAGGATTCCCACCTCCACCAGGGCCGGTGTCAGGGCGACCGACAGCGCGGAGAACGGGATGATTAGCAGGGCGATGCCGATCGAACTGACGGGACGGATCTTGCGCACCAGGTAGGTCACCGGCACGACGAACAGGGCCACGGACAGGGGATTGACGTTGGCCAACCACCCCGGCTTGGCGAAGTCACTGACCATGCGCAGGAGGTACTTGGGCATCGTGGCGTAGAGCTGCCCCTGGATGAACCAGAACCCCGCCGTGATGAAGATCAGGCACATGAACCGCCCGTTCTTGAGCACCTTGAACAGGCCCGACGCGATCTCGCCGAAGCTCTTTCCTCTCCCCGGTTCGTGCTTCACCCGAAACGCGACCAAGGTGATGATCAGGGCGATGAACGCAGCGCCTGCCGCGTAGTAGTTGACCTCGCGAAGTCCGCTGATCCCCGCCGCGTCGTCGCGGAAGGTGTCGCGGACCGGGTCGGCCAACAGCTTGCCGATGAAGGCGCCGAAGTTGACGATCAGGTAGTAGAGCGAGAAGGCTCGCGCGCGGTTGTGCTCGTCCGAGCAGCGGATGCTCGTCCCGGTGATGACGGGCTTGACCGTGGCCAGGCCGAGCCCGATAAGGACCAGGGACAGGATCGCCACGGGTTTGGACGGGATGGCCCCCAGCAGGAAGTAGCCCAGGGTGAGGAAGGTGTATGCCATCGCCAGGGCGAACCGGAAGCCCCACTTGTCGGCCAGAGCCCCCATGAACGCGGGAATGAACCAGCTGAAGAAGGCGAAAAGTGCGGCGATGGTTCCCGCCTCGGAGTCGTCGAACCCCACCTCGCGCGTCAGGTAGATGACGAGGTAGATCAGGCAGGCGTAGTAGGCCATCCGCTCGAAGAGCTCGGTGAAGTTGGCCGCCCAGAATTCCTTGGGGAATCGCCACGTGCTGCGAGCTTCACTCGTCATGGTTCACCTCGGCTGTGCGAACGGGGCGCTCGGAGTCCCGCCCCTCCTTCGGCGTTCGACCGGGAATCCGCGGTCCGGCCACGGATTGTCCCATTCTCGCGCGATCGTGTACAGCCAGAATCTGGAGCGGATGCAGTCGTCGACCCTCGGGACCTCGCTGCCCCTGATCGGCCAAGTGCGATAGAATCGGCGGCCACGTGATTGAATTCACCCTACTCGACTGGCTGTGGACGACCGCCTACCTGTTGCTGATGGTCGGCGGGGCCTTCTTCTTCTACAGGCTCGCCCGCCGATCCGAGTCGGATTTCTTCCTCGCCGGCCGTGGACTGCCGTGGTGGCTGCCCGCGTCGTCGGTCTTCAGCACGCACACGGCGACCGACACGCCGATGTGGATCACCGGTGTGATCTACGCCCACGGGCTGCGAGGCCTGTGGTACACCTTCTTCACCGCGTGGACCGCCGTCGGCGCCTTCGTCTCGGCCCGCATCTTCCGCCGGTCGCTGGCTTACACCCAGGCCGAGTGGCAGTCGTTGCGTTTCGGTGGTCTGGGCTCGGAGTTGCTCCGCGGCTGGCTCGCCGGATGGCAGTTCTTCATGAACATGTTCATCCTCGGCTGGGTCGGCATCGCCATGGGCAAGGTCTGCGCGCTGGTCTTCGGCTGGCCGGTGTGGGTCGGACTCGTGATCCCGACGCTGATCACCGCCGTCTACACGCTGGCCGCCGGCTACTGGGGCGTGGTGATGGGCGATTTCCTGCAAGGGATCGTCGCCATCTTCGCCATCCTGCTGGTCTCGATCGTCGGCATCGTCGCAGCCGGCGGCCCGAGCGCGATCACCGAGCGCCTGATCGACATGGGACAGGGGTGGCGGCTCGACCCGTTGGCCTTTACCGGCTGGACGGGAGGGGAGTTCCCTGCGTTGTGGTGGCTGACCATGCTCGTCATCGCCGTGATCGGTGGCTTCGGCATGGGCACCAGCATCGACTGGTACGTCGAGGCCCAGCGCATCCAGTCGGCGAAGACGGTCCGCGATGCGAGCTACGGCCTGTGGGTCGGCGGCGCGATCACGCTGGTGCGCAACGCATTCTGGGCCGCATCGATCCTGGCTTTCTTCGTGATGCTGCCGGACCTGAAGGAGGCGGCAGACTACGAACTGGGCTGGTTCCGCCTGGGCTTCGAGTTGTTGCCGGCAGGTCTGATCGGAGTCTTCTTCGGTGCGATCCTGGCGATCCACCTGTCGACGATCTCGTCCCACCTGAACCTGGGTGCGTTGTACTTCACGCGCGACCTGTACCAGCGCTACCTGAACCCCGAGGCCGGCGAGCGCAAGCTGGTCTGGGTCGGTCGCGCGTCGACGCTGGTCCTGCTCCTCGGTTCGTTCTTCTACGGTCTGATGATGGAAGAGATCACGCGCTGGCTGATCTTCGCCCTGTGGCTGATGATGGCCGGGATCTGGTTGCCCAATATCCTGCAGGTCGTGTGGTGGCGCTTCAACGCCTGGGGCTACCTCTCGTCGTGGATCGCCAACCTGGGCGTGTCGTGGCTCGTCGTGTGGGTCTTGCCCGCCTTCGGTTTCTTCCCGCCGCTTCCAGATCATTTCCAGTTCTGGTTGCTGATGCTGCTCGGGGCGATGGTCTTCGTGCCGGCGACGCTGCTGACGCGTCCGGAGAAGATGTCTCACCTCGTCGAGTACTACGTGATGACGCGTCCTCTCGGTTGGTGGGGGCCGGTGCATGCCGAGGCCGTTCGGCTCGGTCTGATCGAGGACGGCCCGTCCCGCCAAGCCCGCAGCGGTCCTCGGCCGTTGATCCGGCGTCAGTGGACAGCCGAAGAGGCGCAGGACTGGACGCGCGAGGACTGGATCGCCATCGTCCTTTCGCCGCTGGTCTTCGCCGGGATCATGTTCGGCCTGACCAAGGTGCTGCTGTTGCAGTGGTCCGGCCTGTGGGCTTTGCTCGGCGCCGTCGTGGGTTCCGTGGTTATCTACTGGGTCATCGATCCCAAGTTGCGCGCGGTCTCCGCCGACTACGAGGAGCAGCAGGCTAGTTACATCAAGACGTTGGAGAGCCGCATGCGCTGGAAGGACGACGACGGTGCCGCGACCGGGACGCCCGGCGGAGGGGAGGGCTGAGATGGACGACAAGGGACTCGTCACCCTGCTCGGCATGAGCATCGCCTACCTGGCGTCGTTTCTCGGGATGGGACTCGCCTGGTGGTCCTGGCGTAAACGTCAGGGTAGACAGGGCGGCCAGAGGGAAGACCGGTGACGATCGAAGCCATTCCCGCAGCACCCCCTATCGGCGGCCCGTTCTGGACCGTGGTCGTTCCGACGATCCTGTTTTCGATCGCCTTCGTCGCGACCCTCTTGCTGTACCGTCACTTCGCCGGCAAACCCGGGGGCGACAGATGAGCCGCCGCGGAGCGGCGATCTTCGGGGTCCTCGCTCTGCTCGTCCCCACGGTCCTTGCGGCCGAAGATCCGGCCGACCACGTCGATCCGTTCATCGGCACCGGCGCTCATGGCCACACCTACCCCGGCGCGACGCTGCCGTTCGGGATGGTCCAGCTCAGTCCCGACACGCGGCTCGAAGGTTGGGACGGTTGCTCGGGCTATCACTACACCGACGACGTCGTCTACGGCTTCTCGCACACGCACCTCAGCGGAACGGGCATCGGCGACTACGGCGACGTCCTGTTGATGCCGATGACCGGCGACCCGTTGCTCGACAACGGCTACGCCGACGGGCCTGATTCGGGCTACGCCTCGCGCTTCGACAAGAAGACCGAACAGGCGGAGGCCGGGTGGTACTCGGTCGAGCTTGCCGACTACGGCATCGCGGTCGAACTGACCGCCACCGAGCGTGCGGGTCTCCACCGCTACCGTTTTCCCGCCGGACGTCCCGCGCACGTCATCGTCGATCTGGCGCACCGCGACACCGTGCTTGACTCGACCCTGCGCCTCGTCGGTGATCATGAGATCGAAGGTTCTCGCCGTTCGACCGGTTGGGCCAAGGAGCAGGTCGTTCATTTCGTCGCGCGCTTTTCGGAGCCCTTCGATCAGGCCGTGCTCGCGCTCGACGACCGGTCGCTTCCGGACCACCGGGAGGCGTCGGGCTCGAACGTGAAAGGGGTGCTGTCCTTCGGCGAGGCCGGAGGTGAGTTGCTGGTCAAGGTCGGTATCTCGGCCGTGGACATTGACGGCGCGCGTCGGAACCTCGACGCCGAGTTGCCGGGCCAGGACTTCGACGCGGTGCGCGAGGCGGCACGGGATCGCTGGAACGAGGCGTTGGGACGCATCGACATCAGCGGCGGCAGCGACGCGCAGCGCACGATCTTCTACACGTCGCTGTACCACAGCCTGCTGGCGCCCAACCTGTACTCCGACGTCGACGGCCGATACCGTGGGATGGATCACGAGATCCACCGCGCCGATGGTCGCCGGCACTACACGGTCTTCTCCCTGTGGGACACCTTCAGGGCCACGCATCCGCTGTACACGCTGATCGAGGCCGAACGCACGAGCGAGTTCGTCGAGACCTTCCTGGCGCAGTACCGTCAGGGTGGGCGTCTTCCGGTCTGGGAACTTGCCGCCAACGAGACCGACACGATGATCGGCTACCACTCGATCTCGGCCATCGTCGACGCCTGGGTCAAGGGTATTCGCGGGTTCGACGAACAGTTGGCGCTTCAGGCGATGGTCCACAGCGCGACGCTCGATCACTTCGGTCTCGAGGCCTACCGGCGGCAGGGTTTCATCGGCAGCGAGGACGACGGCGAGTCGGTGTCGAAGACGCTGGAGTACGCCTACGACGACTGGTGCATCGCGAGGATGGCCGACGAGATGGGCGAGGAGGCCACCGCGAACGAGTTCTATGCCCGCAGTCAGGGGTGGAAGCACCTGCTCGACCCCGAGACGGGCTTCATGCGGCCCCGGCGCAATCAGCGCTGGCTCGATCCGTTCGATCCGCGGCGTGTGGACAACAACTTCACCGAGGCCAACTCATGGCAGTACAGCTTCTTCGTGCCCCACGACGTCGACGGCTTGATCGACTCGCTCGGAGGGGACGACCGCTTCGTCGAGCGTCTCGATGATCTGTTCACCGCCGACAGCGCCACGACCGGCCGCACGCAGGCCGACATCACGGGCCTGATCGGGCAGTACGCGCACGGCAACGAACCGAGCCATCACATGGCGTGGCTCTACCACTACGCGGGCCGCCCCGACCGCAGCGCCGAACGCGTCGCCGAGATTCTCGAGACGCTGTACGCGGCGACACCCGAGGGGTTGAGCGGCAACGAGGACTGCGGGCAGATGTCGAGTTGGTACGTCTTCGGTGCGATGGGACTCTACCCGGTCTGTCCTTGCACCGACGAGTACGTGATCGGTGTTCCGCTGTTCGAGCGCGTCTCGCTGCGTCTCGACGATGAACGTGTCTTCGCGATGCGCGTCGAGGGCGCCGCGCAGGGACATCCGTACGTGACGGCCGCGAAGCTGAACGGCAAGCCGTTGGCGCGCAGCTACCTGCGGCACGAGGAGATCGCGAGGGGAGGGGAGCTGGTCCTGACGCTCGGGTCGGAGCCGGGTCCGGCCTGGGGTCGGTCGACGGAAGATCGGCCGAATTCACGCGTCGATGCCGAGCCCGTGATACCCGCGCCGTTCCTTCGCAGCGATGCCGATCTGTTCCGCGACAGCCTGACCGTCGAACTGGGCTGTGCCGATCCGAAAGCCGCGATCCGCTACGCCGTCGATCCCGAAGCGCCGGAGAAAGCGTGGAAGGTCTACGGCGAACCGATCAGGCTGACCGAGAGCACGCGGTTACGATTCGTCGCCGAACGGGACGGGCGTCGCAGCCCGGTCGTCGAATCCTACCTGCACCGCATCCCGCACGACTGGACCATCGACGTCGGTCCGGTGCCCAATCCCCAGTACACGGCGGGAGGGCCGGCGGCGTTGATCGACGGTCTGCGCGGCGACCCGAACTGGCGGACTGGCGGGTGGCAGGGCTACCAGTACACCGATTTCGAGGCCACGGTCGATCTGGGCAGCGAGCGCCCGCTACACCGACTGGGCGCGAGCTTCCTGCAGGACGCCAAGTCGTGGATCTGGATGCCGTCGGAGGTCGTGATCTCCGTCTCGTCCGACGGGACCGACTTCCGCGAGGTCGCGCGCCTTGCCGGCGACGTCGCAGACGACGCGTACGGGAACATCCTGCGCGACTGGGTCACGGAGGTCGAAGGCGTCGAGGCCCGTTACGTCCGCGTCTTCGCGCGCAACTACGGCACGATCCCCGACTGGCACCCGGGCCGTGGGGAAGGGGCCTTCATCTTCATTGACGAGATTCTAATAGACCTGCCCTGAGGTACTCGAAGGACCCCTCGATTTCCCTCGGGGTGAGATCACTCGACCGTGACGGTCGCTTCCTCGACGATCAACTCGTAGCTGTAACCGGCGCCGAAGTCTTTGTCGACGGCCGCGGTTCCCTTCACCAAGACGAGGTCGCCGATCTTCGCCGTGCCGTTCGTCGTGACGGTCAGGTCGTTGGTGCCACTTTCACCCGAGCCGTCCTGGATGTGCAGCCAGTTGTGTCCCATGATGTTGGCCGTGTACTTGACGACGCGGCCGCGCACGAGAACCTGCTTGCCCGCGAGGCCGGACTTGCCGGCGTAGAGTTCGGCGATCGTCGAACCACCGTCCGCCTTCTTGACCTTGCCGATCTCGACCGCGGCCGGGGCGTCGCCCGCGCCGTGAGCCGAGGCCATGGCCGGGGCCGAGCCGCCACCGCCCACCACTTCGATGCCGCCCACGAAGTAGATCTCTTCGAAGTCGCGATCCAGCGTCTCGCTGTGGAAGTCGGACATCAGCATGCCGTCGCCGAGGTTGACCCGGTCGCCAACCTTGACCTGAGCCTGCGGGCCGGCGGCCCAGATGATGCCGCTGTCGGTCTTGACCTGGACGTAGGTGTAGCCTCCGCCGTTCATTGTCTCGAGGACCGCGACGTTGGTGGCAAAGCCTTCATCGGAATGAGCCAGGCCGGTGAGGGCGAGGGTCGCGAGGATGGCTAATACGGCGATGTTCTTGTGGGATTTCATGGCTTACCTCCGGATTCCAGATATCAGCGACGAAGGACTATAGGACATCCCGGTCGATGGCACACGGACGGAACGCAAAGCACTCCGCCCATTGAGCCTATCGCGTTCTCTGTAAGTGGGCTATCGGAGTCATGTTTCCGATCTCGAACTGTCCTTCTTGTCGCCTTGCGCCGGTGGTGACTGATTTGGAGTTGAGCGTAAGAAGAGTTCGGATTTCGATCTTTTTGGGGTCGGTGTGCGCCTCGTCCCCGCGCTCCAGCGGCGAACTTCCGATGCCCGCAACGGAACGGGTGCCGACAGGAGAACGCCATGCGTGCGCTCGATCCGTAGTTCGGCAGCTGGGGCGCGGATTCGTCCGGAACCGAACGGGTCGTCACCTGTCCTCGAGGGAGGAATCGAATTCGTAGGCGATCAGTTGATTGCCGTTGAGCGTCGGGATGACGAGCAGGCCGTGCTCGGGGATGTACTCGAGGTCGGCCGTGTTGATCCCGCGTGCCGAGGTGTTCAGTAGTGCCGTCATCTCTCTCGACGGGGTGACCCTGAAGACGCGACCGTTGTAGTCCGACACGATGTAGTTGCCGCGTCCGTCCGGGCGAATGCCGTCCATGATCGATCCGCTGCCCAGGCAGACCACGGTCTCGATGGCCTTGTCGGCGATGTTGACGGACTTCAGACAGCCGTCTCCCGAATTGCCCACCAGCAACCTGTCTCCGTCGAGCAGCAGTCCATTGGGCTGGGAGATCTCCGCCGCTTCGAGCCAGACGGCAAACTCGCCATCCTGGAGCTTGCGGATCGCGTTCTTCTGCGAGTCCGACACGAAGATCGCGCCGGAGTCGTCGCAGACGACGTCGTTGGGAAAGCCGGGATCGGGTATCGGGTGTTTCTTCACGATCTCGCCCGTGGTGACGTCGATCTCGACCACGGCGGCTCGCTCGACGGCGAACAGGTGAGAACCCGCCAGACACAGTCCGGTCGGTCGGTTCAGCCCCGTGACCCACTGTGACTTCTCGATCGTGCCGTCTCGCTTGACCTTCGAGATGAACTCGTTCCCCCCGGCGAAGAAGTTGGAGACGTAGAGGACGTCGCGCTCGGAGTCGTAGACGACCGATTCGGGGAACTTCAGCGTCTGCGATACATCCCACGATCGGGTCAGGTCGTCGTGAACGAAGATCGCGTTGCCGTCCCTGGCCATGAAGCCCCATCCGCCGAACGACTCTCCGATCAGTAACATCAACTCGTTGTCGCCCTTTTTCAGAGGCAGGAAGAGCGTGTCGTTCAGGCCGACGACCCCGGCGAACTCGGGAGACCGGGAGCGGTAGGCCGCGTTGCCCGTGTACAGCAGGCGCCCGTTCAGGAAGACGCTCAGGTAGTCGCTGTAGCCGAACTCGAGCTTGCCCGTCTCGTCGTCCTCCACGTGAATCGAGCGCCGGGCCCAGACGAAGTCCGGCTCTCCGGGCGTCCTCTGGATGAAGCGCGCGATGTCCACGAGACCCGACTCTTCACCCTTCACGGCCTGCCAGGTGAGGTCCTTCATGCCTTGCTCGGCCGGCGATTTCTCGATATCGATCTGGCTGTACTCGAACATCTGGGACAATTCCCAGTCGGTCATCACACCGATCGGGGCCGCGACCTCGGGATGAGGATCGAACGCGAGATTCTCGTCGGCCCTGAAGCTGAAGTTCGAAAAGAAAGCGCTGCCGTCCTTCGGACCCATCACCCCGATGGCGCCGGTGCTGAGGCCGCGCTTCAGTTCGTGGATCACCAGGTCGGGATCGTCGCCATCGCCGACGAAGACGCGAGCCTGGGTCCCCTTGACCTCCAGCTTCACGTGAACCCATTCGTCGGAGGGAATGGTGGCGAAGTTGGTGAAGCCGTCGCCGCTGTAAAGCTGCCAGCCGGCAATGCCGTTGATCACCGGTGTGTACTGCAGGGCGTCCGAGAAGGCGCCGTTCGAGCGGTGAGGCCGAACGTAGAACCGCTCGAGGTCGGCCGGCGACTGCCTGCGGAAGAGGATGCCCGGGTACGAGCGCGCCCCGCTGACGGCAATGTCGACCTCGATGACGCCGTCCGAAAACGCGACGTCCGCGAGAATCGCCGATCCTTCGAGGCTGGTACGGCCAAGGTGTTCGACGACCCGGGCGTCCAGTTTCGTCCAACTCTCGGAGGCGAAATCGATCGGGTCGCCGCCGGCCGCCAGGGGTACGGCCAGACCGACCGAGAGGACAAGAATCCACAGCTTCAACGCGAATCTTTCGATGTTCATGGTGTCACGCTCCTGAGCGTCTTTACGTCGGGTAGTCTCCGAGGTTGCGCGCCAAACAGGCCACTCGCGGTCCGAAATCGAACCGAGTGTTTGACGGCCCGATTATCGGTCTTGTACTCTCGCACCGTCATGCGAAGACTACTGCTCCTGGCCACGATCCTCGCCGCCCTCGGCTGTTCTTCGCAGGATTCACGGCCCAACGTGATCGTCATCATGGTAGACACGCTGCGAGCGGACTACCTGGGCACCTACGGTTTCGAAGGGGAAATCTCACCGAACATCGACGCACTGGCAGCCGAATCGGTCCAGTTTGACAACTGTATCGCCCAGGCCCCGTGGACCTCGCCCTCGATCGCTTCGTTCATCACTTCGCTCCATGCCCAGAATCATTGCGTGGCCAATGGCTACGGCCTGTTCTGTGAGGTGATCGAGGACGACG
>Ga0316198_10000686_pt1 | contig 18436 bp, 12 predicted proteins | sample OudBieAanoxic_MG_FD_204935 | JGI IMG/M metagenome (GOLD analysis project Ga0316198, IMG submission 204935) | Coastal sediment microbial communities from Oude Bieten Haven, Netherlands - site A anoxic | ecosystem: Environmental > Aquatic > Marine > Coastal > Sediment | place: Netherlands...
TGGCGGCGCTCGTTGAGCGGTACCCGGATCTACACATCTCCTTCAACCTGACCCCGGTTCTCCTGCTGCAACTCGAAGAGATCCTCGACGGGACGCGAGACACCTACTGGGTCCATACGCAGGTCCCGGCCGCGGAACTGACCGCTGAGGAGGAAACATTCCTTCTCGCCCGGTTCTTCGACGTCAACCCGCGGATCGTTGTTCGCTTCCCCCGCTACCAGGAACTCGCCGATCAGCGCGCCGAAGGCACTGCGTTCTCGACCCAGGACTTTCTTGATCTGCAGGTCCTCTTCAATCTCGCATGGACGGATCCCGACCTGCTCGAAGATCCGGTACTGAGCGCTCTGGTGGCGCAGGGCCGCGACTTCGTCGACGCTGACAAGGAACCGGTCCTCGCGGTTCATCTCGATGCGGTCGCGGCAACGCTCAACGTTCACCAGAAGCTGTGGGCGGAGGGCCAGATCGAGGTCACCACCACTCCGCTTGCCCATCCCATCCTGCCGCTCGTCTCCGACACGAACCTCGCCCTCGAAGGCGACCCGACCGCCAACATGCCGACCGAGCGCTTCCGCGAACCGGTCGACGCGCGGGAGCAGGTGACGCGCGGCCTGGATGTCGCAGAGCGCCTGCTCAGCCGCCGGCCCACCGGCATGTGGCCAGGTGAGGGTGCGGTCGCCCAAGAGGTCACCTCGATCTGGGCTGGCGAAGGGATCGAGTGGATCGCAACCGGCGAACACGTGCTCGGCGAGACGCTTGGAACGGGAACGTTCGAGAGAGACTCCAACGGCACGGTGATCGACGCCGACGTCCTCTACCGGCCGTACGCGGCGCAGCACACCAGGAGCCCGGTGCTCCCGATGTTCTTCCGGGACGTCACGATCTCGGACCTCATCGGCTTCGAGTACTCCGGCTTGTCCGGTGCGGCGGCCGCCGACGACTTCATGGCACGCCTCGGCCGAGCGAATGATCGACTCGAGGTACTCGGTGTCGAAGGCCCGAGGGTGGTCACCATCGTGGTCGACGGGGAGAATGCCTGGGAGCACTACGAGAACGACGGCAAGGAATTCCTCAACGCCCTCTATCAGAACCTCACCGAGTCCGACCTCGTCCGCACCGTCACTCCGAGCGAACTGCTGGCGCATCTCGGGGAGACGGTCGAACCGCTCCCCGACGTCTTCCCGGCTTCCTGGTTCCAACCGAATTTCGCGACGTGGATCGGAGAACGGGAAGAGGCAATCGCCTGGAATGCCCTGTGGGCGACCCGTCGTGCCTACGCGGACGCTACGTCGTCCGGAACAGCCACCGAGCAACAACTGGACCGGGCATACGAGTCGTTGCTCTTCGCCGAGGGATCGGACTGGTTCTGGTGGTACGGCGCCGATCAGGACTCCGGCGACGACCGCTACTTCGATCAGGCATATCGCGAATTACTGGGCCAGGTTTACGACGCGCTCGGCCTCGATCGGCCGGCCTTCGTCCGAACGCCGATCGTCCCGGATCCGGTGGTCCCGCCAGATCGCACCTCTGACACGACCGGATTGATCGAGATCGATGCCGACGTCGACAACGCCGAGTGGGACACCGCCGGCATCTACACCTTCGACGGTGCCCCGTTCGCGGACTACCGGTGGCTGTACGAGGAGAGCCGCCTCCAGGTGCGGGTCGACTACGACGCCGAGGTGCTGGGAGACGATGCGGCCGGGTTCGATCTCTACGTCGGCCTCCCCGGTCTCGAACCGAGCCGCGGGATGACCGTGAGTGCCAACGTGCTCGGCTTCGAGGCCACGCATCTCCTGACGTGGCGCGGCGTCGAGCCAACCACCGTCCGCGGACCGGTGTCGCTCCCTTCGCTCGGCACGGGCGATGGCCTCGTGGACGCCGGGATGATCCCCGAGCCCGCGGCCATCACTGCGGGATTCGACGGAACCCGTATCGAGTTCTCGATTCCCCTTGGATCCCTCGGCGCCGTCGAGGTCGGCGATCCGGTGATGTTCCGTCTCGTCGATCGTGCCGGCGGCCCGGAGGCGACCACCGCGCCATCAACCGGTCCTGGCGTCATGGTCATCCCGGACATCTCCGACGTTGCCACGGCATTTGAGGCGACCGATCCCGAAGGCGACGACCACGGCCCTGGAACCTATACGTACCCGACCGACCCGGTGTTCCCACCGGGGTCATACGACCTGACCGGCTTCACGGTCGGCGAGTCCGGCGACGCTCTCGTGTTCGGTTTCGACGTCGTGGCACCGGTGTTGAACTCGTGGGACAGCCCGAATGGACTCTCGATCCAGACGTTCGACGTGTACATCGACACCGACCCGGGCACGACCAACGGGGCACGGCGGTTCCTCCCCGGACGTAACGCCTCGTGGCAGGCCGGGTCGGGCTGGGACCGCGCACTCACCGTCGAGGGGTGGTACCCGGCGCTGTACGTGGCCGAGGCCGATGGAACGACCACCGAGACCGAGCCGACCTTCACGGTGCTGGTCTTTTCCGACAAGGGGCGAGTGACCGTCCGGATCCCGAGAGCGCTCTTCGGAGACGGTGATCCGGCGGATTGGTCCTATGCCGTGGCCGTGATGAGCCAGGAGGGCTACCCGTCGAGCGGCGTTCGCCGCATCCGCGACGTCGAGAGTGCACCCGCGCAGTATCGGATCGGAGGCGGAGACGGATCGATCAACGGAACACGCATCCTCGATCTGCTCGCACCGGAACCGGGTCTCCAGGAGGCCATGCTCTCCGGCTACGACCCGATCACCACAGGATCGATCGATGACCTCGTCGACGACGACTTCGCTCAGATCACACCCGTGTCGTCGCCGTGAAGGATCTCGCACCGCGAGCGATCAGTGACCTCGACGATCTCATCTCGGGGCTTCGCACTCCGATCGATATCGATGAGGCGGTCCATGCGACGCGTACCGGCATCAAACGGCTGCGAGCGTTTGTGCGCCTCGCTCGCGTCTCGATCGGCACCGACACCTACCGGATCGAGAACGGGACCCTGCGTGATGCCGCCCGACTCGTCGCGCCCGCCCGCGATGCCCGGGTGCTCATCGACACAGCGGCTTCGGAGGACGCTGCGCCGACCGTGCTGGCGATGCTGGAGGGGGCCCATGCCGATGCGATCGACACACTTGAGGCCGGCGTTCGAAGGGAGACCGTCCGACTCCTCGAATTGACCGCCGGGCGGTGGAAGCATCTCGCGTGGGGCGGACCGCCGCTTTCCTCGATCAGGATCGGGCTCAGGAAAACCTATCGCCGAGGTCGCGCCGACTCCGCCACGGTTCTCGCTGAGCCGACGGCCGACGCGTTCCACGGCTGGCGGCGGCGCGTCAAGTACCTCCGCTACCAACTCGAAGCGATCAAGGCACCGGACGCCTTGGTGGCGCCGTACACCGACCTTGGCGACCACCTGGGGCTCGAGCACGATCACACCGTGCTCATTGGCGTGTGCTCCAGTTTCCGGGGTAATGCCGACTTCGCGAATCTTGCCCGGCGCTCGACGGCGCAGCGAGCAGAACTGCGGTCGCTCGCTCTCGACCTCGGCAGCCGCCTGTTCGTCGCGCACCCGGACCTCTTCGTCGACACCGTCGAAGAGACCGTCAACCTCGGGTAGGTCAACCGGGGTGGCGCACCGCGGTCTCCGCAATCACCAACGAGGCGGTCCGATCAGGCTTCCCGTTCTCGAGCAATGGCAACTCCCGCACCGCCACCCAGGAGCGCGGTACTTCGTGCCGCGCGACGCGCAGGCGAACGACCCGCTCAATCTCCGGGAGTTGGTCCGGTTCGGCTTCAACGACCGCAACCACGATGTGGCCCCACTCGTCATCCTCAACGCCGACCACCACCGCCTGCCCCGCCATCGGGAGCGACGCGATGACGCCTTCGATCGTCGACGGTTGGACGTTCTCGCCCCCAGTGATGATGACATCATCCTTGCGACCGGTGACGACGAGGCGCCCGTGGTCATCGAGATACCCGATATCGCCGGTGCGGTGCGGGCCGTGCCTGGGAGGCTCTCCGAGATACCGCGGCGAGACCGCCGGTCCGTCAACGAGAATCTCGCCATCGTCAATCGAGAGGTTGACCGCGGACAACGGCGGTCCGACGGTGCCGAGGGACTCGATCGCCGTCCCCGGCTCGACGGTCGCCACCTGCGAACACGTCTCGGTCATGCCATAGGTCTGGAGCACCGGGAGTCCGGCGAACAGGGCGCGCTGGACGAGTTCGGCACTCGCCGGCGCACCTCCAAGCAGGATCGCCGCGAGCCCGCTGTACGGCCCAGGATCGCGTTCGAGGATGCGATGCAGCATGGTCGGAACCAGGCTCGCCATCGTCACGGCGCGGTCTCGCAGGGCGCCAATCGCCGCGTCGGTCTCGAATCTCGGGAGCAGATGGATCGATCCGCCGGTCGCAAGGCTACGCCACACGATGGACAGCCCGCCCACGTGGGACAACGGAAGGGTCAGCAGCCATCGATCCGCAGGACCGTTTCCCAGGTGGCGCTGCGAAGCGTCGATGGCGGCGGCGACATTCTGCTTCGTCAGGAGCACCCCCCTGGGGGTCCCGGAGCTACCCGACGTCGGCACGACGACGGAGGCATCGTCGTCCACGGTCTGATTCGCCCCGATCAACGTCGCACCGACCGGCACTGCCACGCCCCCGGCACGATCCACGCCCATCAGTTCGACGATGCTCTCCGGGTTGAGGGTCGCCTCGATCGGGACGAGGACGCCAGGGCCAACACCCGCCGCGGCCAGGCGCAGGGCATTCCGATCAGCGCGGTGATCAAGCTCTCCATAGGAGAGCGTCGTATCGGCGAAGACGACGGCCGGGGCTTCGGAATCCGCCTCGGCGAAAATCCTCAGCCATTCGTTCGGCAGGGTGACGGTCATGGCGATCACTACAGTATCGGGTCGTGACATCTCAGATCTTCGATCCAGCTGCCTGGGACCCGGTTGAAGGGTTCGAGTTCACCGACATCACCTACCACCGCGCTCGCTCGTTTGGGGCGGTGAGGGTCGCCTTCAATCGTCCCGATGTGCGCAACGCCTTCCGGCCACACACCGTCGACGAGTTGTACTCGGCGCTCGACCATGCGCGGATGACCTCCGACGTAGGGGCCGTACTCCTCACCGGCAACGGGCCTTCGCCGAAGGATGGCGGATGGGCCTTCTCCTCCGGCGGTGACCAGCGCATCCGCGGGGCGGACGGATACCAGTACGAGGGCACCGTCGAAGTCGACCGCGCTCGACTCGGCCGCCTGCACATCCTCGAGGTCCAGCGCTTGATCCGTTTCATGCCGAAGGTCGTGATCGCGGTCGTCCCGGGCTGGGCAGTCGGCGGCGGCCACAGCCTCCACGTCGTATGTGACCTCACGCTCGCCTCACGCGAGCACGCCGTGTTCAAGCAGACGGATGCCGACGTTGCGTCGTTTGATGGCGGATACGGTTCGGCACTCCTGGCCCGCCAAGTTGGGCAGAAGCGAGCGAGGGAGATCTTCTTCCTCGGCCGTTCCTATTCGGCGCAGGAGGCCTACGACATGGGCATGGTCAATGCCGTCATCGACCACGCCGACCTCGAAACCGTCGCCCTCGAATGGGCGCACGAGATCGTCTCGAAGAGCCCCACGGCACAGCGGATGCTGAAGTACGCCTTCAATCTCCAGGACGACGGCATGGTCGGCCAGCAGCTTTTTGCAGGCGAAGCCACCCGACTCGCCTACGGCACCGACGAGGCACGAGAAGGCCGCGACGCCTTCCTCGAGAAGCGCGACCAGGACTACCACGACTTCCCGTGGCATTTCTAGGAGAGCTGCGAGCTACGAGCTGCCAGCTACCAGCACGAGGGTGGGGGCGCTGCCGATGAGCGCGTGGGTATTGGCGGCGCGGCCTGCCACGTTGCCTGCCGGGGTCGCGGCGGTGGTGGTCGGGAGCGCGCTGGCCGGAGCGGATGGGGTCTTCGCCTGGCACCTATTCGGAGTCACGCTGTTCGCGGCCATCGCCATCCAGATCGGTGTGAACTTCGCCAACGACCTTGCCGACGCTCAGAAGGGTGCCGACACCGACACACGCATCGGCCCCACCCGTGCGGTCGCCACAGGACTGCTGACGCCCAGCCAGATGAAGCGGGGCATCGTCGTCATGTTCGGCCTCGCGGCGCTCGCCGGACTCTTCCTCATCTGGGCGGCCGGTTGGGTCATCCTGGCGATCGGCGTGGTCTCGATCATCGCCGCACTCGGCTACACCAACGGCCCGGTCCCGTACGGCTACTACGGACTCGGCGAGGTCTTCGTCTTCGTGTTCTTCGGCCTCGTTGCGACCGTCGGCACACGCTATGTCTACGACCAGACGGCTCCTGCCGACGCCTGGTGGAGCGCGGTCGCCATGGGTCTGCTCGCCGCCGCCATCCTGGTTGCCAACAACGTCCGCGACATCGACACGGACCGTGAGGCCGGCAAGCGCACGTTGGCTGTCATCCTTGGGCGAGATCCAGCTCGGTGGCTCTACGCCGCCATGGTCGGCGGGGCGTATGGAGCGATCGCCGGTGCCGTCGCGGTGGGCGTGCTCCCGGCGTGGGCGCTCCTCACGGTCGTCTCACTGCCTCTGACCGTCGCACCCATGCGGACGCTCTTCACCGAGACCTCCGGCCCGCCGTTGATCGCCGTGCTGAAGACGACGGCGCGTCTCCAACTCGTGTTCGCGGCCCTCCTCGCCGTCGGCGTACTGATCTAGCGGCGCACCGCCGTGCTGATCGCTGCGGCGCCGGCTGGCGCGTCATCGACGGTGACGAGAAGGTCTGGCCCGTCCGGTCGGTCGATACGAATTGCAGGGCCGCTCCGGATGATGATCGCACGCACACCCGATCGGACTCGGTAGCCCCACCCGCCGTATGACATTGGTTTGACGGCCACCGCAGAAGCGCCCGTGATCTCGTCAACCGCAATGTGTTGCGTCGGCCAGCCGAACGGTCCGATCCGCACCGTCACGCCCGCGTCGTCCACGTCAACCGTCACCGAGGAGAACGCAACGCCAAAGATCGCGATCACCACGAGCAGGATGAGCCAGACAGGGTCGAAGAAGAGTACGCCGACGATTGGGAGCGCGCCGATCAACGCCACCCAACCGTTGAAGGCCGAGCCCGACCACGGCGTCGTCGAAGGTGCGACCGGAGCCAGAGGCTCGTCGGACTCGACGCCGGAGGACCCACCTCCAAGGAACCAACCGGCGGCCGCCGCTGCCACGCCGACGATGACCACCGCGACCACGGAGACGACCGACATCGAGGCTGCCGCCTCCCACGATGCTGCATCCAGGTTGGCGATGACGATCTGCGCGTTCACCGCGGCGAGGAGACCCATGATGAAGTAGGTCACGGCCGTCAGCGGTGCGGACGGCATCGACCGACGCGCTCCGGCGGCGAGGGCGCCCCAGGCAAGGAGCATCCCGACGACGAGGAGCGCCACGTATGCCGGCAGCGACATCTCGCCGTTTGGCGGTCCGGTGAAGCCCCAATGCACGGCGATCGGATCGGGATACCGGGAGAAGAACAGAATCAGGGGCAGGAACATCCCGAACACGACGAGTACCGGAAGCGCAACGACCGTCACCCACCAGCGCGCTGAACCTCGATGCATCTGCGCAGTATGGCAGCCGCACCGGCACCCTCAGCGGTAACCTCGCGCTCGTGGACCCGACAACAGCCCTCACCACGCGCCTCGCTGCGTCGTTCGCCGATCTCGGCCTTCGCCATGCCGTCATCTCCCCCGGATCCCGAAGCACGCCATTGGCGTTGGCATTCGCTGCGGAACGCCGCATCACCTGTCATGTCGTGCGCGACGAGCGATCGGCGGGCTTCTTCGGCCTCGGAATCGCCAAACAGAGCGGCATCCCGGTTGCGCTGATCTGCACGTCGGGGACCGCCGCCGCGAGCTACCTGCCCTCCGTCGTGGAGGCTGGCCTGGCCCGCGTACCGCTGCTTGTCCTGACCGCAGACCGCCCGCCCGAACTCCGTGATAACGGCGCACCGCAGACGATCGACCAGATCGGCATCTACGGAGCGGCCGTCCGCCTCTTCCACGATGTCGGGGTACCGGACGAGGTGGTGGCAGACACCGCCCCGGCACTCGCCCTGCGAGCATGGGCTGCTGCGTTCGACGCACCGCACGGGCCGGTTCACCTCAACTTCCCACTACAGGAGCCGCTCGCAACTCCGACTGACCCTGCGCCATCGATGGGCCTTGGATTCCGCCGGGGCGAAGTACAGCTTCCGCCGGAGGATCTCGCCGACCTGGCCGAGCACCTCTCAACCAGGCGGAGCCTCATCATCGCGGGAGGACATCAGCGGCCGGGTTTCGCGGCTGCCGCCGCAATGCTCTCGGGCGAGGCGCGGATCCCTGTCGTCGCCGACATCCAGGCCCGCTTCCCCTCTCCGTCAACGATCTCCCACGGGGATCTGCTGGCCGGTGCCGGGTTCTTCGTCTCGCATCCGCCCGACGTCATCGTGCGGGTTGGCCCCGTCCCGACCTCACGGCCCCTCTGGGCATGGATGCAGGATTCGCAAGCGGACCAGATCGCGATCGATGACGCCGGATGGCGCGATCCGCTCGGCACCGTCACCCATGCATATCGTGCCGATCCGGCCGTGACCTTCGCCGAGCTCGCAGGACGAGTCGCCCCCACCCCCGAGGACTGGCATCCGGCCTGGATCGATGCCGACCAGAGGGTTGGCGAGCACATCGCGGCAGTGTTGGCCTCCGAATCCTTCCCGACCGAACCGGCGATCGCGAAGGCAGTCTGGGCGGCAGCGCCGAGCGGCTCCACCATCTACGCAGCATCTTCCATGCCGATCCGGGACCTCGATTCGTTCTCGGGGGCGGCGAGAGGAGATCTCGCGGTATTGGCAAACCGCGGGGCGAATGGAATCGACGGCCTGCTGTCTTCCGCTGCCGGTGCCGCGGCATCCGACGGGCGTCGTGTCGTGGTGCTCGCCGGCGACCTCTCGACCCTCCACGATGCCACCTCCCTTGGCGAGATCGCCCGGTTCGGGTTGCGGGTCACCATCGTCGTTGTCAACAACGACGGCGGCGGCATCTTCCACTTCCTCCCCCAAGCCGGACAGGTCGCACCGGACCGGTTCGAGGCCCTCTTCGGCACCCCCCACGGGCACTCGCTCGTCAGGATCGCGGAAGCGTTCGGCTTGAGAAGCCGCACCGTCGCTACCGAAGCGGACCTGCGAGCGGCCGTCGCTGAAGATGACGGACCGCTGCTCGTCGAAGTCATGACCGACCGCGCCGAGAACGTCGCCGTCCACACCCGCCTCCGAGAAACGGCCAAGGCCGCCCTGGCGTAGCGGTCGCGCTGGAGCTGCAGCGGGCTCTGGGAGATGGAATCGCGCAGATGAGATCGTGCACTCCGGGCCTCATCACCCCACTCAAGCTCCCACAGGCCCCCCTGCGTCGTCGCTAGCGCTCCTCCGCGTCCCCCCACCCTTCGGGCGGGGTGACAGAAGATGCCTACGTTGCGGCGAGGAGTTCGAGCATGGGACGGAGCTTCAGGCGGGTCTCGAGGAGTTCGGCGACGGGGTCCGAGTCCTCCACAATGCCCGCTCCGGCGAACAGATGGGCCCTCGTGCCCTCGATCAGACCGCATCGCAGGCTGATGGCGAACTCGCCCTGCCCATCTCCGTCAATCCAACCGACACCGCCGGAGTACCACCCCCGGTCGTAGGACTCGGCCTGCTCGATGAAGTCCCGCGCGGCCTCACGTGACGTTCCACCGACAGCGGGCGTCGGGTGGAGCGCTTCGACCAGGTCGAGGATGTGGGACCCGTCGGCGGCCGTCCCCGAGATCTCGGTTGACAGATGCTGGACCGTTGCCATCCGCTTGAGCGAGGGACCGGCGGGCACGATCAGTTCGTCCGTGAGCGGTTCGAGGCGGGCTGCGACATCATCGACGACGAACCGGTGCTCGATCCGGTCCTTCTCCGAATTCATGAGCTCATCGGCAAGGAGGCGGTCTTCCGCCTCACCTTCGCCTCGACGTGCGGAACCGGCGAGCGGGTTCGAAGTCACTACTCCCCCGTCGAGTCGTGCCAGAAGCTCAGGACTCGCACCGACGAAGGTCGCGCCATTGACTCGCCACCCGAAGCTGAAGCACTGCCGGTAGGACCGCTCAAGATGGCTGACCAGATCGAACCCATCTGGCGCACCATCAGATCTGACCACGACCGAGCGGGTGAGCACGACCTTCCTCAGGTCCCCGCGATGGATCGCGTCGACGGCTTTGCCGACTGCGGCAGTCCACGCGGAGACGGGCGGGCACGACTCAAGGGTGTGGTCACCGAGGTTGGGGTACATCGGTTGGCTCGGTGTCCGGAGGGAGCCGAGGCGCTCCGCGACCATGTCGACGTCGACATCCGGTGGCAGTGCAACCAGCAGCAGACGTTCGTCTCCTCGGCGGAGCACCGTCGCGAGGGGAAGAATGGCATCGGCACCACCGAACGAGCTCCATGGCTCGGATCGTGGGCCCTCGGAGGAGAAGGCGAACCCGGTGAACGCTCTGAAGGGCTCAGGCAACTCCCAAGCATCGACAGCAGCGCGGAGCGACGAGAACCGACCGACGCCCGATGCCGTCGCCTTCGCTGCGATGCCCAGGCCGCCCGTCGCGGAACCGTCCGGCGACGCGAAGTAGAACGCCCCCTCGAACAGGTCGGACCCGGCGCGCACAAAGGGCAAGGGGTCGGTGTCGATCGGGAACGCGCCGAAGCGGAGTCCATTCGGTGCGGTGGCGAGCGCGGATCGAAGATCGAGGATTCGGTCGGGGATCATCAAGACGGGATGCTACCCGGCACCGCGCGTTTGATCGGACCGGTGGCTGCTCACTCGCCGTCGTCGAGACGCCACGCCAGCTCGCTCTCGACGTGCAGCACGCCATCGAGCCGCGATGCGAGTTCTGCAAGCAGCCGCGCCTCATTGCGCGTACCGATCTCACCGATGAAGGTCACGACGCCGTTGGTGACCGTGACGTTGAGTTCGTCTGGATCGATGAACAGGACACGGCGGATCAGGTCCTCCCGGATCTCGTCTTCGATGACGTCGTCCGGTCGGGTGAACACGGAAACGATGTCGGCCCGGGAGATGATGCCGAGCAGGCGAGAGTCGTCGTCGACGACCGGGAGCCTCTTGATGTCCTGGAACGTCATCATCTTCGCTGCGTCATACACCTCGGTCTCGGGTCCGGTGGTGACCACCCCCGGTGACATGACCTCACCGACGGTCTCACCAAGATCGGTCGCCCCATCCTGTCGTTCCACCTCGAGGCGGAGGAAGTCGGCCTCGGTGATGATCCCGATCAACGCCCCGCCAGGTGAGGTGACGGGGAGGCCGCTCACGCGATTGCGGAACATGAGGCGCGCCGCGTCACGGATGCCGGTCTCGGTCGAGACAGTGATCACATCGGTCGTCATGAGGTCTACGACCTGCACCGTTGGTTCCTCTCTTGGGCGTCGGGCGTCATTGTTGCACCTCGACTAGAGCGCTGTCGGGAAATCGCTCCGGCTGAGGCTGACCACGCCGGTGGATGCCTTCGCCTTGATGCGGGCGTCGACGACGCGGACACCGGCTCCCGGTGTACCGACCTTGACCGGATTCAGGTCCATCTCGACCACTTCCGGCAGGTCCTCAATCATGGCGGAGACCCGCAGCAGAGCGTCCTTGACCGCATCGACATCACCCGGTTCGGCACCGCGATAGCCCTCGAGGAGCCGTGCCGACTTCACCGACTGGATCATGTCGTCCGCGTCGAGATCGGTCAGGGGACTGATCCGGAAGGCGACGTCTCCGATGAGTTCGACGAAGATTCCGCCGAGGCCGAACACGATCAGCGGCCCGAAGTTGGGATCCTCCACCATTCCGATCAGCACCTCGTGTCCGCCTGGGACGAACTCCTGGATCAGGACCCCTTCGGGATCGGGGACGGATGCCGTGACCTGCCGGTAGGCGGCCCGAATCGGCCCTTCACCCTCAACATCGAGAACCACGCCTCCGACGTCCGACTTGTGGAGCGCCGAGGGAGACACCACTTTCAAGACCACCGGCTGACCGATCGCGCCAGCCCGAGCGACGGCTTCGTCTTCGGTTGCCACGACGCCGGATGCCGGGACGCGGAGACCGTACGACTCCAAGATGACGTGCACCGTGTCGGGATCGATCCACCCTCCGTCATCATCGAGGCCGGGGAGCGCCCGTTCAAGAGCGGCCCTGGCGGCATCCCGGTCGATGTCGTCGAAGATCGGGATCTCGCCTTCCGGTCGGCGGAGCCACTCGCCATAGCGGACGGCGTCGTAGAGGGCACGCGCTGCCCGTTCCGGGAACGCGAACTCGGGAACGCTTGACACGACGTTCGGAGCGTCGTCGGAAATCCTTCCCGACTGCATGAACACAGCGAGGAACGTCTTGTCTCCTTCATGTGCTTCACCAACCGAACGGATCGTGTCCTGGATCTCGACCACGTCGATCGCTGAGGCCGGGATGTGGATGGCGATCACCGCATCAAGTTCATCTGCGGCGAGCATCGCCTCGAGGATCTCGCCGTACTCCTTCGCTCCGGCGGCCGCGATCATGTCGACCGGGTTGCGAATCGCCGCCTCGGGCGGCAGCTTCGCCCTCAGCTCGGCCTGGAGCTCGTCAGAGAGCACCGGGACTTCGAGCCCTCGAGACTCCAACGCATCAACCGCCAGGATCGCGGGACCGCCGGCGTTGGTGACGATGCCGACGCGACGACCCTGAGGGATCGGTTCGTTCGAAAGGAGGTTCGTTACATCGAAGAGCTCCTCGAGCGTGTCGACACGGATCACACCGGTCTGTTGGAACAGCGCGTCGACGGCGACATCGAGACTTGCGAGCGAGCCGGTGTGACTGCTTGCCGCCCGGGCACCGGACTTCGTGCGGCCCGACTTGACGGCAACGATGGGCTTCTTTCGTGCGATCCGGCGTGCGAGTCTCGCGAACCGTCTCGGGTTCCCGAACGACTCCATGTAGAGCAGGATCACATCTGTCGCTGGATCGTCCTCCCAGTACAGGAGCAGATCGTCACCCGAGACGTCGGCAAGGTTGCCGACAGAGACGAACGTCGAGATTCCGATGTTGTGCCGTGCGACCGAATCGAGGATCGCGAGCGCCAGCGCACCGGACTGAGAAGAGAATGCCACGTTCCCGCGTGCCGGCATGAGCGGACCAAACTGGCCGTCGAGGCTGACGGCCGGATCGGTGTTGAGCAGGCCCATGCAGTTCGGACCAACCATTCGGATCCCGGCGGAGCGCACCATCTCGACCAGTTCGGCTTCGAGTTCGACCCCTACGCCACCGATCTCGGAGAAGCCGGCGGAGATGACAACGAGGGCCTTGACCCCCTTCTCGATGCACTGCGCGACCGTCGGGATGACGAACCGCGAAGGCACGACGATGAACGCCAGATCGACGTTGCCCGGTACCTCGAGGATCGAGGGATAGGCGGCGACCGACCGTACGACCGGCGACTTCGGGTTCACCGGATAGACCGGTCCGCTGAAATTGCCTCCGACGAGGTTGCTGAACAGCCGCCCGCCGATCGTCTCCGGATCCCGGCTTGCGCCGATCACCGCAACCGACTGCGGCGCCATCAGCGGCAGCATCGACTTCGCAGCGGCTCGCTTCTCCCACTCGTCACGGACCGCCGTGGTCTCTTCGGTCTCCTCGGTGGGGAACGTGATTGTGAAGATCCCCTCCTCTTCCTGCCGCTTGACGCCATATCCCGAAGCGCGGAACACGCGCATCATGACGTGATTGTCTGCGAGGAGATATGAGCGGAAGTGTTCGATGCCACAGGTCCTGGCATACGCCGTGAGTCGGTACAGGAGCAGCGTTCCCAGACCCTTCTGCTGGTGCTCGTCTGCGACCGCGAACGCCGCCTCCGCGGTCGTTGGATCGTCCGGTGTGGTGTTGTACCGGCCGACCGCGATCAGGCTGCCATCCCGGACGGCCACGAATGCCATGTGACTGTGGTAGTCAATGCGTGTGAACCGGTCGAGCTCCTCCGGTTCGAGGTCCCGCTTGACGCGGAAGAAGCGGTTGTAGGTGCTCTGGCGCGAGAGTCCGCGAACCATCTGCTGCAGGGCATCGCGGTCACCGGGAGCGATCGGACGCACACGGATCGTCTCGCCATCGCTCATCACGGCGTCCTGGACCCACGCCGTCGGGTATCCCTCAGGTGGGTCAACGATCGCGAGCGGCGCTTCGATACGGTCGGTCACAGAGGCCCTTTCGGTAGCAGATACGGATTCGATTCTCGCAGGCTCAGAATATCGTCGATACTCCAGGCGATGACGACGGACATCTCATTTCTCGGTCTGGCACTCGCCTCTTCACTCGTCCTCGTCGCGGTCGCCCTCTCAATGGGGCAGCGACTCGGCCTGGGGCGGCAACTCTTGTGGGCCTCGCTCCGGGCGTTGGTGCAACTCCTCGTCGTCGGCGTGGTGCTGGCGTTCCTCCTCCAGCCGGGGCAGTCCCTCTGGTGGTCGGTGGCCTGGATCCTGTTGATGCTGCCATTCGCTGCAGACGTTGTTGCACGTCGTGCCCCAGAGGTACCTCGCGTGCGGACACTCTCGCTTGCAGCGTTCGGCATCACCTCGTTGGTCATCCTCGGGCTGCTCTTCGGCCTCCGGATCATTCCGCTCGAACCCCGAACGCTCGTACCACTTGCAGGGATGATGATCGGGAACTCGATGACCGCAACGGTGCTCGTCGCAACCCGGATCGTCGACGAATTCAAGGAGAAACGCCCGCTCGTCGAGGTCCGGCTCGCCCTTGGATTCCCGGCAAGCGAGGCGTTCCGTCCGTATCTCCGATCTTCGCTTCGAACCGCGCTCGTCCCGCAGATCGAGACGACGAAGGCAGTCGGCATCGTGTTCCTGCCGGGAGCGATGACCGGTCTGATCCTGGCCGGCGTCGACCCGATCGAAGCCGTCCGAGTCCAGGTCGTCGTCATGTACCTGGTGCTCGGATCGGTCGCAGTCGCTACCAGTGCTGTGGCCCTCGGGCTCAGCAGGACGCTGTTCACCCCCGACCAACGAGCGGTCCATTTGCCAGGGGAGCGATAGGCTGTCGGGGTGAAACGAACCGCGATCGCCATTGCTTTCCTGCTCGCCGCATGCTCGAGCGGGATGGCGGACTCCGACCCTGCCGATGAGCCGATTCTGGAGTCGACGCCACCGTCGTCGACGGCGACAACGGCACCGGCCTCAGCGTCGGCAGAAGACGGTGAAGAGACCACGACTTCGACAACCGTCGTCACCGGCGATGCGCAGTTCGTCATCGGCGACGTTGTATTCGGCGAAACGGGATCGATCGCGGTTGGCAACCTCGGTCCCGATGCGGGGGACCTCACCGGCTACTGGGTCGCCGTCCACCCGTACTACCTCGAACTGCCGTCGACGGTGCTCGCTGCCGGCACGTCGATTGTGGTCAGCGTGGATCCGGTGGCAGATCCGGAGTTGGTCGTCACGGCTTTTGAGCTCCTGCCTCCGCTTCGCCCCGCGTCGGGAGAGATCGGCCTCTACGCATCGGGAGCATTCGCAAACCCTGCCGCGATGGTCGACTACGTGGCGTGGGGTTCAACGAGTCAGGTCCGTTTCCCAACGGCGGTCGCTGCCGAGCTGTGGCCCGAGGACGAAGTCATCGTCACCGAAAGCTCGACCAGCAAGCTGGTCATCGGGGATCGCTCGGCGCCGGGTCCACAGGGCTGGACTCCGACCACCGGCTAGGCGAGCGCCACAAGATCGAGCAGGGACTCGTCGAAGAATGCCGGCTCCCCGTCCGGCATCAAGATGACTCGATCCGGTTCGAGTTCGGCCACGAAATCGGTGTCATGGCTCACGAGCACGAGCGTGCCCTCGTACTGCTTGAGTGCCTCGAGCAGAGCCGCCTTCGCCTGTGGATCCAGGTTGTTCGTCGGCTCGTCGAGCAAGAGCACGTTGTGTCCCGCTACGACGAGACGCGCGAGCGCCAGCTTCGTCTTCTCGCCGCCCGATAGCGTGCCCGCTTCCTGATCGACCTTGTCGGCGAGCAGGAAGTGCCCGAGGGCCTTCCTGAGATCACGGTCGGGAAGTCGGCTCGCCCCCCGCATGAGGTTGAGCACAGTCACCTCTGGTGTGATGTCCTCGTGCTCCTGTGCGTAGTACCCCAGTTCGGCGTGGTATCCGGCCTCGACGGTTCCGAGATCCGCGTCCTCCTCCCCGGCGAGGATCTTGAGGAGGGTGGTCTTCCCGGCCCCGTTGAGACCCATGATGATGAGACGCTCGCCGCGATCGACATCGACGTCGACATCGATGAAGACGACGTTGTGGCCGAATGCCTTCGCCAGGCCCTGCGCCTTGATCGGCGTACGGCCAGAAGCAACGGGTTGAGGGAACCGCAGCGCCACACCTCTGCGCTCGCGTTCGACCTCGACCAGGTCCCCTTGGAGTCGCTCGACCCTGGTCTCCCACGTTCTCGCCCGGCGAGCCATCGACTCCGACGATCCCTTGAAGCGCCGAATCCCCTCTTCGAGACGGGCGATCTTCTCCTCCTGGTGGCGTCGCTCACGCAGACGCTGCTTCTTGCGCCGCTCGCGCTCCTCGAGGTAGTAGCTGTAGTTGCCGCGGAATGGTTCGATCTTGCCGCCTTCGACGGCGAGCACCGAGGTGATCGACTCGTCGAGGAGTGGGAGGTCGTGCGAGACGATGAGCAGCCCACCCTGGTACTCCGCGAGGAACCCGATCAACCACGCCTTGGCGTCCATGTCGAGGTGGTTCGTCGGCTCGTCGAGCAGCAGGGTCGAGGTCTCGGCAAACAAGATGCGAGCCAATTCGACCCGTCTCCGCTGCCCTCCCGACATCGTGGCGACCGACTGTTCGAGTTCGGCCGCACCGATTCCGACGGCGGAGGCAAACCGCTTGGCTTCGGCCTTTGCGATGTATCCGCCTTTGGCTGTGAACTCGTCGTCGAGGCGGCTGAACCGGTGAATGAGGCGGTCCCGGTCGGGACCGCGGGCATCTTCCATCTTGCTCCGGGTGATCTCCATCTTCCGCTCGATCGCACCGATATCGCGGGCCATCAACACGCGTTCGAGCGCGGTGACTCCCGGATCGTCGAGGTCGGCGAGCGCCGCTTCCTGCGAGAGATATCCGACGCTGCCGCTGCGCACGATCGATCCCTCCGCGGGTTCCGCGATCGCGGCCAGGGTCCGCAGCAGCGTGGTCTTGCCTGCACCATTCGGGCCAACGAATCCGATCTGGTCGCCTGTCTGCACGGAGAAGGAGACGTCAGAGAGAAGACGTCGTGCACCAGCATCAATCGCGAGATCACGGACAAGGATCATGCTGCAACGCTAGGGACGTCCCCGGCACAGTTCCCTACATCGAGGGCGACACCGACTCGGGTGCGTCGACGTATCGGGCAATGAACTTCGGGATCTCGGTCCCGGGAATCGGACGGGATACGAGGAATCCCTGGACCCGCGTGCAGCCCAGTTCGGCAAGGAATCGGAGCTGCTCATCATCCTCGACACCTTCGGCGATCACGTCCAGGCGAAGGTTGCGGGCGAGACCGATGATGGCCGAAGACACCGCGATACCGTCCCGGTTGGTCAAGCCGTCTGCGATGAACGAGCGGTCAATCTTGAGCGTGTCGATCGGGAGCTTGGTGAGGTAGCCCAGGGACGAGTATCCGGTACCGAAGTCATCGACGCTCACGGTGACGCCGATCTCGCGCAGTCGCTCGAGGGCTCGGCGTGTCTCTTCGAGGTCGCTGAGCAGTGTTCCCTCGGTGAGTTCGACATCGAGGAACCGCGGATTCAGACGGGCAGCCGCCAGCGAAGCGACGACGGTCTCAACCAGATTGCCTGCGCGGAACTGCCGCGACGACAGGTTGACGGACATCCGCATCGGCGGGAGACCGCCGTCGAGCCATGCACGCATCTGCATGCATGCCTCGTCGAGGACCCATTGACCGAGCGGGACGATCAGGTCGGTCTCCTCGGCGAGACCGATGAACTCGCCCGGCTCGATCCGACCGAAATCGGGATGGTTCCATCGGATGAGCGCCTCAACCCCGAGGATGGTGTGGTCAGCGGTGTCAACCTTCGGCTGGTACTCGAGGAACAGGCTCTCGTCGTCGTCGATGGCCTTGCGGAGACCTTCCAGGAGGAGGTGCCGCTGGCTCGTCCGTTCCCGCAGTTCGCTCGTGTAGAACTCGTAGGTGTTGCGGCCCGCGTTCTTCGCGCTGTACATCGCGATGTCGGCGCCCTTGAGGAGCTCCTCGGCGGTGTCACCGTCCAGCGGGAACGCCGCGATACCCATCGACGTCGTGATCACGATGTCTTCGCCGCCGACCCGATAGGGCTCAGCGACGGTCCGGAGG